>Ga0302296_1000285_pt1 | contig 43625 bp, 26 predicted proteins | sample III_Fen_N3_1_FD_194546 | JGI IMG/M metagenome (GOLD analysis project Ga0302296, IMG submission 194546) | Peat permafrost microbial communities from Stordalen Mire near Abisko, Sweden - III_Fen_N3_1 | ecosystem: Environmental > Terrestrial > Soil > Wetlands > Permafrost | place: Sweden: Abisko... | reverse complement strand
CTAATGGTGTTGTTTCGTTTACTGGCGATTGGTATAATAATGGTGACATGACAATTAACCAATTGAGTAGAACCATTGCATCTGGAACCAAGCGTGGCTTCCACCTTATTGGTAATCCTTATCCTTCGTGTGTAAACTGGAAATCAGCCGTTGATGGTCTGTTTACTTCAAATCTTGAACCTACTATTTGGTATCGCAGTAAAAATGGTGCTGACTATGTTTTCGATACATATAATGCTACAGGCAATGTTGGTACACACAATTACGGTGGTACTGATGTAACAGGAATTATCCCTCCAATGCAAGCCGTTTGGGTTAGAGTAAATGCCGATAATGTTGAAGGTTCGGTAACATTTAAAAATTCTATGCGAAGCCATCCTACAACAGGTAATAAGCTTAAAGCAGATGCAAACACAAACGACATAGTTCGTCTACAAGTTGCTAATGGTAACAATACCGATGAAACAATATTGGTATTTAACTCAAATGCAAGCAATAATTACGATGCTTGGGATTCGCAAAAAATGTTTGCCGAAAGTGTCGATGTACCACAAATATACACCACTGCCGATGGCGAAAAAGTAGTAATCAACGGACTTGAATCGGTTGCTACAAACAACAGTATTCCACTTGGATTTAAAACAGCAAAAGCAGGAACATTTACCATTTCGGCAACCGAAATAAATGGCGTTGACGCTGTAGTATTAGAAGATAAGCTTTTAAATAAAACTCAAGATTTAACTGGTTCAGCAAGCTACACTTTCACTTCGGACAATGTTGATAATGCTAGTCGTTTTGCAATTCGCCTAAAAGCAAATTCAGTAACTGATGTTCCTGATGTTTTGAAATCAACAATAAATATTATTTCTCAAAACCATTCAATTCTAGTTACAACAAGCGAAACATCTGGAACAATAAACGTTTATGATTTATTAGGTAGAGTTATAGGAACAAAAGCCATTGAAGGGACCAAAACAATTATTGAATCGCCTGCTGGTGTTTATTTTGTAAAGGTACAAACTGAAACAAACATTGAAACAAAGAAAATAATAATTGAATAGGAATCTTCGTAGAGACGCAATTTATTGCATCTCCATTTCCAAAACATAGACGCAATAATCAGGAGACGCAATAAATTGCGTCTCTACAAAAAACACAAACCAAATGAAAAAACGCACATACAAAAAACCAGAATTAAAATCGATAAAAATCGACAATCAAATATCAATGGTAATGATGTCAGATATTCCTCCATCAGGACCAAATGAATCATTAGGGTTACAACAAAGCAATTCGGTCGATCCTTATAAGATTTCGAAAGCATAGATTATCCCAAACAACTCTATTACAGCTATTTTATCTATTCAAATTTAAAATCAATAGATTAAAAACAATGTCAGATTTGTTTTGTATACAAACAACACATTTGAAGCCACTTTCGAGTGGCTTTTTTTATAAGCACTTAGATATTAAAAACGCGGAATAAATTAATGAAATCCCAAATGTAAAATATAATGTAACCTTTTTATGTTAAGGACAGTAGAGTTGTTTTAATCTCTTATTTAAAAAAGAGATTAACATGTGATTTTAAAGCCTTTTATAATACATAATATCAAATGCTTATGAAAAAAACACTTTTACATTCAATATGCATACTTTTTACATTTCAGGTTTTTGGTCAAAAAGCAGATCTTCGTTTCAAGCATATTACTATAAGCGAGGGTCTTTCTGAATCATGCATAAATGTTATTCTTCAAGATAAGCAAGGCTTTCTTTGGATAGGCACAAACAACGGCTTGAATAAATATGATGGTTATAGCTTTAAAGTATATAAACCAAACGCATTCGACGAAAACTCAATTTCCAGTAATCAAGTAAAATCTCTTTTTGAAGATAAAGAAGGTATAATTTGGATAGGTACTTCCGGTGGTGGCTTGTGTAAATATGACAAAAACCAAGATAAATTTACGGCTTACCTAAATAATACTTCCGACGATAAATCAATTTCATCGAACGATGTTTACACCATATATGAAGATACTAAAAGCCGACTTTGGATAGGCACATTTGGAGGTGGACTTAATCTTTTCGACAAGAAAACTGGAACATTTAAACGATACATGAATTCGGCATCTAACCCAAAATCATTGAATAGAAATTCGGTTCGTGTAGTAACAGAAGATAAAGATCATAATATTTGGATAGGACTTGATGGTGGTGGACTTGAACTTTATAACGAAAGTTCCGACGACTTTACTGGTTTTCTACATAATCCAAACAATCCGAACTCTCTTTCAAATGATGTTGTACTTTGTATTACTGTCGATAAAAACAATAAATTATGGATGGGTACATACAATGGAGGATTAAGTGTATTTGACTACAAAAACAATTCGTGGAAGCAATACCATACATCGCCCAACGGAAATTCAATTCCGCACGAAACAATTCAAGCTATTTACGAAAACGACAATACTATGTGGCTTGGGTCAAGTAAAGGTTTATGCTTATTCAATACAACAAACCAAACATTTACTACTTATGAATATAGTCCTCTAAACAAATTCAGTATTGGCGACAATAAAATATTAGCCATATTCAAAGATCGTTGTAATTTAATGTGGATTGGTACCGAAGCTAGTGGTTTAAATATTTACGACGAAAAAAGCAAAGTATTTGAACTTATAAAAAATGATCCTAACAACCCAAATTCATTATCGGATAATAGTGCAATGTTTGTTCGCGAACGAGATAATAAATGGTGGATTATAACAAGAAGTGGTGGATTAAATTCAATTGACAAATCGACTGGAAAAGTTACTCGTTACAGTGTAGCTCCAGGTTCACCCGAAAACATTAATCAGCTTTTATCAATTGAATTAGCTGCTAACGGTAAATTATGGCTTGGATCGGAACTATTTGGACTATTCCTTTACGATCCACAAACGGGTAAATATGAAAATTACAAAACAGATTATACCTTAACCAAAAACCAAATTAGTTGTAATGCTGTTACTAGCATCATTCAAATGAACGATAGCATTTTATATGCAACAACCTGGGGAGGTGGATTAAACAAATTTAACTTTAAGTCTAAAGTTTTTAAAACAATAGAAATTGGTACACCGTCGAACAAAAATGTTGGTTGGAGTATGATGAAAGATAAAGAAGGTATTTTGTGGATTGGAACCAACGGTCGTGGTATGTTACGATTTGACCCAAACAGTGGCGAAAAAACTTACTTTGAAAACGAAAGGGGAAGCCATAATTCGATTAACAACAATGTTGTTTTTAATATACTGGAAGCTTCTGATGGATATTTATGGATAGGTACCGGTGGTGGTGGTCTCGACAGATTTGATCGTAAAACCAAATCATTTACCAATTATTCAGTTAATGATGGTCTATCGAACGATTTAATTGTAAGTGTACTTGAAGATAATGAAAAAAATATTTGGCTAAGTACAGCAAATGGACTTTCACGGTTTAATCCACAAAAAAAGGAATTTACCAACTATTTCGAAGAAAATGGAATTCAAGGAAATTCATTTAACGAACGTGCAGGATATAAAAGCGAAAACGGCAGATTATTCTTTGGTGGTTCAAAAGGACTAACATCATTCAACCCAAAAGATTTAACAAGTAATGCAGTAATTCCTCCTGTAGCTATTACAGACTTAAAAATCTTTAACAAATCGGTAAAAGTTAATACCGAAGTCAATGGAGATATTGTTCTATCAAAACCAATTTATTTGACCGACACATTAGAATTATCGTATAAGCAAAGTGTATTTTCATTAGAGTTTACTGCACTCGATTTTGTATCTCCACAAAAGAATAAATTTCAATACAAAATGGAAGGTTTTGATGAGAATTGGATAGATGCCGATGCGTCAAAACGTTTTGCTACATATACAAATCTGCCAGGAGGCAAATACATCTTTAAAGTTCGTGCTGCAAATAGCGAGGGCATTTGGAACGAACAAGGCGTTTCATTATTAATTATTATATATCCACCGTTTTATAAAACAATTTGGTTTATCTCATTATTAATTATTCTTTTAATAGCTGCAGGTTATTTCTTCATTAAATTAAGAGAAAAAGATCAATCGAATAAAAGAAAAGAAACCATTCAATCGATTATTAAATCGATACTTGGGGAATCGACAAAACTAACAAAAGCTGCCATCGAAGGACAGTTAGATGTGAGAGGCAATCCCGACAATATTGACATTGAATTTAGAGAAATTATCGTTGGAATAAACCAAACGCTCGATGCTTTAATTTCGCCACTTAACCTTTCGTCCGATTATATTGCTCGAATATCTAAAGGCGATATTCCCGAAATAATATTAGAAGATTACAAAGGCGACTTTAATGAAATTAAAAACAATATCAATCAACTGATATATACCCTTCACAGCATTACTGCTAGTGCGAAGTTGATATCGCAAGGAAATGTAAATGTTGAATTACAAATGCGTTCGGAAAACGATGAACTTATAAAAGCATTTATAGGAATGGTATCGTCGGTTAATTTATTGATTGACGACACAAAAAAGCTTTCGAATGCAGCAGTTGAAGGAAAACTTGCAATACGTGCCGATGCATCAAAACATCATGGCGATTTTCGTGCAATTGTTGAAGGTGTAAACAATACGCTCGATGCCGTTATAAATCCGTTAAACGTAGCAGCCGAATATTTTAATAGAATAGCCCAAGGCGATATTCCTGAAAAGATTACACAAGATTTTAATGGTGACTTTAATGAGATAAAAACAAACCTCAACACTTGTATCGAAGCGGTTAATCTGCTTGTTGCTGACACCCGAATGTTAGCCAGTGCAGCTGTCGATGGAAAACTTTCGGCTCGTGCCGATGTCTCAAAACATCAAGGTGAATTTAAAGAAATAGTACAAGGTATAAACAATACGCTCGATGCGGTTATTAGTCCACTAAAAGTATCGGCAAACTATTTCGATAGAATATCAAAAGGCGATATTCCTTCAAAAATTACTGAAACATATAATGGTGATTTCAACGACATTAAAAATAATCTTAACCTAACTATTGATGCATTAAACAGCATTTCGGACAATGCTAAACGTATAGCAAATGGCGATTTGAACGTAGATCTTCAAATACGTTCGGACAAAGATGAACTGATGAAAGCATTTATTCAAATGGTAAATGCTATGCGCGATGTAACCGAAAAAACCAAGCTTATTGCAATTGGCGATTTAGATGTTAACCTCGTGAAACGTTCCAACAAAGATGAGCTAATGGAAGCATTAATTGGAATGGTGAAAGCAACGAAAGAAATATCGGAAAAGACAAAGCTTTTTGCCAAAGGCGATATGACCATTGAAATAAAACCACGCTCGGAGAAAGACGAACAAATAATTGCATTGGCCGAAATGATAAAAGCCGTTGGCGAAATTGTGCAACAAGTGCAACAATCGAGCGACGACATAGCGAATGCCAGCTTACAAATGAGCGATAATTCGCAACAAGTATCGGACGGTGCATCGCAACAAGCATCGGCTGCCGAGGAAGTATCGTCGAGTATGGAAGAAATGGCTTCTATCATTCATCAAAACACCGACAATGCACAAGAAACAGAAAAGATTGCCATAAAAGCTGCCGAAGGAATTTTAGACGGAAGCAAAAACATGAATATGACAATGATTGTAATGAAGAAAATTGCTGAGAAAGTTACAATTATTGGAGATATTGCTTTTCAAACAAACATACTTGCGTTAAATGCTGCAGTTGAAGCTGCACGGGCTGGAGAACATGGCAAAGGTTTTGCAGTAGTTGCCGCCGAAGTTCGCAAATTGGCCGAACGAAGTCATAATGCTGCTGGCGAAATTGACGAACTCACAAAATCGAGTGTAGATGTTGCAACAAAAGCTAGCGAATTATTAGAATCGATAGTTCCAGATATTCAAAAGACAGCAAAATTGGTTCAAGAAATTGCATCGGCAAGTATGGAACAAAATTCGGGTGCAATACAAATTAACAATGCTATTTCGCAACTAAACAGAGTAACTCAGCAAAATGCAGCATCGGCCGAAGAAATGGCAACAAGTTCCGAAGAACTATCCGATCAAGCCGATTACCTAAAAAGTTTAGTTAGCTTCTTTAAGGTGAATGGTATTAAATCGAAACCAGCACTAGGAAGCCCAAAGAAAGAAGTTCCTCCTGAATTCTTTTAGTTAAAATATAATCTTAGTAATTATTTTACTATAAATTATTTCAATACATTCAGTAACCGTTGAAACTTCTGTATCAACGGTTATTGTCGGTTTTATAGGAATTTCAAAAGTAGAACTAATACCAGTAAAATGACTTAGCCCACCATCCCTAACTTTTTTATACAAGCCTTTTACATCACGTCTTTCGCATGTTTCAATACTACATTTAACAAAAATCTCTTCATATTGCTCGTGTTCTAAAAGTAATCGAACTTGATTTCGTAAAACCTCAGTTGGAGTAATAAATGAACATAAAGTCACAACTCCATTTTGGGCAAAAAGCTTTGCTGTTTCAGCAGCTCTTCTAATATTTTCAAAACGATCGGCATCGGTAAAACCCAATCCAGCATTTAGACCATTACGAAGGATATCGCCATCGAGAAGAACGGTATAAAAACCTGCATCGAGTAAGCGTTTTTCAAGATTTGTTGCTAATGTTGTTTTCCCAGCTCCCGACAAACCTGTAAACCAAATAACTATACCTTTTTGTTGTAGTTTTTGCTCTTTCTGTTTACGATATAATTCCATTGTACGTTTTAAATCAATTCTTGTCAAAAAACTCACTTGTTCGCATGAATATAAGTTCTTTACATATTAATTATTGTTAATAAATCACACATAAATTGCCAAATATTATTTCTATTTTTGACAAAATTATAACACAAAAATATGACATTATCTCCATTCAGCAGTAGCTATAGTCCGCAACTGCCCGAATTATTACTAAAACTACAGTGTTCTATAGGAATATCAACCTATCAAGCAGGTAAACTTTTATTCATTAGCCCCAAAGATGAAAATAGTTTAAGCATGTTGCCTCGCTCATTTAATAAGCCAATGGGATTTGAATTAAACGGCAACAAACTTGTTTTAGCAACAAAAGATGAAGTTATTGTTTTTGAAGATTCTAAGGATTTAGCAACACATTACCCCAATAAACCTAATACTTACAATAGTTTATTTACTCCAAGAGTAACATTTCATACGGGTCAAGTAGATATGCACGATATTGCTTTTGGGAAAGATGGAATTTGGGCAATTAACACATCATTTTCATGCCTCTGTCAAATAAATGGTAGTTTTAATTTTATTCCTCGCTGGCAACCTCCTTTTATAACCGAAATGGTGTCGGAAGATCGTTGTCACTTGAATGGTATGGTCATAATTGATGGAAAACCAAAATATGTAACCATGCTTGGCAAAACAAATACAGCTCAAGGATGGCGTGAAACAATTGTTGATGGCGGTTTGTTAATGGATGTAGAAACCAATGAGATAATCCTCGATAAACTTGCAATGCCCCACTCGCCCAAAATGCATAATAATGAATTATATATGTTGCTTTCAGCTTCGGGCAAAGTAATAAAGGTGAACATTGCAGAAAAGACCTACGAAACAATAAAACAATTCGATGGTTTTTGCCGAGGAATGGACATTTATGGTGACTTTATGTTTATTGGAATGAGCAAGCTTCGCAAAAACTCTTCGACTTTTGCAAAACTTTCTTTTAGCGACAACGCAGATACCGCAGGAATAAAAATCATACATATTCCAACAAAAGCATTAGTGGGCGAATTGACGTTTCAAACCACTGTTGATGAAATTTATGGTTTGCAAATAATTCCAAATAGCATTCGACCAAACATATTAAACACAACAAACCCAATTTACAAACAAGCTTTGGCAATACCTGGCAACACATTTTGGGCTAATCCAACAAACGAATAAAAAAAGATAAAAACTATAAGCTTATGAAAAGACAAATACTCATTTTCAACAACCTGCTTAGGAGCTATAATCGCTTTCGAGCAAAGTTGCGTCGACTTATTTCAAGAGGAATAAATGCACGCAAACAAGATATTTTAACAAGACGAATTGCAACGATGCAAACGAATTTACTTTCGATGCAAAAAACAATTCGCTTAGCTACAGCTACAGCAGCCGTTGTAGGTGCAACAGCTATCTTACAACCGAATTCAGCATCGGCTCAATCATTTACATCAATAGTTAAAAACCCATTAAGCTCCGTTATTGATTCAAATTATTCATTAAAACCTAGTTTTGTTGATATTGATGCAGATGGTGATATGGATGCATTTATTGGAAAAACAACCGGTGAAATTCAATATTACAGAAATGATGGTTCTACATCAACACCCTATTTTAATAAAATAACAGGTATTGAAAATCCGTTGGATGGATTTGGAATAACAAATGGTTGGGCAAGTCCAACTTTTGTTGATATCGATAATGATGGAGATATGGATGCCTTTATTGGAAATAACGCAGGATATATTCAATTTTTCGAAAATACTGGAGCAGCAGATAGTCCTGCATTTACAGAGATAACTGATTCTAAAAATCCTTTAAATGGAATTAAAGTTGGATCGAACAATGCAACGCCAAGCTTTGTAGATATGAATAACGACGGACTTTTTGATGCAGTTATTGGTAATTATGAAGGAACACTTTCGTATTTCGAAAATACAGGCACAAAATCTACACCTATATTAACACAACGTACAGGCATAGCAAACCCTTTAGGTACTATAGATGTTGGTTCAAATAGTATAAGTTCGTTTTACGACTACGACAACGATGGAGACTTCGATGCTTTTGTAGGAGATTTAACAGGAGTAATTCACTTTTACAAAAATGAGGGTACCAAAACGAATCCTTCATTTGCAGAACAAACGGGAACTTTAAATCCATTAAGTTCTGTAAATGTAAATATCAATAGTGCTCCATCTTTTGTTGACATCAATAACGACGGATTTCAAGATGTTTTCATTGGAAGCTATCAGGATGGAATTCCACTATATAGCAATGTTGGTGGAAAGTTTATTCCTGAAAATTCATTAAGTACTATTAATGTTGGAACTTATAATAGTACACCTGCTTTTGCAGATATTGATGAAGATGGGGATTTAGATTTATTTATAGGAAGTAATATTGGTACAATCCAATATTATGAAAATGTTGCAGGAGTATTTACCCAAAATGATAGTCCATCAAGGCCATTTTATGATATTAATCTAGGATTTAAAACTACACCTTCTTTTGCAGATATCGATAAAGATGGAGATATAGATGCATTTATTGAAACATCTGATGGTATTGTACATTATTTCGAAAACAATTCGAAAGTTTTAACAGAACAACCTGGGTCAAATCCGTTCGATATCATACTTGAAGGTGGTTCAACATTAAGATTTGCCGACATAGATAATGATGGTGATATGGATGCAATTGTAGGTAATTTTAAAACAATAAGTTATTACAAGAATAATGCAGGAAATTTCACCGAATTAACAGGTTCAGATAATCCTTTTAACAACATTAGTGGCTTTTATTATCTAAGTCCCTCATTTGCAGATTTAGATGAAGATGGAGATTTGGATTTGATATTAGGCAATTATAATGGCACGTTATCGTTTTTCAAAAATACGAATGGAACCTTCTCCCAAGTAAACGATCCACTATATAATGTAATAGTAGGTAATTTCAATTCACCTGCATTTGTAGATATTGATAACGATGGAGTTGTTGAAGGTATTATTGGAACAGGTAGTGGTTCAATTTATTTAGCAGAAAGTACTACAAATAAATGGACAGGTTCAAGCGATAACGATTGGCATAATGCTGAAAACTGGTCAAAAGGAGCAAACCCATCATTGAACCAAGCGGTAATAATACCTGAAGCAGCAAATTCACCTATTATAAGTTCATCGAATCAAGGACAATGCTCAAACCTACATATTGAAAGTAAAGCAAATTTAACGGTAAATACTGGAAAAAGCTTATTTGTTCAAAATGATATAACACTACATTCCAATACAACAGGTACAGCAAGTTTAATAGATGATAATAATGTATCTCTTGCAGGTTTAATAACCGTTGAACAATACCTAACTGCTGGACGAAACTGGTATATTTCAAGTCCGAATATAGGATCAACAAGTGCATCGATTATAGATGAAACAGGAAGTACATTATGGCAATATAATGAAGAAACTCCTGCTTGGGAAGAAATAATAGACAATACTACTTCACTTAATTATATGTCAGGATACGTTGCAAATAAAGCATCAAATGGTATTATTGCGTTTACGGCTCCAGGAACAAATACTGGATCTATAATTAAAGGACACCTAATGAACAGTGCTTTAGCTGGATCAAAAAGAGGATTTAATCTTATAGGAAACCCTTATCCATCGTGTGTTAGTTGGGACATGGCTGACATATCGGGTGTCGATTCAAGTATCTGGTATCGGACACAAACAGCAGGCAAAGTCTATGTATTTGACACCTATAATTCAAAATCAAAAATTGGAACTAACAATAATGGTAAAGCAGCTGTAACAGGTATAATACCTCAAATGCAAGCTGTATGGGTACATGTAAAAGACAACCAAACTGGTTCGGTTACTTTCGACAATACAATGCGAAGCCATGCTAGTTCAGGCAATAAACTTAAAGCTGATGTAAGCACAAATGACATCATTCGCTTACAAGTAGCAAATGGCAAAAATACCGATGAGGCAATTATCGTATTTAACCAAGAAGCTAGTAATGCTTACGATGCATGGGATTCAAAAAAGATGTTTAGCGAAAGTGCTACTATTCCTCAACTTTACACAACGGCTAATACCGAAAAGCTGGTAATTAATGGACTTGAATCTGTTGTAAAAAACAGTATTATTCCATTAGGCTTCAAAACGAACAAATCGGGTATTTTCACTATATCAGCAAATGAAATCAGTGGTGTTGATGGTGTTATTTTAGAAGATAAGCTTTTAAACAAAACACAAGATTTGAGTGCTTCTACAAGCTATACATTCTCATCTGATAGTGTTGATAATGCAAGTCGTTTTGCTTTACGCTTAAAAGCTGATTCAGGTCCATTTAGTCCGTCCAACAATGTTTCGAGCTCAATTATTGAGAACAAAATTAAAATCTTCACAAAAGATCATAGTGTAATTATTGAAACATCGGAAACCGAAACTGGAATTGCTACTATTTACGATGTTTTAGGAAATAAAATAGCTCAAACAGCTTTAACAGGGACAAAAACGTCTCTTGAACTTCCTGCAATCGTAGGTGCTTACTTCATAAAAGTTGAAGGCTCAAAATCAGTTGAAACTAAGAAAATAATTGTAGAATAGAAATCACGTAGAGACGCAATTTATTGCGTCTCTATTTTACAAATAAAGAAATATAATAATCGGGAGACGCAATAAATTGCGTCTCTACAAAAAACCTTAAACCTATGAAAAAACGCATATACAAAAAACCAGAATTAAAATCGATAAGAATCGATAACCAAATCTCTATGGTAATGATGTCTGTAACACCTCCAGATGGGCCTCCAGGCACAGAAAATTCATTATCACAACAACAAACAAATTTGATTGATCCTTATAAGATCTCGAGAGTATAGATAATAATCATACAATTTGTTTCTTCATTAATAAAAAGAGTTACAAATTGTCAATCATACAAACCGTCACATAAAATCGAAGTATTTTGTGTGACGGTTTTGTTTTACAGCTTAAAAGTTGAGGCTTAAAAGCAAGCTAATTTGAATGCATTTCCATTAAAAAGTAAACAATATTCACAGAAGCCTAATTATTAAACATATAGAGATGTACGACTTTATAAAGTCGTACATCATTCTCTATTGTTTATCCATTTTAATCGATAGCTTTGCCAAAAAAAAGGTAATAGATTAATATATGTATTACATAACTGGTGGAACTTCCTTGAAAAATGAGTACAAATAGCATTTTTCATACAGGAATTCAAAGGTCAATTTTTATAATAAATACGAATAATAAATTAGTACTAATCAAATATAAAATAACATGAAAAAAACAATTCTATTTTTCCTTGGTTTAATTATATCGTTGCTGATGCATGCATCGGTAACGCAAACGGCCGATGTAACAGACGCTGGAACATTATACACATTAGTTACATCTTACAAAGCTGATGTAACCGATTTAACTGTAACAGGTACAATTGACGCTCGCGACTTTGTAACCATACGCGACAGTATGCCAAACTTGGTAAATCTTGATTTAAGCGGTTCGAGTATTGCTGCATATCAAGGTACAGCACAGTCACCAGGCTCAGACACGTATCAAATAAGTGGTTGGGGCTATATTGAAAATATGATTCCTTATTGGGCATTTGTACACGAAAATTCATCTACAACAGTAACTGGAGGTTCAACAACATTAAAATCGATTATACTTCCAAATACTTGTACTTGGATTGGATATGGAGGTTTTTATGGCTGTACCGCATTAAACTCTGTTACCCTTCCGGAATCATTAACAATAATTGGAGGTAAAGCATTTTATAATTGTACATCATTATCTGCAATTTCAATTCCATCGGCAGTAACATCAATTAGAGATGCTGCCTTTTTTAATTGTTCAGCATTGGCTGCAATTACGGTAAATAATAGTACTCCACCATCGTTTTCCGGATCGAATAACTTATATGGTGTAAATCAAAACTGTATTGTCTATGTACCATCGGTAGCAGTAACTACATATCAAGCTACTTCAATATGGAATACTTTGACGATTCGTAGTATAAATAACTCATTATCGTTTGATGGAAACGGTAATTATGTTGATTTAGGTCCCCTAGAACCTACTGATAATTTTTCAAATGGATTTAGCTTTATGTGTTGGGTTAAATTTAATTCTTTTGATGATTGGTCAAGAATTTTCGATTTTGGTAATGGATTAAATTCAGATAATATATTAGCAGGTGTACATACAGATGGTTCATTATCTTTTGATGTTTTTTCAGGATCAAATGCAACTCCATTAACAACACAAGCCATTTTAAGTACAGGAACGTGGACACATATTGCATTTACTGTTAATGCATCGGGTTTACAATCAATATATATTAATGGAAAGATTGTTGCAACTGGCACATACAATTCGCCTGAAAACATATCACGTACGATTGGCTATCTAGGTAAAAGTGAATGGACTGGTGATCCTTTTTTAAACGGACAAATGGATGAAGTGAGTATTTGGAATAAAACTCTTTTGGCTACCGATATTCAAAACTATTTAATTACAAATGTAAAAGGAAATGAATCGGAATTATTTAGGTATTTTAAATTTGACGAAGGAATTGCAAATAACGATAATACAGTAATTACAAGTCTTGTAGATTCTTCATCAATACATGTAAATGGTACGATTAATAACTTTGTACTTAATGGAACTACATCAAACTGGGTAGAAGGTTATGTACCATCAATTTTATATGTACTAAATAACACTGTAAGTCTGCAAGCAGATAAAGGTAGTAATGAAGTAATATCTGTAATAACAGCAGCAACTTGGACAGCTTCAAGTAATCAAACATGGCTTACTGTTAGTCCAACAAACGGAACTGGATCGAGCTCAATAATAGTAACCGCAACCGAAAATCTTAGTAAACCTCGCACAGCAACAGTAACTCTTTCATCAAATGGACAAGTAATTCAAACAATTACCGTTACTCAAGCAGCTGGAATTAGTTATAGAGGCGATTTGCCCGCAATAACGTTGAGTGATAATATGGACGAAACAGCACCATTTATCGATCAAGCATCAAATTTTATTAACAGTAATGGACATAACCAATATTTAAGATTTATTCCAACAACAAATGGTACATACACATTTTCATCTGCATCATCATCTGATCCTTATGGGGAACTCACTGATGTATATGGAAATTCTTTAACTGGAAACGATGATGGATATGGCGATAATGGTTGGCAATTTAGCTTTTCGTATACTCTAACAGCAGGGGAAACATACTATATTTTATTATATAATTGTGAAGGTGATAATTATGCTATTACACTAAATATTTCGGGAGGAGATTTACTTAGTTGTATTTATACTGGAATAGGAAATTGGGATGAAGTTGCAAATTGGAATATTGGCTCAATACCTGGTATTTACAATAATGTTACTATCGATGGCGATGTAACAATTGATCATGATCTATCTGTTTCAAACATTACTATTTTACCTAATGCAAGCATGTCAATTGACAATGGCGTTACAGTTAAATATGTTGATTTAACTCTTGTAAATGATGAAACTGGTTCGGCATCGCTAATTAGCGATAACACAAAAATGCCAGCTACAGTTTCTAAATATCTTAAAGCGGGACATAACAGCTATATTTCAAGTCCAATGACAACGTCAAAAAGTAATGTAGTTAAAGTAGTTGGTACAGATAAGCTATGGAATTATGACGAAAAAGCTTCTTCATGGAACGAAATTACAGATGGAACAACCACTTTAGATAGTACTTCGGGATATGTTGCTAATAAAACTACTGATGGAAACATCTATTTTAGTGAGGGTGCATTAAATACTGGAAACTATTCAAATCGTCTATCAAACTCAGGAACGAACAGTAAAAGTGGATTCAATTTAGTTGGAAATCCATATCCATCGTATTTAATTTGGGATTTAGTAAACATTGCGAATATTGATTCAAGCATTTGGTTTAGAAAACAAACGGCAGAAAATGCTTATGTATTTGACACCTATAATTCAAAAACAGGAATTGGAACTCATAATTATGGTGGTTCAGACGTTACAGGAATAATACCTCCAATGCAAGCATTTTGGGTACATGTAAAAAGCAGTCCTGATGGTATTATAGCATTGAACAATACAATGCGATATAATCATAATGCATACTATGCATTAAAAGCAGATGCTAACTCAAATGATGTTATTCGCCTACTAGTTGCAAATGGGAAAAATACCGATGAAGCAATCATCGTATTTAATTCGAATGCTTCAAATGGATATGATGCATGGGATTCGCAAAAAATGTTTAACGAAAGTGTTAATGTTCCTCAAATATACACCACTGTAGGTGATGAGAAAGTCGTTATCAACGGACTTGAATCTACAACTTCAAACAGTATTATTCCTCTTGGTTTTAAAACAGCAAAAGCTGGTACATTTACTATTTCGGCAACAGAAATAAATGGCGTTGACGTTGTAGTTTTAGAAGATAAGCTTTTAAACAAAACACAAGATTTGACAGGATCAGCAAGCTATACCTTTACGTCTGACAATGTTGATAATTCTAACCGTTTTGCTATTCGCCTAAAAGCAAATTCTGTAACTGATGTTCCTAATGTTTTGGAATCGACAATTGTTATTGCTGCTCAAAACCAATCGATAGTTGTTACAACAAGCGAAACAACAGGAACAATAAATGTTTACGACTTACTTGGTAGAATTGTAGAAACTAAAGCAATTGAAGGAACAAAAACAGTTATTGAATCATCAGTTGGTGTTTATTTTGTGAAGGTGCAAACTGCAACAAAAAATGAAACAAAGAAATTAATTATTGAATAGAAATCTCGTAGAGACGCAATTTATTGCGTCTCTATTTTACAAATAAAGAAATATAATAATCGGGAGACGCAATAAATTGCGTCTCTACAAAAAACCTTAAACCTATGAAAAAACGTTCATACAAAAAACCAGAATTAAAATCGATAAGAATCGACAACCAAATCTCTATGGTAATGATGTCCGATGTTCCACCAACTGGACCAAATGAATCATTGGGAGTACAACAAACAAATTCGGTTGATCCTTATAAAATAGCAAGAGGATAAAACCAGTTATTAATGATTAATGGGAAGCCACGTTGAATCAATGAATTTAACGTGGCTTTTTCTATCTTTGCTAAATAGTTAATTATTACTAATACAATTCCTTCAATGTATTTTACAACCAATAAAATATTGGGTTTCTTTTCAATACTATGTATTGTTTTATTCAATAGTAATGCGATATGTGGAACAGCAAATAATGTACGAATAGCAGTATCGAACGGAACAAATTCCGATGAAACAATTATCCTTTTCAATTCAAGTGCAAGTAATGGATACGATGCTTACGATTCGCAAAAAATGTTCAACAATACAGCTTCGATACCCGAAATATATACTATAGCCGATGGACAATTTTTAGTTATTAATGGTTTAAAAAGTATTGCTACTAGCCCAACTCAAATACTTGGATTTAAAACATTAACTGCAGGTACATTCACACTTAAGGCAACACAAATAAATGGATTGACAGGCATTTCAATTATTTTGGAAGATAAGCTTTTACATAAAACACAGAATTTAGCAAAATCACCAACATATAGTTTCGCGTCGGATATTTGTAATACTACCGATCGTTTTGTATTGCATTTTAATACAAGCTCAGCACTTTGGAACGGAACAGAAAACTGGAATACAGCATCAAATTGGTTACAAGCAAGTATGCCTTCATCGGGAACTGATGTTGTAATTGAATCGGGTGAATTAACATGCAATGAGAATTACAAAATTGCCGATTTAACAATTAACCCCGAAGCCAAACTAACAATTAACACAAACGATACTCTATACATTCAAGGTAATCTTGTTATTAAAAGCAATAGTTTGGGAACGGGAACAATTGTCGACAATGGAACACTCATCGTTTCAGGCACTACAACCATTGAACAATATGTAAAAGGCAATAGAAACTGGTATATTTCAAGTCCTATTTCTGATGCAACAAGCAATACCGTAAAATCGGTAAATGGAAATAAAATATGGCAATACGATGAACAAAACATAAGCTGGAATGAAATCTCCAACAGCACAACGAAATTAAATTCCACAAAAGGATATGTTGCAAATATACTAACCGACGATACTTTAGTTTTTATTGGTGGAAATATAAATACAGGCTTACAATCAATAAACAACCTAACACGAACGGGTATAACGAATAGTTCGCGAGGGTTTAATTTGATTGGTAATCCATTCCCATCGTGTGTAAACTGGGAATTGGCAATAAAAACAAACCTTGAATCAACTCTTTGGTATCGCACAAAGAATAAAAGTAACGATTACGTTTTTGATAGTTATAATGCCGACCTACACCTAGGAACTAACAATAACGAATATGGTGCCGTAACTAATTTTATACCGCCAATGCAAGCAGTTTGGGTTCGTGTTGATGCTGATGGAAATACGGGTTCGCTTTCGTTCGATAATTCAATGCGATCGCATCCTCAAAATGGGAATCTATTGAAAGCGGATAATGGAAATGAGTTCATACGTCTCAAAGTTTCGAACGACCAACATTCCGACGAAACAATAATTGCTTTTAATAGCGATGCTCAAAATAATTTAGACACATACGATTCGGAAAAAATGTTTGCATCAAACACAAATATTCCACAAATATATACCCTTGCCGATTCCGAAAAACTTGTTATCAATGGACTTAATGCAAATAAAATTGATCAAACTATAGAACTTGGATTTAAAACAGATAAAGCTGGATTATTTACAATTTCGGCAAATGAGGTTTCGGGCATATCGGATCATCATGTATTTTTAATAGATAAGGTATTAAATAAAACACAGGATTTAAATGAGAAAGAAAACTATACATTCGCATCCGATTCTGTAGATAATACAAGTCGTTTTGCGATACAACTAAAAGCAGGTTCTATTAATACTGCGGTTCAAGATCATTCAGAAGCAACAATTACAATTGCAAATCAAAAACAAGCGATAGTTGTAACAACAAGCGAAACATCAGGAACAATAAACGTTTACGATTTGCTTGGAAGAATTGTAGAAATAAAAACTATTGAAGGAACAAAAACAGTTCTTGAATCAACTGCTGGTGTTTATTTTGTGAAGGTGCAAACTGCCACAAACAATGAAACAAAGAAAATAATTATTGAATAAGAATCGCACGTAGAGACACAATATTTTGCGTCTCTATTTTTAAAATATAAATTATAATAATCCGGAGACGCAAAATATTGCGTCTCTACCCCCCCATCCAATCGAAAACCAAACAATACATCGACTAAAAACTATTATATTTTTATTAAAAATGTATGCAAAATGTTAAACCATTTTAAATTTACACGTATATTTGATGCATAATAATACCTACTTTATTTCGTGCAAACAACCATACAATATAATAATAGTACCTGCTCTCAAATGCATCGAGTAACTTTTTTGACCAATTCCATTTGCACAATACAACAACAAACTCATATATCTACCCCTACTCGTTTCTGCAAACCGTCACACTATTGTGAAAGTCGCAGCAAGGTATCGGCGAAGGTTTCACAACGTTGTGAAAGTTCCAGTGAGGCTTCAGTGAAGGTTTCACAACAGTGTGAAAGTCCCAGCGAGGCTTCGGGCATAGTTTCACAACTGTGTGAAAGTTCCAGCGAGATGGCTCGCTCACTTTCACAAGCATGTGACACGATATCGAACACATATTTCCCCTTTCACAACACTGTGAAGGCCAATAAAGCTCTCGAAACAACTTATAACTGCAAATAATTATTAATCTAAACACATTTAACCCTTAATTAAAATGTTATGGAAATAGCAAGTATCCATTTAGTAAACCTTCGCAACGAAGAACATTATCAATTCCAAACTGAGTTTGATCAGTTAGTAAAAAAACATACAGCAGATATATTAGGTATAGAAGCTCTTTATAAAGACTATACGCCATTGCTGGCAAATGAGTTCACGGCATTGAACGTAGTTCGCAAAAGTTCGGTAACCGACGATTTAATTGATGCTAATGCAGTGCGTAACGTTACATACCGCGGAATTTTAGACACCGTAAAGGGAAGCTGTAACCATTTTGACGAAGAAAGACAAGTAGCTGCTAAACGCCTAATGATTCTATTTAATACCTTCGGCAATGTTGCCGATAAATCATACGACGAAGAAACGGCATCATTGTCGAAACTAACGGCTGAACTTATAAATAACTATTCGAATGCTATCGAAACCCTTGGAATAAGCACTTGGGTTGAAAAACTACAAGAGCAAAACAATGCATTCGATGCATTAAAAAATGCACGTTATTCCGAAGATGCATCGAAAACACAATTGAGCATGAAAGATATACGATTAAGTATTGATGCTTCGTACAGAGGAATCGTAACACGCATAAATGCTTTAATAATTGTAAATGGTAACATGATGTATCGCGATTTTGTAACTGAACTAAACATCCGTGTCGATACATTTAACAACGCTTTAGCTCAACGAAAAGGTCGCAATGCTAAAACAGAATCAGTAAATAATACAAAAACAGATAAAAAATAATGCTTATGAAACTAAAATCAATCTATCATTTTATAACAACAGTAGTTCTGTTGTTAGTTAGCCTTTCGGTAAGTGCAGCAACCGGTTACACATTGTCGTCAAGTAATATTACAATTAATACCGCAGGTTCTTATTCTTTTTCTGGTTCGGGATCGGGTGCTATTTATCTAAATAGCTCAACAGATAATGCTGTTTATAATATTACTTTGAATGGTATAAATTTAACTGCAGCAACATGGGCTAGTGCTATAAATATTAATAATTCAAGTTCAACACCTGTGACAGTTAATTTTATAGTTATAGGTAGTAATACAACAAATGCATATAATCATGGTGGTATTCAGGTGTGTAGTGGTACAGCAAATGTTGTATTTACCACAACAAGTTCGGGAACATTAACGAGTACGGCACAATATGCAGGAGAATATGCTTTAAAAAATGCTGGAGGAACATTAAACCCCTCAATTGGTTCGGGTATTAATTGTACTGCAACTGTCGGCGGAACAGTAATGTATGAAGCTGCGGCATTGAACGGAGCATTTAGTAATAAACCTCTTGTACTTACATTAACGAAACAAGTAGCACCAACTATTTCAACAATAGCAATAAATACCTTTGCTACATTAGCAACCATGGGCGGAAATATTACCAACGATGGTGGTGTAACAGTAACCGAACGAGGTGTTGTTTATTCATCAACCGATGCAACACCAACTTTTGGTGAAACAGGAGTAACTAAAAATGTTAATGCTTTAGAAACTAATATTTTCAGCAAAACAATAAGCGGATTAACAGCCAATACAACATATTATGTTAGAGCCTTTGCAACCAATAGTGTTGGTACAAGCTATGGTGATGTAGTAACATTTACTACAAATAACTTATGTACATGGAATGGTACTACATGGAGTCCATCAATACCAACAACACTTGACGATGTTACTTTAAATGCCGATTATAATGATGCCGGATTTAATTGCATTAATCTTTTAATAGCTGCGAGCAAACAACTAACCATTGCATCGGGAACATTAGCCGTAAGCGGCAATTTATTCTTAAAAAGCGATGTTACTGGAACAGCTACAATTATTGATAATGGAAACATTACTGTTGCAGGGGCAACAAAAGTTGAACAATATTTAAAAACAGATAGAAACACTTATATGTCTAGTCCAGTAACGTCAGCAATGAGTGGTTGTATTCTTAATTATGCTAATTTAGCAATGTGGAGTTTTAATGAAAGTATGCTATCATGGGATCTAATTTCAAATTCTGTAACTTCGTTTGATAAAATGAAAGGTTATATTATAGCTTCATTCACAATTGATACAACAATTACCTTTACGGGAGGTTCACTTAACACGGGCACACAAACAATCAGCGGATTAAGTCGTACAGGAAATACCAATGCAAAACGTGGATTTAATTTAATTGGCAATCCATATCCATCGTGTGTTAATTGGAAAAAAGCCGTTGATGATAAATTAACTTCAAATCTTGAATCAACAATTTGGTATCGCAGCAAAAATGGATCAAACTATGTATTCGATACATACAATGCAACAACCAATGTTGGAACACATAATTACGGCGGCACCGATGTAACTGAGAATATCCCTCCAATGCAAGCCGTTTGGGTTAAAGTAAATGCCGATAATGTTGAAGGTTCGGTAACATTTAATAATTCAATGCGAAGCCATCCTACAGCAGACAATAAGCTTAAAGCAGATGCAAACACAAACGACATAGTTCGCCTACAAGTTGCTAATGGTAACAATACCGATGAAACAATATTGGTATTTAACTCAAATGCTAGCAACGCATACGATGCTTGGGATTCGCAAAAGATGTTTGCCGAAAGTGCCGAATTACCACAAATATATACCACTGTAGGTGATGAGAAAGTTGTTATCAACGGACTTGAATCTACAACATCTAATAGCATTATCCCTCTTGGCTTTAAAACAGCAACAACAGGAACATTCACCATATCGGCAACAGAGATAAATGGCATTGACGCTGTTGTTTTAGAAGATAAGCTTTTAAACAAAACATTCGATTTGACTGGATCAGCAGGTTATACATTTATGTCCGACAATATTGATAATTCTAGTCGTTTTGCAATCCGTCTAAAAGCAAATTCAGTAACCGATGTTCCTACCGTTTTGGAATCTACAATTGCTATTTCAGCTCAAAACCAATCGATAGTTGTTACAACAAGCGAAACATCAGGAACAATAAACGTTTACGACTTACTTGGTAGAATTATAGAAACAAAAGCTATTGAAGGAACAAAAACAGTTCTTGGATCAACTGCTGGTGTTTATTTTGTGAAGGTGCAAACTGCCACAAACAATGAAACAACGAAAATAATTATTGAATAGGAATGTCGTAGAGACGCAATTTATTGCGTCTCATATTTTAAAAAATAAAATTAGAATAATTAGGAGACGCAATAAATTGCGTCTCTACAAAAAACCATAAACCAAATGAAAAAGCGCATATACAAAAAACCAGAATTAAAATCGATACGAATCGATAATCAAATATCAATGGTAATGATGTCAGATGTTCCACCAAGTGGACCAAATGAATCGTTGGGAATACAACAATCGAATTTAGTAGATCCTTATAAAATAACGAAAGTATAAATTGACATTTCGAATATAGAAGGTAATACATCTCTCCATTAAAAGCCATACAAAACAATAGTATTTTGTATGGCTTTTTTTATCTTTGCTATTATTACAATTTTAAAGACTTCAGATTATGACGCTACTCGAAATATATCAAAAGAAATCGCAATTTGCGACTCGTAAAGTTGGCAAAGAATTGGTACTTGTACCATTAAAAAACAATATTGCCGATATGAGTGAAATGTTCACAATGAACGAAGTTGCTAGTTTTATCTGGGAAAGTATTGATGGTAGAAATAACGAGAATGTAATTTTAACATCGGTAATCGAAGCATTTGAGATTGATTTAGAAACCGCAGCAGCCGACTACGATTCGTTTCTTGAAAGTCTATCGAAAATGATGGCATAACATGGCTAACAATTCAAAAAACATATGCCTTTGTATTGGCAATTTTAACATTAAGCTTTGGAGTAAATCTGATGTCAACATTGGAATAGATTTTGGTTATTCTCCATTTATTATTTCAGAAATCAAAAGCAAAGATTTCACAGAACTTGAAATAATTCCGTCGATACCCGACTCGTTAAAAAACGAGGAATCATTAGTATTTGAAACTAACGACGAAACAAAAAAACTTTGGCATGTATGTTCTACAAATGATGGTTATAAAATTATAGTTTATAGCCCTACTCGACCAAATGGAATACAGCAAATAGCACTAATAAATACACAATATAAAGTTTGGACAATCTATACAGAACAAATGTCCAACAATACGGTAATGCCCCTCTCCTATCCTATGGGACCACTCATAATGTATTATTTAACAACAAGCGAGAATGCAATAATGATTCATTCATCGGGAATTGTAGATGGTGGAAAAGGTCGATTATTCTCAGGATTTTCGGGAGTTGGGAAAAGTACGATGGCAGGAATTTGGCAACAAAATGGTAACACAACAATCAACGACGATCGACTTCTGCTAACCATAAACGACGATAAAGTTATAATGCATAACACACCTATGTTTTATGAAGATGAACCTAAGTCGAACCAGCTAAACGCCATTTATCTTTTAAAGCAGACAAAAGAACATACAATCCGACGACTCAACGATGCCGAAGCAATATCAAGATTACTCGCATTTTGCATCCAACATGGCTACGACAAAACGTTTCTTGAACATCATTTAAATACTGTTTTCGATATTTACAATCGTATTCCAATCTACGAATTAGGCTTTAAACTCGATGCCGATGTAATTGATTTTATTCGTTCAAATGACTAAAAACACATCTGATATAAACCGAGATGATTTTATTTCTATAACGTCTGACATTCTAAATACTCAAGATCAAGTTTTAATTAAGAGTGCCGGAATTAGTATGTATCCAATTTTACAAGCTGGAGATAGACTAATATTACAAAAAACAGATGCAAAAGATTTTGTTAAAGGCGACATTATTGTAGCAACAATTCAGCAACGGACTATTGGTCATCGCATAATTGCAATTAATAGAGATAAATGCATTATTACTAGGGGTGATAATTGCAAAAAGAATGATCCTAAAATAGAATCCGATAGCATAATAGGAAAAGTTACTGGGTATATTAGAAACGAAAAGGAATATTCATTAAATCATTTTTATTATCGTTTTTTTCGATTTATAATACTGTATCTTGGATTAATCGTCAGACCAATGATACGCTTTACTTTTTTAGTTTCAAATCTAACAAATAAAGGGAAAGACTCTTTTAAAAAGACAATTTCAAACATCAAACTAATAACTCAAAACGCTAAAAGACTTACCGCACAAAACATCATTATTTCAGTTCTACAAGGTGCTTTGCCTTTTCTTATAATTTACTTTTTAAAGAGAATAATCGATTCTATTAGTAAAGGTAATCTTACACAAAACGATAAACTTGTTTTTCATTTAGAAATAATTATTGCATTAACAGGCATCGTTTTTCTAGCAAATTTATTGGTCAATTCTATTGGTAATTATGTCCGCGAGAAACTTTCGCAAACAATTTCGCTCAATATTTTCACATTACTTCACAACAAACATTCACAACTCGATTTCTCTCATCTCGAAAATCCCGAACAACAAGATGTCATTCATCGTGCAACGGTTGAAGCAGGTTTTCGACCGAACAAGTTAGTTGGAGGATGTTTAACCTTAATACGTTCCATAGTTTCGGGAATTATAGTATTGGCACTGATGTTTAGCATACATTGGGTTATTGTTGTAATTTTATTTTTAGGTTTGCTTCCTGGTTTATTTTTACGTTTTCGCTTTTCTCGAAAGATATATGAACTCAACAAAAAAAACAGTAGCAAAGAACGACAAGTATATTATTACAATCGAATTTTATCTGCCACCGTATTTGCAAAAGAACTTCGATTATTTGCAACATCTGGACTTTTTTCATCAAGATTTACCAATATTCAAACTGGCTTGAACAATGAGAAAAACAACATTTATCTTAAACAATTATTTGCCGAAATTATTTCTCAGTCAATTGCAATTTGCTTGATCTTTTTATCCTTTGGATTTGTAACTCGATTGGCAATTCAGGGTAAGGTAACTATTGGAACTGTTGTACTTTTCTTCCTAGTATTTCAACGTGGTTTTGTGATTTTAAAAGAACTATTCCAATCGGTTGCAAGCCTTTTTGAAGACAATATTTTCTTTGCCGATTTTGTTGCGTTTTTACAAATACCTTCCGTTCCCAACAACGATTCTAAACCATCATTAATTCCAGAATTAAACAAAGGAATAATCGTCGATAATGTATCATTTCAATATCCATCGAGCAGTCGTCTTGCTTTAAAAAATATTTCAATAACAATCCCTAAAGGAAAAACCGTTGCATTAGTAGGTGCAAATGGTTCAGGAAAATCGACTTTAGTTAAATTACTTTGCGGATTCTATGAACCAACGCAAGGTTCAATATTGTTTGATAACACAAAACTTGACTCTAAAAATCAAGCTGAATATCGAAAAGGAATAACAGCCGTATTTCAAGATTTTGCTCTTTACAACATGACTGCAGCCGAGAATATTTGGTTAGGAAATAATTCTGAACCTATTGATTTTGAAAAAATAGAACAATCGGGAAAGAATGCAGGAATCGATGAAAGTATTAAGAAACTTCCTTTGGCATACAAAAACATGATTGGCAATTTCTTTAAAAAAGGTGAAGAACTAAGTATTGGTCAATGGCAAAAAATGGCAATTGCACGAGCATTTTACCGAAACTCCAATATCCTATTTATGGATGAACCATCGAGTGCATTGGATGCAGAAACCGAGACTCAATTAATACAAACATTACAATCACTTGCGAAAGACAAAACGGTTTTAATTATAAGTCATCGTTTTTCGACCATTCAATGGGCCGATGTTATTTATGTTCTCGATCAAGGAGAAATTATAGAATCGGGAACGCACAATGATTTGATACAACAAAAAGGAAAATATTTTGATATGTTTTCTTTACAAAAGGGATAAGATTATACGTTTATAGTGATTGAGCTAAGTTTACATCTTAATCACAAAAAGCATCGTCGCAAATTTTAATTCCTACAACTAAAACATCATCTACCTGTTCTTCATTATTCTTCCAATCTCTAAAGAAATTTTTTAGCATTAGCCTTTGCTTGTTTATTGAATAATACTGAATATCATGCAATAATTTTTGGAATCGATGGGTATGCATTGTACCTCCTTTTTCACCACCAAATTGTGACATATAACCATCGGAAAACAAATATATAGTATCCTTGGGCTTCAATTGTAATTCATGATTTGTAAACGGTTCGTTATCGGTAGGATATGCTCCAATTGGCATCCGATCTGCCTTTAAAACAATAAGTTCACTTTTCCCGGAATCGGCTATTTTACGCATTATATATGCAGAACTAAAAGCTCCAGCATATTGCATCATTTTTGTATCTGTATTTATAGAACAAAGAGCGATATCCATTCCATCGTAATGCTCTTCGAATCTGCCATCTTGATTGAGCATATATTTAATCCTTTCGCGCAATTCATACAGAATCTTTGAAGGATTTCTTTGTCCAAATTCAGATATAATATCGTTTAAAAGTGAAATACCCAACATGCTCATGAAAGCACCAGGTACGCCATGACCAGTACAATCGGCAACAGCAAAATAAACCGTATTTTCAATTTTACGACACCAAAAGAAATCGCCACTAACAATATCCTTTGGTTTAAAGAAAATAAAATGATGTGGAAATATATTAAACAACATTTCTGGTGCAGGTAATAATGCTTTTTGAATTATGAATGCTGCTTTAATACTATCTGTAATACGCTTATTTTTAACCTTTAACTCATCCTTTTGCAATTCGAGCATTTCATTTTTAAAAGTTATTTCGTGTGTACGTTCTTCTACTTTCTTTTCAAGTTCATTGTTCAGATTTATTAAATCATTGTTCAATGTTTTTAGTTCATTATTCTGATTTTCGAGTTTCTGTTCCTGAGAATAACTTTTTAGAGCTTCACGTACTGTTAAAATTAAATCTTTGGGATCCCAAGGTTTTGGTATAAAGCGATACAAATGTGCCCCGTTTACAGCATTGGTTATACCTTCGGCTGTTGCTTGCCCAGTAAGCATAATTGTAAGGGTTTTAGGCGATTTTTCATGAATCATTTTCAATAACTCATCACCTCGCATATTTGGCATTATATAATCGGAAATTACAAGAGGAACGTCAAATCCATCATTTATAAGCGATTCGAAAATTTCAACAGCTTCAGTAGAATCTTCAGATATTTCAATAAGATGCTCCGAACCAAAATTTGCTTTTAGTTCAGCTTTCAGACTACTTAAAACTATTTTTTCGTCATCAATACAAAATATGACAGATCGTTTCATAACAATTAATTATTGCACCTTATTTAATCCCTCTTTAATCGTTTGAATAAGCTCATCGCCCGACCATGGCTTTGCTAAACATTTAAGCAAATGTGCTTCAACAATTGCTTTTTCAATTGCTTCATCGGTTGCATGTCCGGTAAGCATTATCTTTACAATTTGTGGATATTTCTTATGAATTTTAATTAAAAACTCATCTCCTTTTATCCCTGGCATCAACCAATCCGAAACTATAATTAATATGCTACATCCGTCAAATACAAGTTCATCAATCAATTCCTCCGCATCTATTGCATTTTCGGCAACTTCATAAGAATAGTCGTTTCCAAATTCTCGTTTTAACTGAGATTTTAAACTATTCAAGATGATTTTTTCATCATCAACACAAAGTATTACATTCTTCGACATACTAAAATCTTTTAATATTATACATTGTTTATTGGAAGGGTAACTTTAAATGTTGTACGACCAGGAACACTATCAAACTGAATTTGTCCAGCATGTTTTTCAACTATTCTTTTAACTATATCGAGCCCCAAACCACTACCCTCGCCTTGAGGTTTTGTAGTAAAAAATGGCATAAATATTTTTTCCTTTATTTCTTCTGGTATACCACAACCGGAATCGGTAATTGCAACAATAACTTGGGAACCATTTTTTGATATATCAACTTCAAGAGTTCCTGAATTCTGCATTGCTTGAAGAGCATTATAAACCAAATTTGTCCACACTTGATTAAGTTCATCGGGGAAACACATGATATCGAAAACACCTTCATCAAATCGTTTTATAAGTGTAACTCCTTGTTTTATTTGATTGTAATATAAAGTTAAAACAATTTCAAGTGATTCAATAATATTAGCTTTAACCATTTCACCGGTTTGATTGAAATGCGAAAAATTCTTCAATGCGAAAACAATTTTACTTGCCCTTTCTATTGCTATATTAATTGTTCGACTGCTTCGTAATACTCCAGAAACATTGTATGCCATTTGCAAAACATCTTCGCTTTTTTCAGATTTTAAAAATGGAATTAAATCTTCAACGCCATCATAAATCCCCATATCGACCAAAGTGTCGGCATAATCATCGGCTTTATCAATACCCTCATCTTCAAGCATCGACATTATAGAACGTTTGTAAGTTCGCTCTTCTTTCGATGTTATGGTAATTTTTGTTTTAATTGATCGATTTAACAATGAATTGAAATGCATTTTATCATTATTATCCAACGAATCGAAGAAATTAGGAAGACTTGACAAAACATTTTCGAGCGAATCGGATATATTACTTACCGATGAGCGAATGGCTCCAAGCGGAGTATTAATTTCGTGAGCTACTCCAGCAATTAATTGTCCTAATGCTACCATTTTAGCCGACTCAATTAATTTATCTTGTGATTTTTCAAGCTGATCTAAGGTTTCTGCAAGCATTGTCGTTTTATCTGCGAGTATATCACGTTGAGTTGTGAGTTCTTCCATTGTTTGTCGCAATTCAACATTAATAGTAGCCATTTCTTTTTGTTGTTCTAATATTTTTTCATCAGCTTTTACTCTAGCAGTAATATCCCTGATAATTTCAATTGCTCCAATAACATTATCATGCATATCTTTTAATGCTGAAGCAGAACCTTGAAGATACAAACCTTCTTTCCCTAAGAGTGATGTAAAAATTTCACCTCGCATAATTTCACCGTCGTGAGACATATTTTGATATGTATTCATCAAAACTTCATTGGGTTCAAACATAAGATCAACTAATATTTTTCGTTTAGTGCCGTAGAAGGGAACTGCATATTCATAGTCTCCTTTTCCCAACATGTCAATGGCTTTGATGCCTGTTAACTTCTCCATTGCCATATTCCATGCTACAACAATTCCATTTTTATCGACAACCAAAACAGCATCGGGCATACAGTGAATAATTGATGATATTTTATTTTCAGCGTTTTTTAAATCGTTAAGTGCAACTTCTAAATTATCGCGTTGTTCAATTATTTCATTTTGAGAAATTGACAATTCGAATAATGCATTGTCTTGAGAAACCTCCAATTCCATCAATGTATTTTGAAGATTTTCAACCGTTTGTTCTAAACTTTTGCATTTAACAGAAAGCTCTTCTGTATCTTGAAAATGTATTTTTTCGCCAATTATCAATAAAGAATAAGCATTTATATTTGAATGGTTATCAACCAGGACTTCCGTTGTTTTGCAAGGGATTGTATGTTTATCAGAATCTATAAAGGATATAGAATATTCAATAGTTTTTTTATCTATCAAATCATTTCTATGATTTTGAAATATTCTTTTTGAATCGTCGGATAAAAAATCAGTTATGCTAAAGGAATGCACATCTTCTTTATGCAATAGTGTGCAGATGTATTGATTACAGTCAATTATTTTATATTGTTCATCAAGTAATATAAAACCTTCATTTATTGTATCTAAAAGAACTTTAGACAATAACTGATGCTGCTGATCTCTTTCATATGTGTTTTGCCGTTTCATAACTTTATAAAATTATCAAATCGATACACATTATTTATTTACAACAAAAGAATGTTAAATGAAGAAATTTAAAGGCAATAAAACAATGCATTCTAGGCCATAATACGTATAACTTAATAGAAAACGAATTCTGTTTTTATACTTATAAACAGATTAAATGTTTGAATTCTAAGTGCTTTTTTAAATCGAATTTAGGAAGGAATGTATATCAAGACGAAAAACTACCAAATCATCTACTCATTATCTTTTTTCGACAAATAATGTAGCAAACTTTTTACTCCACCAAATTGCCGAACAACATAGTACCAATATAAAGTTTTTGTATTTTTAATATTATATCGTGTAATCATATATCGTTTTGAGGGAAACATGTCATCAAATAAAAATCGAATTTTATTCCACAAACCGTTTATTTTTTTTAAATCAGTTATGTTTCTATTTTTCTTTTCAGCTTTAAAATCGGAATTTGCTTGTAGTTTATTTACAAAATATGTATGGTAATATTCAGTACATAAAATACTCGCTTTTTTAGTAATAAAATCGGGAATTGGAGCATCTAGATATTTATAACTCAAATACAAATGAGGATATACATTTGCAGTACAATTATACTTTATGCACATTTCTTCAAAACGAATCCAATTGATTTCTGACTTATATTTTTCAGTAATCCATAGAATATCGATATATGCGATAAAATGAATATTTGCATCAACAAAATGTTCATCTAAATGCATGCAAATATGAAGTAATAGATAATCGGGATTAAATGCTAAAACAGTATTACTTAGCTCGCCATAAGTTTGAGTATTCCCCCAAAAGTCCTCAAGTGGAATATGAAACGATTTATCAGTCACAATCAAACTTGAATGTATTTCAAAGCCGATTCCATCCTTATGCAACATTGGTAAATGCTTTAAATCTTTTTCTGCCAAAATAAATTCTGATTTAATAAGACTTGTATCCCATTGGTATCCATCCGACAATAGGACATTTGCACAAGCTTCAGCATCTTTTTTAGTTACAAAAACATCAATATCACTCAAAGGTCGAATACTTATATCTTCATAAACAATTTGGGCAAGAAAAATTCCTTTCAATGCCACAACCTTTATTTCTTGACTTTTCCACTTTGCTAGAATATCATCGAATGCAGAAAATAAAAGTGTATTTTTAGATATCGTTTTATAATAATGTTTTTGGAGCTCAATAAAAATTAATTCAGGAATTAATGTTGACAACTTAGATTCAGATAAAACCTTAAAAATCAATGGAGCAAGCCTATTCTGAATAGCCTTGTGTAAAAACGAATGCCAATTTTGAACAGAACTAATTTTTGAATTTAGTTCATTATTCGATTTATGGAATGATGCTTTAACGCATTCTAATAATAATTCATCTTCTGAATTTAATATCATCATCTATCTTTTTTTCAAATGTAAACAAATATTAGAATTTTTATTGCATTAGGAAAGGTAAGCTACCTCTACTATCCATATTATTGTAGTATATTTCCTTCTTAGTATTATTTGTTAATTGTTTATAACAAATATATTAGCCCTCATTTACAAATAAGAAAGGAATCCTATGTGTTTTTCTCCCGAAGCAAGTTTTACTGGAGGTGTTATAATCTCAGCAATAGGCATTACTACTGTTAGGAAAGTACATAAACCATCTCAAATTGTATTTGCAAGTATTCCATTTATTTTTGGCATTCAACAAATTACTGAAGGTTTTTTATGGATTGGGCTTCAAAATCCCGATTATGCTTTTTCTCAAAAATGGAGTACCTATTTGTTTTTATTCTTTGCACAAATACTCTGGCCATTTATTACGCCAATTTCTGTTCTGTTGATGGAAGAAAACAAAAAACGAAAACAATTCATAAAGGTTTTATTAGGAATGGGATTTTTACTTTCAGCCTATTATGCTTTTTGTTTGATTGGATTTAAAGTAAGTCCACAAATAATCAGCTATCACATTCAATATAATACCAATTTCCCAAAATCAACATCAATGATTGCAGTATTTGTATATATGATTGTTACGATAACGCCATTCTTCATTTCAAGTATCAAAAAGATGCATTTATTTGGAATATGTATTTTTCTTTCTTGTTTAATAACAACAATCTTTTTTACGCAATACCTAACATCAGTTTGGTGTTTCTTCGCAGCGTTAATTAGTGGCATAATTTATTGGATTCTTCGCGATTCAAAAATAGCCTTCAATCTTGAAAAACTAAAAGCATTAAAAAGTCAAATTAAGATTCCGTTTGGGAAATAGTTCAAGATAAAGTATTCACTGATTTTCAATATCTTTACACAATTCTTTCATACTTTAAAATGATTCTTTTAAAGTTATTATCTGTACTATTAAAATCAACAGTTAATCAATCTGATTACGCAAATACAAAATGAAAAAAACATTATTTTTCTTATTTATAATTTGTTATTCATTCTTAAACATAACAAAAGCATCATCTCTATTTGAAGTAAATCAGCAAATAATACATTTTACCAACACTGGTGGAGTATCGTTTGTTAAAATTACTATGAACGGCAAACAATGGACTTGTAGCTCAAATAAAGAATGGTGTAAAATTTCAAAAAAATCATCTTCAAACCCAATTGATCAGGTTGCTGTAATTGTTAGTTCAAATGACAATAAAAATTCGCGGAGTGCTCAACTTTTATTTGTGATGGATAGTGTAGATACACTCAGAGTTTTGATTTTACAGACAATACGGGCTAGCATGTATCCTAATTATTGTGTCTCGATTCCACCCGACTCATCAAAAATGCAGAGCGAAGCGAAACAATTAGCATCGAAAATATTCGCAGGATGGAATCTTGGAAATTCGCTTGAAGTGCCCGAGAATGAAACGAAATGGGGAAATCCTAAAACAACTCAACGACTTATTGACGCAGTAAAAGCTTCAGGAATAAATGCTGTTCGAATTCCTTGTGCTTGGGATAGCTATACCGAAGATGAACATACTTGTAAAATTAGCAAATGGTGGTTAAATCGAGTTAAAGAAGTAGTCGACTATTGTTACAAAAACAATATGTATGTTATCATAAATATCCATTGGGATGGAGGCTGGCTCGAAAATAATCCTACGTATGATAAACAGGAATCGGTAAACGATAAGCAAAAAGCAATGTGGGAACAAATTGCAACTTTTTTTCGCGATTACGATGAACATCTTCTTTTTGCGGGAACCAATGAAGTCCATAGCAACGGACAAGCAACAGCTGAAAATTTTGAGGTTGAAATGTCGTACAACCAAACATTTATTGATGCGGTTCGCTCAACTGGTGGACGAAATTCGTTTCGCAATCTTATCATTCAATCATTCAATACGAATATTGACCAAGCGGTGAGCAATTTAATTGTATCGAAAGATGAGATTCCAAACAGACTAATGATTGAAGTTCATTATTACGATCCATGGGATTTTTGTGGTTTAGAAAACGATGAATCTTGGGCTACAGTCAAACATTTATGGGGTAAAGATTTTGCACAGTATGGAGCAATTTCTTCGTGGGGACAAGAAAACCATGTTGTAACTCAGTTTCAAAAGATGAAAAGCACTTTCGTAGATAAAGGTTATCCTGTTATTCTAGGCGAATATGGAGCTGCTCGTCGTTCTGCTTTATCAGGTAAACAACTGAAATATCATCTCGAATCGCGAGCTCATTTTTTTCTATATGTAGCAGAACAAGCTAAGAATTTTGGTATAGTTCCGTTTATTTGGGATAATGGTTCGGGTAATAATATGGGTAATGGATTATTTAATCGCTATGACGGAACCATTATCGACGATCAAGCTCTTAAAGCTTATTTGATGGGAGCTTCGGCAGGCAAATACCCATATTAAAAAAAAATTAACAATACTTGTAAAATACATTTTTACTTAACGACTAAACCTAAAAAGAGTCATGGCAAAAGAAATGTATATTGAGAAGTCAATCAGTATTGATAAATCAAGAAAAGAAGTTTTCGAATATATAAAATATACGAAACATCAAGACCAATTTAGTGTTTGGAACATGACAGATCCAAATAAAACTGCTACATATATTGGAATGGATGGAACCATAGGTTTTATTTATCATTGGGATAGTAAAAATAAAAATGTTGGAGCTGGAAGTCAGGAAATCATTAACATAATTGATGACGAACAAATTTTGTACGAAGTACGATTTGAACGACCAATGAAAAACATTGCACAATCACAATTCATATTAAAGGAGATTTCTTCTGATAAAACTGAGTTAACATGGACTTTTAGAGGACCAACTAAATTTCCTATGAGTTTATTAAAATCATTATTTCAAAAGATGTTGGAAAAAGATATATCTAAAAGTCTCGAGAACTTAAAGATTATTCTTGAAAAGTAAAAACAAAAAAAGGCGTCTCATTTCTGAAACGCCTTTTTTTCAATTTAAAAATGGACTATTAAATCATTAAGAATAAAGCAATCAGTAGTTTTTTAAATTATTCAATTATAATCTGTTTGTCTTTAGGATGCTTGATCGTATATGAAAATGTAATCTTTTTCGAGTCTTGCGATGCTAGATTCATTTTCCAAGTAACAATTCCCGTATTTTTATTTAGTTCGCCTCCCATCAATTCCTGTTTTTCAACTTCAATTTCATTGTTCGACGATATTGGCATCTGGTCAAGTATTTTTAAACTTATGTTTTGCGACTTATTATTTTTTACACCTATTTCCCACGAACGTGTTACCACCTTATTAAATCCTATAAAGTTTTTGTTAGTAAATTCAACTGTCTTTTGTCTGTCAACTGAAATACCTTTATCACGTCCGAGCGATAATTCAAGCGTATCGGAAATGCTCGAAACATCAAGCAGTGTTTTTCCTACATACATATTTTCGTAAAATAAATTTACTTCGCCCGATAGTAGATTAAATTTTTCCCAATCGGTTACTCGTGCAATTAAAAATGCACTCTTATCTTTTTTAGGTACACACTGATATTCATAAGAAGCTGGAAGATTTACCGTTTGTAATTCAACTGCATTTATATTTCCATCGTTAGGAATTGAATATGGTGAGCCCAACTTGTACTCACATATTGATTGCTGATTGCCTCCCGACTGGCTATCTGTGACATAACTCCCCAAATTATTTTTGGTTGTTATGACAATAACCCCGCCTACTCCTCTTGAACCATATATTTTTACAGCCGATGCGTCTTTTAAAACATTAATTGATTTTATATTTGATGGATTTATGTTCGGATTTGATTGCTGTACCTGCCCGTCAACAACATACAATGGTTCGGTAGAGTTCATTGTGGCCATACCTCTTATTCTTACTTGTGCAGGAGCAGAAACTTCTTGCTTTTCTTCTGATTGGATAGAATATTGAGTTTGATCGGCAATATAACTTTCTTTCAAACGTGGTGTAAAGAATGATACAGTAGCAGGATTCAATACCGGAATTGTACCTGTTTGATTCGGATTTGCATTCGATAGTGATATTCGTACATTTTTCCAATCGTTACCTGTACTTTGATATATATTGGCACGACAGATTAGTGTTATCGGTTTGCCAATTTCATCGACTCTGATATCGTACATAGGAGTCCAGCCTGCATTGCTAACATAATAAGTGATTTCAAACTTTGCCAATTGTTCCATTTTCGATTCAATAGTAAGAGTTATTTCACCTGTAGGTGTTACCGACTTACCACTTATTGTGTTTAATTGTAAATCGTATTTTTGTTTCAATTCTCGTAAATCGTTAATTGTTCTCGAATGGGTTTCCTTTTGCAAAATTAGCTGTTGTATTTCCAAATAATAAACATCGTGAATCGATTTATATAGTTCCGATGTTGATGGTTGCTTTTCGCCCATAACCTTCCTATTATCAGTTAAGAAACTTCTTTTTTGATCAATAATTTCAAGTTGATTCTCTTCATCTTTTATCTTAAATGAAAGATCTTTTATTTGTGATTTCAACAGTTCCACCTTTTTCGACTGCGAAAGAGTATCGATGTAATTATTTTGATGATTTACTTGAAGAATGGTAAACAATCCACTACCTCCTACTTGAATACTATTTTTGTCGATATTAGGTGATAAACCTTTAATCACTATAGTAGTTTTTCCTTCTTTGATGGTTGATGAACCATTCATTGTTATTTGAGCACCTTGTAAGAATACTGTTGCTTTTGTTATCTGAGCAGACAATGTCGTTTCAAATTCTTGACAAAAAGAAAGCGAAGACGTTGCCAAAAGCAAAAAGAAAAGACCTAATTGTTTCATATTAATATTTAAAGTTTAAAATATGGTTTTCAAGAGTTCAAATTAACGCATTTTAGTAATATGTTGCACATAATTTGGATTGATTCTTTTTTAGAGCTAAAGCATAATATTGATTTACAAAAAAAGGCGTCTCATTTCTGAAACGCCTTTCCTATTTTACGTAATTCGTAATTGAAAATCCGTAATTAAATTATCCCATTGTAACGTCAACAATAACTTCTCCAGAAGTAAATACAGGAACTTTATTTCCTTGTATTTCTTTACCATTAACGACAACTTTTACAACACCTTTTGAAACATGATTTGGGTTTGTAACAGTGATTTTGTAAATAGCACCACGGAATTTACGTGTTACTTTTAATCCATCCCATTTTGTTGGAATACATGGGTCGATGATTAAACCATCTAATGCTGGACGAACTCCGGCAATCCATTGCGTTCCTGCAACGTATGTCCACGATGATGTTCCCGATAACCAAGCATTACGTCCCATTCCAAATTGTTTGTGCTCATCGCCAAGGATGTTTTGTGGGTAGCAATATGGTTCCGATTCAAATGTATCTAAACTATCGTTTTTCGAAGCTGGATTGATTTGATTGTAATATTGGAATGCATAGTCGCCACGACCAGCAATTGTTTCAGCAATCATAACCCAAGGATTAGCATGTAAGAAGATACCGCCGTTTTCTTTTGCTCCTGGTGGGTATGTAGATACGCCACCTAATTCTGGATCGAATCCGTTGTATCCAGGTCCACTTAATTTAATTCCGTTTGCAGTATTTAAATGCGTACGAACTGAATCTAAAGCTTGTATCATTCTTTCACCTTCAGCAAAACCTGAAATAACAGGCCATGATTGACCGTTGGTGAATATTTTTCCGTGTTTGTTGTCTTTTGAACCAAGAGCTTCGCCGTTAGGTTTGAAGTAACGTTTCCACCATTCGCCATCCCAAGCATGTTCGTTAACGGCTTTTTTCATTTCATCGTAGTACGATTGTAATGTTTTTTTGTATTCCGTTTCACCAATTGCTTCTGCTATAGCTAACATTTCGATTAATGCTTTTCCAAATAAGTTTGCGTTGAATAACGATTCAGCTCCTTTTGCAAGATTGATGGTATCGTTCCAGTCAGCAAAACCTAAATGAGGAAGACCGTGTTGACCTCTATCGCCCCAAGTAAATGCAATTGAACGTTTAAGATGTTCCCAAACCGTTCCTTTTTCGCGTTGTTCAAGAGGTAATTTTTTATCGTAGAATGGAATTTCCCATTTCAAGAAATCGATATTTCCAGTTTCTTTAATGTATTGAGCTACGGTTTGAACAATCCAAAGGTGGTCGTCACCATAATAATCTGGAAGATGTGGTTCCTCGCGAGAGTCTCCTTCGTTAGCATCCATTGTTAATGGGAAATATTGATGCATAGCCGAACCATTAGCTAATTGAACTGAAAGTAAATTTTCAGCCAATTTTCGAGCTTCTTCTGGCATGTGACTCATTACTCCAAGTAAATCTTGCGATGAATCGCGGAATCCAATACCACGTGAGCTACCAAATCCTAATTGATATAATGATAAGTAACGTGACCAGTTTTTAGTGGTGTGACATTGACGTGGATTGTGAACGTTTATCATTGAGTTGAACGATGCATCGGGAGTTTCGATGTACATTGCTGTTAAGTAGTTATCCCACCATGTAGCTAAGTCCGAGAATGCTTTATCTACGTTAGCCAAATCACGGTATTTTGTAATTTCTTCTTGAGCTTCAGCTAACGATGCTTTTTGAGTTAATTGAGTACAAGTACGTTCAGTTGCACCATTTGCCAATTTTCCAAATTTAATAAGAAGTGCAGCAACATTATCGCCACGTACACATTCTGAATTTGAAAGTTCTGCATTTTGCAATGAAAGAGGATTTGCAAATGAACCATATTCGTTTTCGCCTAAGAAAATACGACGGTCGCCTTCGAACGATGAAACAGCACGATCGGCAGTAACTAGATTAACTGCAAATTGTTTTTTCATAAATGCATATTGCTCAATTACAAGATGACCAGTTGCTTCTTTATGAGCATTTACAGTCATTGTTTGAGGAACCCAGTCAGCATTTGTTAATTGCATTAATGCATTGAAATGAGTAAACTCATATACTGGAATTACATCAACTTCAAGGTCTTTACCCGAAATATTTGTTATTTTAATATCTTGTAATAATGTTTGAGCTCCTTGTGGAACGAAAATAGTAATTTCAGCTTGAACACCGAAAGCTTTCACTATCCATTTTGAATACGAAAGTCCAACATGACATTCGAATGAATCAACTTTTTTAAGTGTAGGAGTAACAAAAGGTGAAAATACATTGTATGTTCCATCAGCATTTTTAATACGGATATAAACAGTAGATGCTTTAAAATCAGATTGAGGCATCTGAGCAATATATTTTGTGATTCTGTTTAAAGCAGGATCGCCTTTACAGATGATTGACCCACCAGTAATGTCTACCACACCACCAAAGTCTAATGTTCCAACATAGTTAATCCACTTAATAGGAGTTTTTGGATTGGTAACTACGTACTCTTTCTTCGCGTCGTCGAAATATCCGTATTTCATAAATTAAAGTTTAAAATAATATGTTACTAATTTGCTAATTTTAAACAGAGTAAACGACTAAGTTGTGCAACCGTCATTTATGTCAGTTTCGTTTTTACAAAAGTATTTATGTTATTTGAAAAAACAGTAATAATAATCAAAAACATTTTATATAAATGTGTCAATTTTGTTGAATTTTTGAAATTTATTTGAAAAATAGAGGGATTTACTTATTTGACGATATGTTATTATAGAGTATTTTTGCTACGATTAAAAATAATTAGTGATGATAAAAAAGATACCACAATTAAGACCAAACCTATTTTATGTAGGTGTTAATGATAGGAAAAAGGCTTTATTTGAAAATATTTGGCCAATAGAATCGGGTGTTGCATACAATTCATATCTCATTACTGATGAAAAAACAGCATTAATTGATACTGTTGATTCAAATATGATAATGGATTATTTAGCAACTGTTCAGCAATGTTTGAATGGGAAAACGCTCGATTATGTTATCATTAATCACATGGAACCTGATCATTGTGGTGGAATCCAGATTATTAAAAAATATTACCCCGAGGTAAAAATTGTTGGGAATAAAAAGACTTTTGAAATTTTACATAATTTCTATGGTATCGAAGATGGATTATTGGAAGTAAAAGAAGGCGAAGAATTAAGTTTAGGTGTTCATACTTTAAAATTTTTTATGGCTCCGATGGTTCATTGGCCAGAAGTAATGATGACGTATGAATTGAAGGATCATACCTTATTTACTGCTGATGCTTTTGGTAGTTTTGGTACGCTTGATGGTGGAATAACTGATGAGGAATTAAATTTATCATTTTACGAAGATGAATTCATTCGTTATTATTCAAATATTGTAGGGAAATTCTCGAATCCGGTTCAAGCTGTATTGAAAAAGTTCAAAAGTATGCCAATTAAAATGGTAGCTTCAACACATGGACCAATTTTCAAGAAACACGATAATATTTGGAAACTATTTTCACTGTACGATAAATTAAGTCGCAACGAAACCGATACAGGTGTTGTTATTGCATTTGCATCGATGTACGGAAATACTGAAGCAATGGCTGATGTTATTGCTCGTGAATTATCGGAACAAGGCATTGTAAATATTAAAATATATGATGTATCAAAAACACATCCATCATATATCATCAGAGATATTTTCAAATATAAAGGATTAATATTAGGAAGTTCAACCTATAATCTCGATTTACATCCAAACATGGAAGCTTTAGTTTCGAAGCTTGAAGGTATTGGAATCAAAAATCATATTTATGGTTGTTTTGGAACCTATAGCTGGGCAGGGAAAGCCGCTAAAAAACTCGAAGAATTTGGACATCGTACTGGTTGGGATATGGTTGGTCCAACAATCGAAGAAAAAGGTTCTTTAAAAATAGAAAAATTCACCGAATGTGTTGCTATGGCTTATGCTATGGCTGAAAAATTGAAGCAATAGAAAAAACAAATCTTATAAATTGATGAAAGCCCTTGATATTATGTCAAGGGCTTTTTTGTTGTTATTATTTTAATCTCCTGTTTATTATTTGAAAAATTACTAAATAATTAATTTTTCTATGCAACTAATTTATGTATAATTTTGTCTTAGTGTTGTATAAACACTTTTCTGTGTGGGTGTAGCGATTTTGGTTCTTATAAAATATTCTAATTATAAAGTTTGTTGAAATGAAGCGATTACTTTTCTATTTGGCTAGTTCGTTCCTTGTTTTTATTTCGGTAAAAGTACAAGCTCAATGTGGAACTGAAACGTTTACGGTTGGTGATTGGTGTGAAAATCAATATGCAACATGGACAATAACAAATCCCGAAGCAGGAGCTAAATATCACTGGTACGAACCCGTACTTAATGCTGCAGGAACAGCTATTATTGATACGCTTGATCGTTTTTATGGCGAAAATGCCAATGGAACATCGTTTGCATCGCCTTATCGTTATACTACACCTAGTCCTGTTCCGACTACTTTAGGTTGGGATGAACGTAAATTTTGGTATCAAAAAGAAAAACCTGTAACAGGATTTATTCCAAGTGCAGGAAATGTTACTGGTCCCACAAATACTATGGTTACACCTTATAGTATGAATGTAACAGCACTTACAACCATTCGATATAATACTTTATCTGTCCCAGTAGTTTTATATAATGCTGCATCAACTTATTCTATACAGATTCAAATTGGTACGAATTATTCTGCTGTTTATAATTTTTCGGGCTCTTCAGCTACAAATATATCGGGACAGCTTTATCTGGTTAAAATACCTGTAAACTTAACAATTCCAGCTGGTTCGTATGCAATTACTGCAGTAGCAAATCCAGTAGGTTCAATAAAAAATGTTGATGGATTTAATTGGAGAACAGATGCTGCATCTAAAACAGCATTCTCGGTTGCAGGTGTTGTCTCTGCGATATCTCCAGCTACATCAGTTTATGGTAATCCTAATAATTATTCAATAATTTATGACTGGGATATAACATCTTATTGCGATTATAAATATACTCCTGTTGCAAAAAAAACAACTGTAGGCTGTTGCGTTCCCGTTATTGGGAGTGTTTTTATGACTGCCTCAAATCCAATTATTGTTTCGGGAACCGATAATAGTATTATTACACTAACTAGTTTTAAAAGTGCAACAAATTATTTTAAATGGTTTAAAGATGGTGTTGCAATAGCAGGTAAAGAAGGTGTAGGTTTAACCAATATTACAATATCTCAAGCAGGAGTATATGCTGCTCGAGAAGTTGCGTTGTCAACATTTGTAAATAATATTAGTTGTTATTCGGAAGGAAGTACACTTATTCAGGAACGTTCTTTATTTGCAAAAGTTCTTAATACAAAAGCAAGCTATTGTATTGGCGATAATGTTGATGTTGAAGCCTATGGTAGCAATATTTCAGCTGTATCTTGGGATCCCATTGCATTAGTATCAAAACCAACATCGAAAACAACTTCGGTTACATTAAATGCATTGGGCAATTTAAATTTTACGGCAAAATCAGATGTTTTTATTGGAAATGGAGTTATTAATGGCGATTTTGAAGCTGGAAATACTGGTTTTTCATCAAACATGACAAATACCGTAGGTACACCAAGCAATGGTCAATATAAAATCGACACTTATGTTACAGAACAACAGTCATATTGGAGTGCATCTACTACACCAAGTGTTGCAGCACAATGGAAAGGTTCTGGTAAGTTTTTATATTCCGATGGTTTTAATTCAACGAATGGAACAAATACTATTTGGAAAGAAACGGTTAATGTTTCTTCAAATTTGAATTATACTTTTACTATGGATCATGCCAATATTTCTTGGAATTCAGATCCTTATACAGCTACTCGTGTTGCAGATGTTGATGTAGAATTTGATGTTTTTATAAATAATGTAAAAGTAGCAACATTTAAAACCGATGGTCAAGGTCAATATGCAGGAGTTGGTCGTTGGAAGACAGATAAAGTGGTTTGGAATTCAGGATCAAGTACTCAAGCAGTTATTGATATTCGCCAAAAAACAACTGGTGGAGCTGGCTATGATTTTGCTATAGATAATATTATGTTTGGAGGACCAATGACCCAAACAGCTACAGTAACAGTAGGTCCGATTGTAGATTGTTTTGCTGTAAATGTATCGAAAGGTCTTTGTGTTGGCGATAGTGTTCAATTAAATGCATTAGCAGTTAACTCTGTAACAAATAAAGTAGTTGGAGTTATTGATCATTGGGAAGCAAATGGAGTAACTGTTGGTACTGGAAATCCAATATATGTAAAACCAACTGCAACTACAACATACAAGGCATTTGGATATTTTCCAGCAGGAAATCTAATGCAAAATGGAGATTTTGAATTAGGTGTAAATGGATTTAAATATGGTGCAACAAATGGCTTGTTCGATCAAATGAATACGACACAACCAGGAGGCTTTACCGTTACCACGAATCCAAATTCCAATAATTCATATTCGGCTGTTATCGGAGATCATACAACTGGCACAGGAAAAATGCTTGTTGTAGATTCCAAAAGTACTGATGCAAATGTTATCGCATATGATTTTAATGCTGTTGCTGGAAATACATATTTGTTCTCATTATGGGTAGCAAATGCAGTAAATTTCACTTTGAATGCAAATCCAATTTCATCGAGTTTAAGCTTTATTATAAATGGCCCGGGAGCTGTAAATAAAACAATTGCATCAATAAATCTGGCTTCTGATAATATTTGGCGAGAATTAAGTGATGTATGGACAGCACCATCAAGCGGGGCATATACATTATCAATACAAGCAAAAGGAGACAATACATTACAACCACTTTGTGCTGCAACATATTGTAGTGGAGGTAATGATTTTGTAATTGATGATATTAAATTGGCGACCTCATTGTCAACTGTTTATACAGGAACGGTAACTGTACCTCCTTGTATATCTTGCAAAACACCTGCTGATCCAATTATAACTTCAAGTTTAGCTAGCAATGCATTATGTCCTGGCGGAAGTTTAATATTGTCTACAAATAACCAAGCAAATGCAACAGATTATGGATATTCGTGGTACTTGGGAGCATCAACAACTCCAATACAAACAAATTCTCCAGCCATTAATAGTAGTTATACAGTAAGCTACCCTCAATCTGGTTTATATACTTTAATGGTATATGATCAAAAATATCCTTTAATAAAAGCCTGTCAAAAAACCTCCAACGTCACCATCACTTCCAACCCAGCCCCCACCTATAGTGTATCAGGAGGCGGAGCGTATTGTAGTAATGGGTCAGCACCAAAGGTCGATTTTAATTTTGGAGGGACAGCACCCTTTAGTTTTTCATGGAGCAATGGCACAACAAGTGGCTCAGCAACAGGCATAACAGCTAATCCATATTCTATTACCCCAACAGGAACGAGTGTGTATACAGTAACAGCTATAAGCGATAATTTCTGTACAGGCTCAATAACAACATCTCAAGCGGTAGTAACCAAGATTCAGCAACCTAATTTTACCTGGGATACGTCAACCGACACCATCTATTGTTATGGAAAGAATAACACGTCATTAGAAGCAAAAATAGGCTTACCAGCTACAGCGGCAGGTGGCTATAAATTCATCTGGCAAAACATAACAGGTAGTACCATCATCAGTAATAATTTACCAACCTTAACCACTCCAGCAGGCACAAAGACCTATGGCTTAAC
>Ga0302296_1000284_pt1 | contig 43671 bp, 59 predicted proteins | sample III_Fen_N3_1_FD_194546 | JGI IMG/M metagenome (GOLD analysis project Ga0302296, IMG submission 194546) | Peat permafrost microbial communities from Stordalen Mire near Abisko, Sweden - III_Fen_N3_1 | ecosystem: Environmental > Terrestrial > Soil > Wetlands > Permafrost | place: Sweden: Abisko... | reverse complement strand
TATGTCTACACCTACCTATAACATTGATATTGACAGCTACATAGGCTCTTATGGTTACTCACAGAACTATGTACGTGGCAAATTGAACGACCTCAAAAACAAACCGGTTTTCATGCGCTCCAATTCTCTTGGCGGTAGCGTGAACGATGGACTTGGCATTTACCAGGCCATTGGCGATCATGGCGATGTGCAAGTTGACCTATACGGATTCAACGCTTCCACGGCAACATGGATGAACGGCAAGGCAAAGAAAGTGCGCATTGCCGCAAATGCATTCTACCTGATTCATAAATCTATGAATGCTGTTGACATTTGCAAAGCTATGAATGCCGACGAGCTGGCAGCTCTCATTGAAGAATTGAAAATCAACCTTGACGAAAATACCAAGGTGGATGAGGTCATTGCTCAAATGTATGTTGCCAAAACTGGCAAGTCAATGACTGAAATTCTGGACCTCATGAAAATTGGCGGCTGGATGAATGCTACCGAAGCACTGAGCTGGGGATTTGTCGACGAAATAATTCCAACCATTGAAAAAATAAACATGGTCGGATTAAAAGACAAATTCAACGCCCTTGGAATGCCTACCAACCGAATTAACTCCGAAGATTTATTTACCTCTAAAAATAAAATTGAAATGAAAAAACAACCCATTAAAATTAATGCGGTTCTCAACGTGCCATCACTTGAGAGCGCCGATGGTGGCGTATTCTTGAATGAAACACAAATTGAATCGATCGAAACAAAATTAGCGTCGCAAGAAGCTGATATTGCAATCGAGAAAGCCAATGTGGTAACTGAAAAAGGTTTGGTTACAGCAGCCGAAACCCGTGCTAATACCGCCGAAGGAACTGTGGCAACACAGGCAACTAAAATCACCGAGTTGGAAGCTCAAATCCTGAACCTAAACAAAGGAGCTGGGGCATCTGACAAAAAAGTCAACAAAGAAACCGACGACGATGGCGGTGATGGTGGCGAAGGTAATGACGAATTTATGAACACCGTTGCAAGTGCTCGTAAATTGTGGGATCAACTTCCTGAATAAAAAGAAATTATTCACTTTTAAAATAAATTTACTGCAATGGTAGAAATAACCCCCGAAGCCTTAGCGCTTAGTGCCGCGAAATTTCGCAAAGATTTATTGATGATGCCAGTGATTGCCTTGCAAAGCTCATTGGTTCACATGTCGCTCCGTATTGGCATACGTGGCAAAGAAACGGTAGGTCAATTAGATGGAGACATTGAAATTGGGCCTTACGATCCTAGAAGAGTTGACCAAACTGGTGTTGGCATCAAAGGTCGCAGTCTTGAAACTTTCTTTGGTTCGGTAATCAAAGAGTTTGAACCAAACTCAGTGGCTAAATCCATTTATGGTGATGCTGTACTTTCAGGTCAAGGCTTGGCAACTACAGCCATTACACAATTGGTATTAGCGTTTTTGGCTAAGAAAATCTCTCAAGGGATTAATAAAGTGCTTTGGTCAGCTGTTCGTAACGATGCCGGTACCACTACTGCAACATTGTTCAACGGATTTGACACAATCACAGCTGCTGACATTGTTGCCGGTAATATCTCAGTTGCCAAAGGTAACTTGTATGAATTTACAGATGCAATTTCGGTAAACAATGCTGTCGATCGATTGAAAGCAATTGATGAAGCATGTTCTGACGAGTTACAGGATGAACCTCGCAAAATGTTCATTTCAAAAACTGTCAAAAAAATGTATGAAAAATGTTATCAGGCAGAAAACAGCGCACTTCCTTATAACAAAGAATTCAAAAAGACATTTTTGGAAGGTTCAGACGATTTGTGCGAGTTGGTAGCATTACCAAACAAGAAGACCTCACCTTACATTCATGTAACTACCAAAGGCAATATGCTTGTTGGTGTAGATCAGCAAGGTGACACTGAAAAAATCACTGTTGAAAAACATGCTGCTTTTGTTCTTCAGTTCATTATGGCCATGTTCTTTGGTGTTCAATTTGAAACTGTAAGCCCTGAAAGGTTGATGGTTGCGAAACTATTTGTAGGTTAATTATTCACCTTAAAAACATAGGAGAAATACATTATGAGTATCAAATATAAAGCCCTCGATTGGGCAGTGGGAACCACAAATCTTCCCGGTATCAAAGAAGATGTTTACGCTATCGCCAAACGCGATATCGTAGCATGGCCTACGCTTCCGGCAGCATTTGTAACGAATATGGGTGAGCTGGTCATTTATGTTGGCAATTTCACGTTAGCTGCGTTGGCTAAATGGCAACGTGTTGGTATTATCGTTGACAAATCACCGGTTGACGGAAAGAGCCAAGGCGTTCGCCCAAGCAAAACGTTCTTGAATCAGGTTGTTTTACAACACCCCGGAGTGGAGGAAGATGCATCAGGTTTCTGTATGCAAGCCAATAACGATGATTTAGTTTATTTGGTGCAAACCAAAAAAGGTAAATGGCGTGTTATCGGTAATGACATGTATCAGACCGATACAGTTATCGACCAGAAACTCGGCGGAGCTGCTACCGACGAAATGGGAACTACCCTGACCGTTACCGTTACCGACCTTGCACCTGGTCTGTTTTACACAGGCGAGATTGTAACCGAAGATGGTATTATCAATCCAGGCGTGTAACCGATAACCACAGACAATTCCTCACACCCTCGTAATTCAGTTTACGAGGGTGTTTTGTTTCGGGATGTTGGAGTTCCGACTCCGACAAAATATCTGTCTTTTTCTAGGTAATTACCCATAATTACTTTCGTAATGCTTAAAATAAATAACCCCATAAACATTCTAAAAAATGAGTAATGAAAAGACTTATGTAGACAAAGTGAACGATTGGCTAAATGCTGATCCTACCACCCGCACCATCGAAGAAGGTGCAACATTGATGCTTCAAGGTAATCGAAACAGAACCTTACACCAAAATGTAATTCACCGTAAAAACTTTGACAAAGTTGTTTACGAGCTCGAAAAAATCATTGACGGTCAAAGAGTATTCCCTGAACCCGTAAATGAGGCAGTTCAACAACTGGAGGTAAATCTTCCGATCACAATGGCCGGAATCGAAAGCATTTTATCCGGAGAAAGTAAAGGTAAACGTGCCGATCATGACACATTACCAACCGATATCCAAGCTATCTATGACAAGAACCGCGAAATCTATCCACAATTACGTGGTATTCACGAACGATTGAAAGTTTTGAATGAAGTAGGAACTGCAGAACAAAGACTTCCTTTCCTTACCGAATTATTATCGCTCGATGAACTACTTCGTACTAATTGGCAGGCATACGACACTTTCGATGCAAATGCACCGGTGATAGCAAAAGTTGAGAATGTACCAGGTAACTTGAGTGGAAAACAAGTTTCTGCAGCTCGCAAATATCTGAGCGATAACAAAGCTAAATTGACCACTTTAATTGCCGACGGTAAGGCTGAAAAAGCTGCTGAGCTATTGGATAAAATGCAGGTTCGTTTTAATGAATTAGTATTGAATGGTGACACTTTTGCACCTGATCAGTTGGCAGAACTAAAAGCTCTGGGCATTATTGCAGCTACTACCGAAGAAACCAAAACCGAACCGGTTACCGATACTCCAGTAATTACTGAAGGCGAAGAAGTGATTCCACCTGCAGGTGAAAATACCGAAGAAACTCCGGAAGAAAATCTGATTAGCCAAATCAAAACGCTGTTGAAAAACAACATTGAAGAAAAGGAAATAATCAAAACTATTTATTCCCTTGGTAATTTCAGAGGACTAGAACTTACACCCGATGTTGTGATAAGCCTAATCAACAAAGCAGTTGATCAAGAAATCAATTCAGTTGAGTAAAGTTGATCAAATATTGAAACCTATAGGCCCCGATTATGTCGGGGCTTATTTAAATACCGGCATACAACTCTACGATTTGATTGAATGGACTTTGCAGCAAATTGGAAAATCCGATATCACTATCATGACATTCAGTATTTCCGAAGAATTTATCCGAAAAATATGGATGCTCAGGGAGATGGGATTAATCGGTAAAGTCACCCTGATACTCGATTTTAAAGCGATCCAAAAAACACAGCAGCTGATCCGATTTGCGCAAAATGTATTCAGCGATATCCATTTTTCAAAAACTCATGCAAAGGTAGTTTTGATTCAATCTTCCAAGTACCAGGTATCAATCACCGGTAGTCAAAATTGTACCCGTGGGAATCGCGAAGAAAGCGGAATAGTTACAACGGATCCACAAATCAATAAAAAATTACAGACTGAAATACAACGTATTATCGAAAATGGAATACACAGGGGATGAACTGCAAAAAATAAGTGAATATGCCGGGCTATTGATGACAATAACCGATATCGCTGTACTCATGGATATTGACGAAGATGAATTGCGTAGCGATATAGCTTGTAAATCAACTGAAGTTTCAAAGGTTTATCGGTTGAGTAAAGCCAATACTATTCTTGATATTCGCCGGCAGGAAATGGCACTTGCAAAACTAGGATCACCCGTAAGCATTGAGTTAACTCAACAATACATTATCGAACAAAAACTCAACGAAAATGAGTAAAAAACAGACATACGATATTTGTGTACAGCATCTTTATGATGATGTAGACAAATTGGTTCACCTGGCACCTCAGGTTCGTGACCGGTTGCTTCGCATCAGATCAGCTTATACACTCATGCAGGAATATCCCAGCAAGGCCGATCGGGAAATAATTCAGCACATTCAAAATATAAGCGGAGTTGAACGGTCAGCAGCTTACGAGGATTTACGCATTATCAAAGATTTGCTCGGTTCTATCAATCGGCAATCAAAAGACTGGCACCGGTTCAAGTTTAATAATCAAATTCAAAAAGCATACGATAGAGCTGACCTAAAGAATGACCCGGACTCCATGGTTAAGGCAATGAACGTATATGCAAAATATAACCAGTTGGACAAAGAAGATGCTGAGCGCATTCCGTGGGAAGATTTAATTCCTCAAAATTTCGAGCCTACAGAAGACCCAACGATTTTAGGTATTAAGCCGATCGCAAATATCCGTGAGAAAATTGCAGCCATGAAAAAGAAATACATGAACGAAATTGAGGATGTGACCTACGACGAAATTGATATTGCCAAACTGGAAGAATATGCCGATAAATAAAGAGCCTCAAAAAGTATATTTTAATGCCGCTCAGCAACAAGTTATGTTTCGGGGGTGCAATACCGTCGTTGTAGTAGGTGGTCGTCGCTTAGGCAAGTCACACGGCATTGTAGCACCCTTTCTTTTACGCAATATTCAACGAATGCCCGGCGGTAAGCATGGGATCGTTGCAAGTACATTCCAACAAGCACTTACCAGAACATTGCCAGGAACATTAGAAGCATTCGACAGCTGGGGGTTCAAACGCAATGTTCACTACGTTATCGGCCGAAAACCTGAGAAGTCGCTACATTTTGCAAAGCCAATTACTGAACCTGCAAGTTACGATAATACGATTAGCGTTTATAATGGTTCAATTTGTCCAATAATTTCGCAAGATGTCGTTGGTTCGTCCAACTCACAGACTTTTGACTCCGTAACTTGTGACGAAGCTAAATTTCTGAACTTTGAAAAGCTGAATAACGAAACCTTTCCAGCTAATGGAGGAACAACCGCACATTTCGGGCATTTGCCGTACCACCATTCAATGCTAATCGTGTCCGACATGCCAACGACCAAAAAAGGCAGTTGGTTCCTGAATTACGAAGGAAAATGCGATCCGGAACTTATCGAACAAATTGATGGAATTATCTATGAAAAGTGGAGAATCCTCAATAAACTCAAAGAATTCCAGGCCAAAGGCATTCAGCCAAAAGCGTACTTATTTGACTATTACCGTACATTATGCCGCGATTTAGCTCAGTTTCAGAAACTTGCAGTTGATTACAACGTATTTAGTTCTATTGAAAACCTTCAGGTACTGGGCGAAAACTACATCAAGCAAATGAAACGCGACTTACCGCCATTGGTATTCCAGACTTCAATACTTTGCAAGCGTGTAGGATTGCTTAAAGATGGCTTCTACAACTGCCTGAAAGAAGTGGATCATTACTACACGGCATTTGATAACTCATACCTTCAGAACCTGGACTATGACTTTGATAAGGCTAAGAACATGACGTGTCTTCAGGATGGGGATGTGGATAAGAACGCCCCAATATGTATAGCGTTCGATTATAATGCAAATATCAATTGGATAGTTGCCGGACAACGCCAAGGCATACGTATGAAGACAATCAAATCATTCTTTGTGAAGTACAATCGTAAGCTAGTAGAGTTAGTCAATGACTTTTGCAAATATTATGAGCCACACAAATGTCATGAGGTTGTGTATTATTACGATTCAACAGCACTCAACAGTAACTATGCAGTTAATGACAAAGACTTTGCAACAGTAATCATTGACACGTTCAAGAAAAACAAGTGGATAGTAAAACCTATGTACACTGGTAAGCCAATGAGTCATATGGAAAAACACAATCTAATCAACATGTCATTCAAAGGTCAGAGCTTCGAGGGTAAGCAACTACTATTCCCTATGATCAATAAGAACAACAACGAAGCGTTGGTAATAGCCATGGAGCAAACAGGAATCTATCAGGGACCGGAAGGATTCAAGAAAGATAAGAGAGGTGAAAAGCTGGCAGAGAGTGACGAAGATTTGAGTGAACACCGTACCGATGGCACCGATGCTTGGGATAATCTATGGATTGGAATGAACTATTTCCCTCACGAAAACTCATTCAGTGGTGGGCTTATCAGTTCATTTGTGTAATTACTTATTCTCATTCATGAAACCACTGGCGTAATGTCAGTGGTTTTTTTATGCAATGTAATCTAATACCAAAATCAATCGCTTTGCTCAATCATTTTGTAGGTATTTGAGAGGTCATTACCGATATAATTTTGGGAATACCAAAATTTTAACCGTAATGTGCGTATTACCACCCGTTTTTGTTAATAATACCCCATTTTCGAGACGTTTATTAACATTGCGAGCATATAACGCCATTTTTCGGGGTTGGTAATTACAAACGAGCGAGAGGGCGGGGCGGGGTCAGTTGACATAAACAAACCTTAAAAAAAGGTTCTCGAAGTCCGTTTTTGTTGATTTATAGTGATATAGGTATCTAAAAGGCGGAAAACACCCACAAAACGCCAACAAAACAACCCGAAAATGATTGGTAATTCTATGCGGATAAAGCATTTATCTATGATTCCGATTTTTGAAATTTGAATAGTGCCAAAATCATATTTCCAAAATTTGAAAAATGTATTTTATAAATTACTTTTTCTTTTATATTCTTCTTATATTACACATTATCATTATGTTATATGTAATATTAAGAAAAAGATATAATAAGGGCAAAAAATATGTTTTTCGCTTACTACCTTACTACCTTACTATTTTTGTTTGTATTCATTTGAAATACAATAGTTTAAAAGGTAGTAACCATTTAGAAAAAATGCTTTGAAATGGTTACTACTTGTTACTATTTAAAAATGCTTACTACCTTGTTTTGTTATATAAATGTATGATATATAGACTTATATGTTTATATAGTAGGTAGTAAGTAAAAAGTAAAAATATTTTTTATTTGAAAATGCGTTTTTTAGTGTTATTTCTTTGTATTTCAATGTATTATGATTAAGAAAGTTTAACTTTGAAGATGTTTTGTTTTTTATTTGTGCTCTATAAATTCAGTGTATTTCATTGTTTTTTGATTTTTGACCTTTGAAATCAAAAAGTTTTTTTCGTGAAAATTGGAGAATATAATCAGCATTATTTAAGATGTTTACTTACTACCTCACTATTTGTCAACTTAAAACACTGATATACAATAATATAAACTTGTGTATGTCGCTAAATTGTAGTAATTTAGCAGTGCGAAAGGGAGAAAGGACAATTTCAACCTTGCATATTATTAACAATTAATTTTTAAAGCAAAATGAAAAATCAAGCAGCTGCACAGAAAGTGCAAGAAGTCATCCCAACGATGACAATCGTAGAAAAAACAGCGACAGAAAAACCCGCTAAAGTGATTAATTTTAAAGCCTCTGCCGAAGATGTAAAGAGTGAAGCAATTACGGATGAAGTGATAACTCCCGAAGTGATCACCCAGAACACAACATCCGAAGTGATTACACAAGAAGTAAAACCCGAAGTACTACTCACACCCATTATTGAAGCTAAACTAGTACAAAGTATTGAGGACATTAAAAGGAAAAGTGAAGTTTTAAGCCGTTTAACGGTCAAATGGGATGCTTTGAACGAAAAGCGTAAACGAGTGGAAAACTTTGCAATTTCGCATGATGGAGATACGGCAGCCGTTAGAGTTTTTGATGCAAGCGGTGAAGTTTTTGAGAGTAACAGCCCCAAAACAATTGGTAAGTTAATCGAATTTTGGAAAGAAGAATTTTCTGATACTTTGGAAAAGGTAGAAAAGGAAATGCGGGAAATCGCCTAAAAATAAAACTCCCTCGATGGGGACAACCACCGAGGGAGTAAAAACAAATTGAGTCTGTAAGTCAATTAATTTTTTAAAGCAATACAAAAGTATGAATAATACATCGAATATCCAAGCAAAGCGCACGGAATTAAAACTAATTTCCAAACCGTTAGCCGAATTAAAAACCAACGGCAACATCAAAACCATAAACGAGGGATTAAAAGCTATTTATGGGAAACAAGGACATCAGGAGTTTAAAACCTTTGACCAATGGGAACGCTTAGGAATGCGAGTTAAACGAGGTGAAAAAGCACTTTATTTGTGGGGAAGTCAAACCACGAAAACCATCAACGAGGAAGGTCACGAAAAAGAAATAAAATTCTTTCCTTTAGTTGCTCTATTTTCTGATTTACAAGTTTATAACTCCAATAAAAATAAATAGCCATGAATACAACAAAATTTGATTTTCAAAATAACAGCATTGAAGTTTTAGACCTTGAAACATTGCGTAAAACGCACAAAGAGAACGATATTTACGGAAATCCTTTAAGGGGTATATATCACTATCAAGTCATTAATAAAATTGTTGATATTTGCCGAAACAGCGGTTTAGATTATACCGTTGAGGAAATTTTTGCAGCCAAAAACAACAGCCGGCAAAACCCGGGCGTTGTAGTTCTGCCACAGGTGGAAGCCATTCACGGCACAAATTCAGTTGAAGCGCACATCTTGAGACGTGTTTATACTACTATCAGGATAAACGACCGAGACACGCCCGAAATGACATCTAACATCGTCATAGCCTATCATCAAGACGGCATTCAAATTGCTTTTGGTCCGTGTGTGAAGATTTGCCATAACCAATGTATTTTGAATAAGGAGCGCATCGCATCGAACTACGGAGCTGACAAGGTTACGGATGACCAGCTTTTTGAAAGTGTGGGAAATTGGATGTCTAACTTTTTTGAATACAGGGAAAACGATTTGAGAGTACTTCAGAAAATGAAAGAAATCAATTGTACACAAAACGACGTTTACCAACTTATTGGATTACTGACATCGTTACGAGTGGCGCACGACTGCGATAATTCAACGTTGAGAAACGAGGTTAAAACCTACCCATTGACACAAAGCCAAATTTCACAGTTTACACAAGATTATTTGGAAAAAGCCCAGGAAACATCTATTTTCAGTTTATGGGATATTTACAACATTGCGACCGAATTATATAAGCCAGGGAAAACCGACATCCCGAACCTTATTCCGCAAAACTTCGCTCTAATGGAGGTTCTAACCGACCGATATAGTTTGCAGAATTAGCAAAGAAAGTACCTTAAAACGGCTTAAAAGTGGCTTCATTGCTCTAATTTAGAGGGGTGAAGCCTTGTTTTTGAACTACTTTTGTCGCGCCAAAAGTAGCAAAAGGCGCACGAAACGCCCGAATAGGGCAGAGTTGAAAAAATATTTTTGTAGTTGTGTTAAATCTTTGTTCGTGTTGAAAAATAATTGTTCTTTTATTGTGTAATAGTAGAAAATTTTCTACCTTTGCAGAGTAATTAATTAAAGAAAGGAGGTTAATGAAATCAAGTGAATTAAACAGGCTTATCCTTCGAAATGGTTGGAAAGTGTACAGACAGAACGGAACAAGCCACGTAATTTATGAAAAAGATGGCAGACATTACCCGGTACCATTTCACGGAAGCAAAGAAGTCGGAACAGGATTAGCACAAAAAATCAAAAAGGAGATGGGGCTTAAATAGCCCCACTCTTACAACTATAATCGTATAATCGTAATAAGTTTTTATGAAAACAATCGAAGCTACAATTGAAAGATCGCATGACGGCACATTTAGCGTATATTGTACAACTGAAATGTTCTCCGGTATGGGAGACACTGCTGAAAAAGCAAAACAAAACATGATAGAACAAATGGAATTCTTTAAACAAACTGCTATCGCTGATGGCGTTGAATATCCTGAGTTCTTAAACGGAAATCCCGAAATTGTTTATAAATTTGACACGCAAAGTTTACTAGAGTACTATTCAGGAATACTATCTTTATCCGGACTGGAAAGGATAACTGGAATACATCAAAAACAGTTATGGAAGTATCTTCACACAGAAACAAAACCAAGAAAGACTCAAATTGAAAAAATTGAAACTGGATTGCACCAGTTTGGAAACGAATTACTATCACTTTCGCTTTAATAAGGTTTAATTACCATGTTTTTTTCAATAAGCCCCGACAATCATTGCCGGGGCTTTTTTGTGTTAAGTATTTTACTATCTTTGTGTCATGTTAACAGAAAACCAGAAACAACGATTTATTTACAAACCATTGGCTGGTATAATTATACTGGCAATAGCTGCTTTAATATACTTTATTATCAACCTTTTTAAATAAAATCCTATGAGTTACGAAATTGAATATCAAGGAGGACACCCATTATTAAGTAAACCCGAAAAATTAATATTATCTACAAATAAGGTTTTTAAATCTATTTATTTTAGACCTAAAAGTACATGGTCGACTACAAAGTCAATAACTATAGAAATTAAAGATATTGTTTCTATAGATTTTGAAAAAAGTGCATCCCGTTCGGCGGGAAAAACTGTTGCCGGTGCATTGATTGGAGGTGTTCTTACAGGTGGTATTGGGCTTTTGGTTGGCGGAGTTTTAGGCGCAAAAAAGAAAAACCAGTCTGAATTATACATAACTGTCAATTATAATAATAGAGAATTTGTCATTTCATTAAAGACAGGAAAAGATACAGATAAAATTTATTCTGAAATAAATAGTCTATTTGCAGAATAATTCAATTTTTGCATTGCTATTCCAAATATACTTCCGATATTTGCAATGCGAAAAAACAATAACAACAGAGCGGCTGAAAGTGTCGCCCAAATTTATCAGGGCTTTTTTTATGCCCAATCGTCAAAAATATTAGACGGCTGTACTATTCCTTTTCAATTTTCGAGCTTGCTCTGGATTGTTGTTTTTTCGCGAAAACGGGATGTGTACAGCCGTTTTTCTGTGCATATAAGCGAAAAAACAACAATCAAAATGAAAAATCAAATCCAACCTGTCGCAGATATCATGCGACAAATTTTCAAAAAAAGAACTAAAGTTGAATCTGTTACGCAAACGGTGTGTAATGTGATAGCTGAACTTGCTTCGGGCAGTAAAAAAATAAATTTAGCTGTACATGAAAGCCCTGGTGAAATGATCTATGTGATGGTTAATAAAGGAGCTATTATTACAATGCACATTCAGGAACTTGAACCTTCAAAGAGAGGAGGTCAATCATGCTAAACGAACAACAACCATGCGAAGAACTGGACTTCAAAATCGTAATCCTCTCCCGGTATTGTGGAGAATTTCAACCGGCAACGAAAGAAAATGTAACGATCCGCAAAACGAGTGAAGAAATACTGATGGATATCCGACCAATGGCTGAACTAACGACTAACGAAATAGCTGCATACTTAACGAATATGGGTTACACTATAGACTTTGACGATGCCACTCCGGTGTGGCTCATGCGAAAAGATGGCGCAATGGAACTTCGCGAACACTAACCCCTAACCCCTAAAGGGGAATAAGAAAAGAACCCCGGTCGAACTCGATCGGGGTTTTTTTGTGTCTTTTTTTCACCTGAGCGATTGAATTTAATTTGTATCAACAAATTATTCAATCGCTTTTTTATGAATGTAACGTCAAGTTTATCCGGTAATTATCATGTGTGCGACGTGCCAGCATTGGTTATTGAGAAAAATAACGAGCTTACAACACTAACGCTGACTTTATCGCAAGGTGAGGACCAATGGACATCGGAAGTTTTGACATATGTAAGTGGATTAATCACTTATACCGATTTGTGTGCCAATATAATATTTAATTTGAATTGGAGGGATAAACCAAAAGGAGCTAATTACAATTTCAACGTGAAATTGACAGAGGGTGAAGTAATTGTGAATCTACCATTTGTGGCCTACTTTCCAGAAACATTTATTCAAGCTCCTGAAAATAACGGACTTTATTTTCAAAAATCGGTACCTGATATCATTATGGAACGTAATGATATATACACTTCAGCTATTTTTGAATTGAAAAAAGGTACTGAGGTAATTTTGACAGAAAGTTATTTATATGGCGCGGATCACAAACTTCGGATTAGAAACATTTATGAAATCATTGAAAAGTATTTCAACTCTGATTCTGAAATTTCAGAACCGGGTACCACAAATATTTCAACCGGACTGTCTTTAGATTTCACGATCAACATTATTACACCTGGCTCGCACATAATTGCTTTCAAAGTGCTTAAATGCGATGCTGATATAACCGCCGATGCTGCCGAATGGACGGCTGCCAATTTTTTGACCCGTTGCTATCGCGAGAAGCGCACGGCCAAAAGTCGAAACGAATATCTATCATTCCTAATGAAAAATAGTTACTCAACGGTAACTATCAACTACAAAGTTATATACATACTTGATGGCGTACGTACTGAAATAATCGGCACGCTCGGAACTATTGCACAACAGGTGGGAGATAACAATGTGGCGACTTTCAATGCTTCCATTCACCGCATTATGGTTGCTGCCGGACTGGTAAATTTCACCGAAGTGATTCAATATGACATTTGGCTAACCGGTACAGGATTACTCACCAATGTGTACACATTCCTTGTCGATAACACTCCTTATAGAAATTCAAAATCCTTTGTTTTTGTGAATTGCTTTGGCGTGTTGGAAACTTGGACAGCGACAGGCCTTGCCGAAACAAAAAAGGCAATGGAGTATAACCTTGGGAATATCGAAAACCACTACCGAAAAATTACACAGGACTTTTACGCCGAAAAGCAGTGTAATAGTGGCTATTTGAGCGAAGCGGAAATGGATTGGATTGACGATTTTATAAAAAGCTTCAGTGTAATCAATTACTCACAGGACATTACGCAAAATGAAGAAATAACCCTGATTTCGGTAGACAAAACCGATACAGAAGCCAATGTTTTACAGGCATTTTTATTCAATTACCGAAAAGCAAAGAATTTGCACCTGGCGTTTATGAATGCTGCTAAAAACATATCAGATTATACACTAGACCAAACATTTGATTGACAATGATACATACAAGCCTACTCAGGAAGATTTTGAGGGATGGAAAACCCTTTAATTGTAAATGTTGGAAAATTGGCACGGCTGAAATATTGACTTACAACAATGTAGTTTGTACTTCTAGTTTTTTTGAAAACAACACAGCAAACTTACTATTTGTTGAGAGTCGCGAAGTGCGCAAAGTGAGAATTATATGCATTTTTGAAATTAATGACGAAGAAATTTATATTTGATTATGAGTGAGATAAATGTATTTGAAATCCCTATCGGGAAACAAGCTCGCGAGGCTATGGATAAAATGAACGTGGGTACAACGGTTTTCGACACCGATGATATTGTACCAATAAAGATGCCTGACTCGGGTGCGCTTCGCGGTTACGTGCCGTGGGGAGATGATAATCTTCGCCCGAATGAGGTTTTGAAGCTGATAAGAAAAGACGAGGTGATGAGTCCGAATATGTTGTTCAACATACAGGCGGCATATGCCAATGGCTTAGTTTATACTACAAAAGATAAATCGGAGGTTACTGATCAGGAAATTCTTGATTTCTTTAAATTCAACAGACCAACTAAATATCTATTTGAGCAACAAACAGATATGAAGCACTTTTATTGGACTGTTTCGGTTCTGATATTGAGCGGTGACGGCAATAAAATTGTAAAACTTCGCCATAAAGATGCACTTTATTGCCGGTTGGAAACTTGTAATCCCAAAACGGGCGCACTGGAACATATATTTTATGGAAATTGGGAGAAAGGTGCGCCAAAACCTGAAAATAGAGAAGATATAGAGCTATTGGACGTCGACGACCCGCTAGGTGACTTGATGGTACGCATGGGAAAACTGGAGGATGAAACAGGAAAAAAAAGAACCATGACTAAGACTCGCAAGTTTGCCATGATAAACCGAATTCCTATACCAGGGAACAAGTATTATCCATTTCCGTATTATTGGTCGCTCTTCAACAGTGGTTGGTACGATGTGAAGCAATTAATCCCTGCAGGAAAAAAAGCAAAGTTTACAAATGGAATGGTTATGAAATTTCAGGTTGAAATTAATGACAAGTATTGGGATGTTCTTTTTGATCGTGAAAGCATTACTGATCCAGTAAAGAAAAATGAGCGCATGACGCTCGAAAAGGAAAATATAAAATCGTTTTTGACAGGAATTGTCAATGCAGGTAAAGTTTGGTTCTCTGGATTTTATGTTGATCCAGTTGGAAAAGAGCAATCGATGGTACGCATTAATGTAATCAACAACGAGAAAGAGGGTGGAGACTGGATTGAAGATACAGAGGAAGGTGCATCAATGGCTTGTTATGCTACAGGTAATAACCCGGGCATGATAGGCGTAACACCAGGCAAAAGTGCCGGACAAATGAACGGTAGCAATATCCGCGAACTCTTCACTATGAAACAAGGGCTCGAAAAATCGGTAAAAGACATTATACTAGAGCCTTATTTTGTAATAAAAAATTACAACGAATGGGATTTGGAAGTAGACATTCCATTTATGATGCTGACGACGCTCGACAAAAAAACCGATGCTGAAGAAATGAGCGAGAAAGAAATTACCAACCCAAAACCAGTAAAAAAATAAATAGTCATGATAATAACAACCATTGCGGATTTTATAAAATCCATACCAACAGCCACCGGAACCAAGTGGGATGCAATAGAATCATTTGTTACATCGGCAGATTTTGAAATCAAAACCATGTTGATTGGTTCTGATCTCTACAATTACATTGCAGCTCTGACTGGCACAACGGCATTGAAAACTACACTGCAAAATCTGATCGCTTTTACAGCGTATTCAAAAGCAATTCCGTTTGTTGACTTGATACAGACACCAACCGGTTTTGCGGTAGTGAATAATGCTAATCATGCTCCGGCAAGCAAAGAACGTGTGGAACGCTTGTTGAAGTGGTGTGATAAAGAAATTGATAAAAATACCGACTTGCTAATTATGCAAGTAGTTGACACGGCACAGGCATTGACAGAATGGAAGAAATTTAAACGCTTCAATAATTTTACAAATTGTCTATTCCTTACCGGAATTGATTTTGCCGGTTATGCAAAAACGGAAAACGGCAGCCGTGCCGATTTTCTGAAAGTAAAAGGAACTTTACTTGCCATTCAGAAAAATGATTTATCGGAAGCATTGAGCGCAAACTATGTGGCTGAACTGGTAACGCAAAATAGAAATAACACGCTCACAGAAAAGAACTTATTTGTGGTTGAGAGTTGCAAATTAGTTATGGCAAAATATGTAGAAAAAGAGGAGCATGAGGCTGAGGAACTACTCACTCAAATAGTGGTGATGATGGAAAAAACGCTTACCGATTATCCAGCCTATTCCGCCAGTGCTGAGTATGCACTTAAAAATATGCCAACATATCAGAACAAAGCAACTGATTCAACTTTCTTTTTTAATTGATATGAGCACAATCGACTTAACAGCACCGCGTAATTACGCAGAAATGACAGAAAAGCAAGTGCGCTATGTGGCTCACTTGCAAGTAAAAGGTAATAAAGAGGAATGGATATGGACAAAGTGCCTAATCCGATTCACCGGAATTAAACCCATTGGTGGAACTTCCGAAGTCTATTATTTTGCAAAAAAGCACCTGAAGGGATTTTTTTCGTTGACAATAGAAGAAACGTTTGATTTTTCCAAAAAGCTTGATTTTGTGACAAAGAGATACGTGGGCATTCGCCCAATGGCTAAGATTGGAAAGTACAGACCTTGTGACGAACAAATGAGTGACACTACTTTTCTTCAGTATGTGGATGCTGAGAACTTTTACCAAGAGTTTATTTTTACGAAAAATGTAGATGCGCTGCATAATTTAATGGCAACACTTTTTCAGTTGCCTGGCGAAAAATACAGCAACGATTTGAGTAAAAAACACATTAAGCGCATGAAAAGATGTCCTGAAGTGGAAAAACTAATGGTTGTAATGTGGTTTATCGGCATTAAGGAGTATTTCTCCGATAAATACAAGTTCCTTTTCCAGCGTGTAGATGCTGATGAAGATGAACCAACAACGGCACCTGATATGCTAGGCATTGTTCACAATCAACTAAGAATGCTAACCGCTGGAGATATTACCAAAGAAGAAAAAGTGTTGGCTTCGCCTACATGGAGCGCACTTGCGGAATTGGATGATCAGTGCCTAGAAGCAAAGGAAATGGAATAAGCAACTAGTCGGCAGTAGGTAGTAAATAGTAAATGAATAAATAGTAAATGAATATATGTGGAACGCAGTAACATACTTCGAAAATCTAAATAATACCTTGAAACTGACAAAAGGGAAATATACTTTTTGTCGAGTTACCGGGATAAATTATTTAGAAGATGTCCTTTCAAATTTAGCAAGCTCGGATGCTTTCCTTGCTGTTGATGATACCGACGATGGAGTGACCATTGAGAAGGGAGGTGGTTACTTTGACCGCCGATCTATAGTTGTGTATGTTTTGAAGAAATACGATTTCAATAATCAGATCGATCGGGAAACGAAAACAAACGAAACCCGCCTGATTCGCAAAAAACTGTTGGCAAAACTGATTAAAGATTCCAGTTCTGTGGACGGCTTGATGTTCCTGGACAAAACCCGATTTCCTTATCACGAAGTTCCCGGCATGTTTGCCGCCGGAACGTGCGGGATTTACTTTATTGCGACCCTGAATGAGCCTGTAGAATTGATCCACGATGACAACGACTACGAATAAAAATGAGTACTACCGTGCCTGGGCTAAGATGATGGTCACCATTTGGCAGGATAAAATTGCAGCCCTGAAGGTGCGCGACACCGGTGAGTTATTCAGCTCATTTATGACGGAAGTAGTAGCTCAGAGCGGTGGAGATATTGATAAGATTACCTTTTCATATCTGTATTACGGTAGGATGGTAGATATGGGCGTAAGGAGAGGGGTAAAGATGGAGGATTCAGGTAAAAAGGGAAAGCCCTGGTATAATAAGGCCTGGTATCATTCAATAAAAGTAATGACGGAAAAGCGAGCCGAGCTGTACGGCGAAGAATTCCAACTGATAATTATGGAGGCACTCAATTTCTGAGTGTCTTTTTTTTTGCCTTCTCATTCCGGTTTATTTGTATCAAAAATAAGGAAGTATGACACTTTTAGAACAATTAGCAGTTGCACGAACTATAAAAAACGCTACCGGACCCGAAGAAAATACACGCGTTCGGCTTGGTGGATTATTCGAAGAAATAATCAACTATATGTCATCAATGCTGATAAGCACTGTATCACCTTATCAAGTGTACCTCGACACTACCGAAGATGATCCGGTGATGACTGTAGAGGAGTGGTTGGCTTCGCTGGAAGGAACTGATGGTCGTGGAATTGTTTCAATTATTCTTACAAACACTGTAGGGTTAATCAAAACCTACACTATAACCTACACTGATGAAACCACATCGACCTTTGATGTTACCAATGGATCAAATGGACAGCCGGGTGCTAATGGACGTGGAATTACTTCAATTACACTGACAAATACTGTCGATTTGGTTGACACTTATACAATTACGTTTACGGACAATTCAACAACTACTTTTGATATTGTAAACGGTGCAAATGGTACTGATGGAGACTCTCTTTGGGAACAATCACCAGATTTACCAAAAGTAAGCAATGGAAGGCTATATAACTGGCATGCTGTAAATGACAGTCGTAAATTAGCTCCTGAAGGTTGGCATGTGCTAACTGCAAATGAGTGGACAGCTCTTGTAAATTATTTAGTAGGCAGTATACCATTTCCAGAAGCAAATGGTGTAGTAGCTATAAAATTGAGAGAAGAGGGTTATTTCAATTGGATAAAAGATGTCCCTGAAACAAGAGCAACTAACGAAAGTGGTTTTTCAATCCTACCTAGTGGTATCAAGGATAGTAATGGCCTCCGACTTATGGGTGAGTATAGCTATTTATGGGCATCTGATTTAGATGAGAGTAGTCATTGTTCGGCTCTAATTACTTGCTATAATAATTTTTCTAATGGTTTAACCAATTTAGGAGATGGTAAGGATTTAGGTTTATCTGTCAGGTGTATTATAGATGAGGATAACCAAATCTATTCGCCAGGGGACGATGTGTTAGATGTTGATGGCAATGTATACACTGTTATTAAAATTGGAAATCAGCTTTTACTTGGACAGAATCTTGCAGTAACTCACTATAACAATGGAGACGCAATACTTCAGGACTTCTCTGGAACTATTGGAGCTTACGCTAATTATTATACAGATAGCGAGGTAGGCGTATTTGAAGAAATTATTGAACCGACTGATAAAAAAAGACTTCAACAAAAGTCAATTGTTGGGTTAGAAAGTTTGGCAAATTCGATTTCTAGAGTAAAATCGGATATGTCATCTAAAATAGATAAAGTACCACGATTAGGATTAACCGATATGCCTTATTTTTCTATAGGGTTTGCAACACCTGAATTTATTTCTGAAGGAATACCTATGCCAACTAACGTAGATGAGTGGAATGCTTTTTTTGGTACTACAGAGATAGTAGAAGTGATAGGTTCAACAGATGGGTTGTTTTTCGACATCATGGCATATTACCAATTTAGTGTAAACAGCCTGTCTGGTAATATAAATTTAGTATCTTTTGATTCAGGTACACTACTTACTCAGATTATTAATAACGCATTTAAAGATTGTGTAAATTTAATATCTATTGAATTAGGCAATAAATTAAATCAAATTGCCGCGGGAGCTTTTTGGAATACCGGCTTAACATCAGTAGTTATACCAAAAGGTATAGACGTAAATGGGGGTTATACATTTAGAGGTTGTAATAGTCTAACAAATGTTATTATTGAAACTACTATATTAGGCCCTGAAAATGGTGGGTATGGAGGGATATTTTCAGAATGCATTAATTTAGCGAATGTCACTGCTCCCAATTTTTTAAAAACCAGCAATAACGGAGACATTAATACAGAGTTAGCATACCTTATAAATACATATAATACTCAAATTACCTGGACAAAGGATATAAACTTTGATATTCAAGCAGAATTATCACAAATACCGCCTTTGAAATTAGAGGTAGAGAGTAAAATGAATAAACTCAGCAACGGCGCCGCTGAAAACATTAACCAGGTTACCATTGAGACCTTGTGTTCTTTAGGCTTTGATTTTGAAAATGCCATTTTTGCTTCTGCTAATTTCGTAAACGCACCTTTTAACGGTGCGCAATTTAGAAAAGTGAATTTTGAGGGTGCAATGCTGACCGGCTGTACGTTCACGCATGCCGATTTATCTTTTTGTATGTTTTGGTCAGTCATAGCATCACAATGCGATATGGGGTTTGCAAATTTCACAGGGTCAGACCTTTCTTATGCTGTATTTGATGGGTGCTATTTATCAGATGTAAATTTCACAGATGCAATACTTACAGCAGCTGATTGGGATAACTCAAATTTCACAACGGCAATCGGACTAAATCCAGACATCACGGCAGCATTAGCAGATTCACTTTTATATGATGGTTTATCTGTAACTTGGGTAGATGGTCTAGTGTATTCATATACTGACTTAGATGGCTGGCAATTGGTGTAAATTTCTAATATAAATTATATGGGATTAAAAATAAAACAATTCAAAAAAGGCGGTCAAACCTTTACAGATGCCTACGCAAAAGTAGGTGGAGTTAGATATGACAACGAGACAAAAATCGCTTCGTTTGGAATAAAAATCTTTATGAGCAAAGAAGATAAGAATCTTATCTCTGAGATTCCGAACCTTTGGGTTCGAGTTACTCCAGGAACTGATATGCTGGCTCAGTGCTATGCACGCATCTCTACAATCATTACTCAAACAAACGCTCAAATAACCAACCAACAGGCGGTGATTGATGCGATTGTTGATAATGATAATTTGAAGCTGATGAAAGAAAGTCAACTGGCACGGATGAAAGAGAATGAGGTGTTGCAGCTTGAGGGTTCGGAAGAATTATAAATCAAATAAAAAATAAACTATGGATTTCAAATTTGACTATTTACAAGCACTATCAATCACAATTGTAGCTGCAATAGCAGCCTATTTCGATAGTACAATTACTTTTTTAGCAGCGTTGTTGGTTGCTTTTGCATTCAATATATTAGCCGGATTTCGAGCCGATGAGGTTCATATCAAAATTCAGCGGTTTTTCCCGCCAATTTTCTTTAAAAATTTTCAGGGAAATAAATTCAAAGATAGTTTGATGGAGCTGTTTTTGATTATGTCAATAACTTATTTGCTGAAAGTGATTGCTGATTTGATGAAATACCGTGATCAAAGCCCTTATGTTGTACAACTTCTTATAGCCATTGCCATTTATTATTATTTCAGGAATGGATTAAAAAATTTACAAAAAGTTTATCCAAAAAATAGATTTATAGCCGTTGTGTATCATTTAATTTCTTTTAAATTCAGACAATTAGTTGGTAGCGATGTGGCAGATATTATTGACCAAAACGAAATAAGTAAGGAGGAAGTAAAATGAGTAAAATAGACACCCTTCACCCGCTAATTCGCGAAGAAGTACGCCAATTGGTTGATAAAATCAATACCTCAATTTTGACAAGTAATGTCAAAATGGTAGTTACACAAGGTTTGAGAACATTCGACGAACAAAACGCCTTGTACGCACAAAAACCCAAAGTAACCAACGCCAAAGGCGGACAAAGCTTGCATAATTACGGTTTTGCTTTCGATTTCTGTTTGGCAGTTGGCGGCAAAACTATATGGGATGTGGCCAAAGATTTCGATGGTGATAAAGTTCCGGACTGGATGGAAGTTGCAAAAGTTTTCAAAGATGCCGGTTATACCTGGGGTGGTGATTTCCGAAGCATTACCGACCGTCCTCATTTTGAGAAAACATTTGGTCATACATGGCAGCAACTCTTAGTAATCAAAAAATCAGGCAAAACCGAAAACGGTTATGTCGTAATCTGAAAAAAAAATGAAAACTCCAACATCAAAATTATTAGCAATTTTAGTACTATTTATCTTCGTGGCTTGTGCCGGAACAAAAAAAGTTACTCAGTCGAAAGAAAGTATTCAAGTTAAAACGAATACTGAAGTATCGAAAGTTTCAGAAGAAAAAGCGGATTTGACAACTTTTGTCAATACCGAAAAAAAAGCGGATGAATCGGTAAAGAAAAACATTACTTCAGCCGAAAACGAGAACGAAGAAACTGTTATTCATACTGTTTTGTACGATCCAAAATCGAAAGTTATGGTTTCGGAAACTACACAAAAAACAACCAAAGGTAAAAACAAAAAGGCTGTAGAATCTACCGAAACGCTATATTCTGCTACTGAAGTAACGGCTTTGTTTTCAAAATACTTGCATTCATACACCAATAAAATTGATAGCTTGAGTAAAGTAAACGTTTCGCTAGAAAGCGAACTTACGACTAAAACTACTCCAGTAAATAATTGGTGGAAATGGTTGCTCATAGGTATCATTATCCCAATTGTTATTTGGTTCATTATCAAAAAGAATTGGCATACTAAAGCATTCGTGTGGTTGCTCAACTTATTTAGGTTCAAAAAATAATCGTACTTTTTTGTTTTCATACTTGTATTAGATTTTAAAGTTAAGTTGATAAACCGTTCCGGATCGTGAGATTAGGGCGGTTTTTTTTTTGTCTTTTTTCTCACTCTCCCTATTGATTTTATTTGCATAACTAATTTATCAAAGTTATGCAACCAAACGAATCTACAACCAGTACCGTCCTCCTGAATGGCGAGCAGCCAAAACAAATGCTGACCGCTTTGGCTCAGAAAGCCGAAAACCTTCGTTGGCGATTGAAAGAAGTCAACGAAGCCGGTGACGGCAAGGCTTTCGAAAAACTGACCAAGGAACTTAATCAAACTAATAAACAGATGAAGCAACTTGCGAAAGAAGCTTTTGACGTGAAAAAAGTATTGGATAACCTTTCGGGTGCTTCAATGCCTGATTTAACCAAGGCGAAAAAAGAACTTGATAAACAGTTGAATAGCCCTTCCGTTGTGCGAAACTCCAAAGAATGGAAAGAACTACAGGCGCAATTACGAGCCGTAAAAACGGAGATGTCGAGCATTAGCAACGAATCGAAAGTTACTGAAAGCGCTTTCTCCAGACTAGCCAATTTTACCAATAAAACATGGCAAATGTTTGCCGCCGGAGCAGCTGCTTTAGTTGGCGTGGTTTTGGGTTTGAAATCGGCTGCCATGGAAGCGGCCAGAATGAGCGATGTTTATGGGATGGTGCGCAAATACACGGGCGAAAGTGCCGAAGGCGTTGCCGGGCTAAATGAGGAACTGAAGAAAATGGACAGCCGCACCGCTCGGGACGAGCTGAATCGGTTATTGGGTGAAGCCGGTAAGTTAGGAGTAAAAGGTAAGGAAGATTTATTGCAGTTTGCCAAAGCCGCCGATATTATACAAGTATCGTTGGGCGAAGATTTGGGAGCGGATGCCGTCAAGAATATTGGTAAGCTTACTTACATGTTCGGAGTTCAGGACAAAATGGGCATGGAGAAATCTTTGTTGGCCGTAGGGTCTGCCATCAACCAGGTGGGACAAAATAGTACAGCTTCCGAAGCGTATTTACTCGAATTTACGAATCGTCTTTCGGGCATGGGCGTTGCCGCCAACATGACAATCCCTCAAATTATCGGGTTTGCTTCCGTTCTCGATCAGAATGCTCAGCAAGTAGAAATGAGTTCTACGGCTATGAATAAGTTCATAGCAACATTGGCCACTAAATCTGAAAGTGTAGCTAAGGCAATCGGTTTACCGGCTGCAAAATTGAAGAAAGCAGTGGGCGAAGACATGAATGAAGCCTTGATGATGGTGTTCAAACAATTGAATAAAAAAGGCGGATTAGTTGATCTAGCTCCATTGTTTGCCGACCTTGGTGCTGAAGGTGCCAGGGCTGCCAGTGTTATCACTATTTTGGCGAGTAAATACAAAGATTTAGGCACTGAACAGTCATTAGCACTTAAATCGTTCAACGAAGGCACATCGGTTGTAAAGGAATTCAACATCCAAAATAATACGATGCAAGCCAAAGTGGATAAGTCTAAAAAGGCTTTTTTGGATGCAAGCGAAACATTGGGAAAATCACTTTCTCCGGCTTTCCTACATTCGACCAATGCGGCTGTATATATGGTGAAGGCTTTGTCGCAATTTCCTGAATGGTTCAAGGAAAATAAGGGTTTATTGACGACTTTAGTTGTTGCCATTGGAACGTATGCCGCAATTCTTGGCGTATGCAAATTAGAAAGTCTGGCATTAATTGCAGTTGAAAAAACAAAGATACTCGTTCAAAGAATTTCAACAGCTGCTACCCTTGCTCAAGTTGCTATAACCGGCTACTTAACTGGAGCAACCCGTGCCGCAAATTTAGCAACCAAAGAATTTTTTGTAACCTTAGGATTAAACCCATTTGTTGCTCTAGGAGCTGCAATAGTGCTTGTTACAGTTGGATTATATAAACTTGGAACTGCAAAAACGGCAGCCGAAAAAGCATATAAAGATTATAATGCTCAGGTTGAAATGGAAATAACCAAATCTGATCAGTTATTTAATGCACTCAAAAAAACAACGAAAGGAAGTGATGAAAGAAAGCAATTAATTGACAAAATAAATACAGTTTATGGGGATTATTTAGGGAATCAATTGTCCGAAAAATCAAATTTAGATGACATAAATACCGCTCAGGAAAAGGTGAATAGGTCATTACGCGAAAAAATCGGGTTGCAAGTAAAAGATTCTTCCAAAGCCGATATTATTACAAAAGCGATGCCCGAACAGGTTGACACGCTTGAAAAACTTACAAACTCAATATCTGCAACCGAAGGGGATGCCGTGGCTGAAATAATTACTCGCCGAATACAGGATATTTTACAAAAAGGAGGGTATACCGATAAATCTATTACCACGGCTCAAAATTACCTGAAAAACAAATTAGGAAAGAATTTTACTGCAGGAATGGAATTTTATCCGGCTATGTTGGCAAAATCTATCAAGTCGATGAATGATGATCTATCGGATGTAGATAAGAAATTTGATAGAATAATAGGTAAGACAACTGCTCCTGCAGGCGGAGGGAATAAAGGACCAAAAGAAGGTGATATAAGTGCCGACGGACTGCAAGTATTTAAAAATGGGAAATGGGTAAACATTAATCACGGTGGTGGAGGTGGAGATTTAAAGACAATACAACAAACTAAACTGGATGCCGTAGACAAATGGCTTGCTAAAGAACAAATCAAGCTCAAAAAACGTCACGAATCCAATCTTGACAGCGAGGAAGTGTATGCCAAGGGAATTATTGATTTGACCGAAAATGCCCTGGTGAAAAAACGCGATATTTATAAAAAATCTGATAAGGAATATCTTGATTATCAGAATCAGATTGAAGATATTAAACTGAAACGTCAGGATAGTGCCGAAAAGCTAAGTTTTGAAGCGATGAAAGCGTTGAACGATAAACGCCTGAATGCAATAGTACTTTATGACAATGCGCAGCGCGAAGAAATTGAGAACGATTTCGAAACCGGAGTAATCGATCAGGATGAACATGACAATAAAATCCTGGCACTTGATAAGGTTCTTGCGGAATCTCGGTTGTATGTTGCTCAGGAACATTCCCGTGATATTGCAGCATTCCAGTTCAAATCTGACGAAGAAAGATTGGCGGCAGTTACAGCAGTCAATAAAGAAATTGAAGCCGCTGACAAGGATTTGACTGAAGCGCAAAAGAAAATTCTTCGTAAAAGTGCCGCTGATAAAAAGAAAATTGAAGATGAAATAAGGGATATTGAGAAAAAGTACGGTATTGGCACATATAAAGATAAACGCAAGGAATATGAAAAAGACTTAGCCGATTTAAAAGCGGCTCACTTAAAGGAACTTGCTGAAATTATCAAGCATGGCGGTAGTACCAAGGCAGCAATTGCACGATATGAATCCGATGTATCTAAAATCAAACTATCAAAAGCAGCGCATACGGCTGAAGGGATAGCGCAGATTGCAAATCAGTTGGGTGATTTAACCAACAAATTGCAAGAAACAGCCGAATTAAAAGTTGACAATAAATATGCAGCCGAACTAAAAGCCGCTCAGGGCAATGCCGATGCCACTACTGCAATTGAGGCAAAAAAAGAAGAGGAAAAAAAACAGATAAAGAAAAAATATGCTGATATCGACTTTGCCATTACGGTTGCAAAAATAATAACTACCACGGCTTCGGCAATAATGAAAGACCTTGAAGAGTTCCCCGGTCCGGTTGGGGCTGCTTTAGCAATTGCCACTGGAGCAACCGGACTTGTTGAGCTTGGAGTGGCCAATGAACAACGTAACGCAGTACAGCAGCTTTGGACAGGTGGATTTACTGAGCCAGGAGATAAATTTAAGCCGGTAGGAATTGTTCATGCCGGTGAATTTGTCGGGAATCAGGATTCAGTACGTCACACTCCAGTGAAGAAAGTTTATGATTTGGTGAATTATGCTCAGAAAACTAACACAGTTGCGCGGATCACCAATGAAGATATTGCCAGGGTGGTTGGATTTCGCAAAGGTTTTTCAGATGGTGGATATACTTCAGCCATGCAAGTTGCCGGAAGCGTTGGTGGTTCTGGTATCAGTAAGGAAGAATTAGCCTGGGCAATTCAAATGGCCATGGAGGGGAATAATGCTGTAAATTCAGCATTATTGGCTGAGTTGCAAAAAGGAATCGTGGCTAAATATAAGATTTCAGGCAGCGACGGTGTGGTAGAGGGGATTAAAAAGTATACTAAAATGATTGAAAATTCATAATTATGATAGAGTTCTACGTAAATAACAAGGAAGTACTTCTTCCTGAAGATTTTTCATTTGAGTTGAATGATGAAAATCCGGAGATAACAAGCAAGGGTGAATTTTCGTTAGATATGACCGTTTCATTGCTAGAGCCTCAGAATGTAATTGTTTTTGAATTTTTAAACCGACTAAATAAATCAACGACTTTAAAAACAGCCGATGCCTTATTGCGTAGAAATGGAGTATCACATTTAGGCACAATAATCGACATTGTAAATACGGATGTAGATGTTACATTTCAATATGTTGCCGGAAATTCAGAACTTAAATATAATGTGAAAGCAGACAACCGGAAGATTTGGGAACTGACCGGATGGGGAACTGAATCAACAGTCAATTACGCCAGGGTTTTAGACAGCATTACAAATCCTAGTTGGACAAAGAATTTTGTTGCTGCACCTTTAATTATTGGCGGTCAGGTTTACAATAATTATACTCTCAATGAGGGTGCATTAAATGTGCCTTCGACCATTACAGGTATTTCCAATTTTATAATGCAACCGTATTTATTGTATTATATCAATAAATTTCCTGAACTGCTAGGTTACAGACTTGTAAGTAATGTTTTGAATACAAATTTGCGTGCCCAAAAAATGTGGATGCTGAATTCTGCAGATTCGTTGAATTATGCCGATGCGCTCCCAGATTGGACAATTGCCGAATTTGTTGATAATATAGAAGGCTTTTTTAATGTGTCATTTTTGGTTGATCCACTAAATAAAACGATCTCGATTGAAAGTTTGGCATCCAGCATGGCCAAAAAGAAAACAGTAACGATCTCTAAAGTTTTAGATGCTTACGAAAGAAACTTACCGAATACGTCGAGACCGTTACGGTTTGATTTTACCCGGGTAATTTATAAGGTTGGAGATTCAACTTACTTCAGGTACCAGCAGTTGAGCGATTCTGTATTGGAAAAGTGCACAATTATTGAATATGCTAATTTAACCGCAATGCAGAACGCATTGTGGGATACAGGTAATCTAAATGCGCTTATTATTCACAGAGATTTGGCAACCGGGAATGATTATTTTTACGGCGCTCCGAACATCAACTTGTACCGTGTAAATTGTGGTAGTTTTAATTATTTGAATTTGATAAATAAATTCAGTACAAACGGAACAAAAGAGAAGATTTTGGAATTAAGCATCGTGCCGGCAGAGATGAATATTAAAACTCGAGACGTTGTTTGGTACAACGTCTCTGGACAGGAGATACATTTCCCTTGGCTTCATTACCAACTTCCAAAATGCAGTAATTCTTATTATATAGGAAGCGAGCAGGGTTTTGTTGATACGGTGGAAAAATCGATTAAAACGGTACAGAGACAGAGTATTATGGAAGTTGCATTATTTACCGGTAAATTGCTATTGTACACGCAAACAGATGTAATTCAGAATGTACCTCAAATAATGTATCCATTCTCGCACCTTGATTATTATCCCGAATTTGGCGAACCGCTAGATTTGGGCGATCGGTATGCAATTTTTGAAGCATGGAAAAATACGCACTTCTCTCCGCTTGCGACTACCACATTGCGGTTAATTGGTCCCGGTGGAGTTGTTACCGAATATCATCAGGAGTCGATACTTGATACCGATAACGAATATGTGTTTAAGGCTATTGATAACCCTGATATAAAGGCTAATAACTTATTTATTTACAACAACAAAAAGTACATGCCTATATCGTTTAATCGACAGGTATCGAATAAGCAAACAACGGTACTGGGAAAATTTTATCGGATGTTGGATTAATCTGTAATTTGTTTTACCACAGTATTTATAAGTTCCTGCGATGGCTTTCGAACATACCTTCTCAGCATTCTATCAGATTTGTGATCGGTAAGTTTCCGAATTACAGATTCCGGAATCGATTTATTTTCTAAGGCAGTTATACCAGTATCGCGATACGAGTATAGCTGCTGATTTTTTTCTAACTCCATTTTGTCGCGAAGTTTATCCCAAATCTTATCAAGTTTTCGAGTATTCCACTTAAATAACCCGGGTTCCAAAACGGTAGATATAAGGTAATATTTCATCGGGTATCTGTCGAATTCGTATAAAGTCGCCATTTTTACACAAAGCCATTCCGGAAGATAAGCAAATCGGAAATTATCGGTTTTCGATTTCCCTGCAGGGATTTTTATCACCTGGTTGAATAAATCAATATCGCAAATTTGAATTCGGCAAATTTCTGCCGGCCGAATGAAAGCAGCTCTCACCAAATCCACTACTATCTCAAATCGTGGATTATTTTCCCTACACCAAAGAACCACTTTATCGTGGGTATTTAATTCAACCACCTGCCGGAACTTTTCCTCTTCCTTTTTCTTATCAAAATTCAAAAATACATTTTCTTTGCAATATTTCTTCTTAATTAGCCAGTACCAAAGGCTTCGATAAAAAACAAAATGATTATTATACGACCGAGAACCGCACTTCGGGTCAAGTTCAATCATGTCCATAAATTCATCGGCCAAGTCCTCATTAAATTGAATGGCAAAAATATTTTCAAGTTTCTTTTGAGTTAGCCAGTCAACCAGTTTTTTGCAGTAAGACTTGTAAGATCGGAATCCGTCTTCACTCATTTCCTTTTCCTTGATTATTTTAAATGTTTCAATAGCAGCTGTCAATTTTTCGTAGGCTTTTGTCACGTCAGCCCCGATGAATGGATTCTTTCCGGCAGCAAGATTGATATTGATGTCATTCGCTAATTTTCGAGTATAACGATCGAGCGCAGTTTTACTCATCTTCTTTCGAAGATGATTCAACCGCATTTTTTTAGGCTTCAACGCATTGTATGCCGGGTGAAAAGCGTAGTAGATAATATATAGTTCAGTTTCGTTGACAATTCTAGCCGGAATGTATTGAACTTGAAAATCGCTGTCGATTAATGTAGGTAAGTTGGTCATATTTTTAATTTTAATTAACGTGTTGTTATTCAGCGTTTTATTAAAAATACGACCACTTTTCAAAGTGGTGGAGCGCTTTTGGCGCAGTACTAAAACAAAAAACGCTGTATATTTTTGATATACAACGTTTTAAATACTATTTTGCGGAGAGAGAGGGACAATCCGCCCAATTCTTCATACGTCATATATCCTTTAATTTATTGATACTCAAATCCTATCGAATATCTATTTTAGTTGCAATAACTAATCAGTGGCGCAATGTTAGCGCAATTTTCTAAGCTGACATTGCACTTATAAATCCTAATACAAAAAGGTTTAGCGAACATTTTTTACTGAATACAATTCTCATTACTATCCGGCGAGTGCATCCTTCGCGGGTGCATTGGCGTTTTTTACACGTTCAAGCTCGATCTCAAGCGAGTGTGCTTTTTCCATCCATTCAACTTTTTCTTTCAGCAGTCCGGCTATCTCTACTTGCTGCTCATACATTATCTTTTTTAGCTCCTCTTTTTCTTCAGGGGGAGCATAAATAGTTAGTGGAGTAGCTACCACATTCGAATGCTTTGTCGGTTCGCTGTTTCCCTTTTTAGGGTATATAAACAACTCATTCGGTTCAATGCCGAAGAATATGCAAATCTTCATCAAGTTCTCTGCTGTGGGGTTAACCCCATACAAAGTACTCCTCGAAACGCCAATCTTGGCAGCAACGCTGTCTTGTGTTTCGCCTTTGTTTAATTTCACATACTGTGAAACTAAATGATTGACTTTGTTTCTGTTATACTCAATATTATTTACATTCATTATAAATTGTGTGTTTTGACATAAAAATATTGTGTTATATAATACACAAATGTGTTTTTTATCATACTTTTGCACAACTAAATTAGTTATAATAACTAATTATAAAAAGCAAATGACTAAAAAAAAGCGAATAATAAGGTTTATTACTTACTACAGGATGCTAAGGGTTAAACCTCGTGGCGAACTTAGGAAGCTTATATCTGATACCTGTGAATATAAAGGAGGTACATTCGATTATAAGATGAATAACCAGAATTATTCTGAGTTGGAAATTAACGCCATTGAAAAAGTAATAGAAGACTACAAAAACAAAGAAGATGGAAAAATTAAAGTGCTTTGAATTTAATGTTCGCCCTGGTGTTCAAATTGAAGTTAGACATTACGATGAGCCAATTTATATACTTACCGAAAGTCACAGAGATTTAATTTCACCTCTTTACTGCGAAATCAGGGAGCGTTATCCCGAGGCTTACTCGGAATTATGCCCACGATATAAAGATTCTCTACAAAATACCTGGTTCTTTGAATTTCGTGTAGTATGTGGATTTATAAAGTGTAACTGGGCTACTTTCGATGGACATTGGGATATTGATGAAAATGGTGATTGGCATTTCGAATTTCATATTTGCCCAATTTCCGGAGAATGTCGATCGGAAAATAAAATTTGTAATCCAAAAGAAAAACTACCACTTAGCGAAGCGGAACTGAAGGTTATAAAATTAATAGCAATTGGCAAAAAAGTAATTGAAATTGGCGATCGGCTTTTTATTTCGCCAAAAACGGTTGAAACCCATGTTTACAATATAAATAAAAAACTGGGTACCGACAGTAATGCACAGCTGAGCGATTACGCTCACCGGAAAAAACTAATATAATAAGGCTTCCCGAAGCGTCAGGAAGTATCGAATACAACATTTTAAATACAATCTCTCCAAAAAACTCACAAAAAGGAGTGAAATAAGACAATAAACGCCAATTATATTTTTTGATAGTGAAACTTTTAGTGATGGTAGCCGGAAGTCTTACGGCGGGTAAAATCCCACTCCTTTTTTAAATTATCAACTTAACAATTAATTTTTAAAGCAAAATTTTATGGCAAAGCAAAAAAAACCCTCTCAAAGAGAGTTAGAAGATCAGGTAAACTACTTTAATGGTAGATACCCAGTAGGTTCAAAATTGAAACTGAAAAAGGACTTTGGAGGAATAATCGACGTTACAGTTAGTAATGTGGCGACTATACTCAGTGGACACAGTGCCGTTGGTTGGTTCGAGGAAATTTCTGGTTGTTATTCATTAGATTCAATTATAGAAGAATAATCATGGCAAAATTTAGGATTACGACAAACCAGGAGGTTGCCTCTAAAATTGAAATGTTTTTCAATTCATCACTTTCTGAAGGAAGAAGTATTGTTTTGGATCACATCAATAATCAAGAAAAATATTGTGATGTAATTATCGCTTCTGTAAAAGAAGATGAAAAGATTAATCCGGTAGATATATTTTGGATGGGATATTATTCAAATTGCCTTAAATGAAATAAGCCATGGCAGAAAATGAAACCCCACAGCCAATTACCCGTGAAGAATTTGAAGCTGGAGTAAAATTCTATATTGATGAAGATAGAGATAATTTTAGAGCTACAATACGAGCTAATGATCGTATTATTTTAAATCAACATGGCTCATACTATTGCCTATTAAATAGTGTAGATGAATATGGATTTACAGTGTCAATAAATATTTTTGGCACTATGCAACAAATGATTATCCTATTTAGAAACTGTAAAAAACTAAAATAACCATGTCAAAATACACAACTAATCAATTTGAAACCGCTCTACTTGCTAAAAAAGTACAAATAGAGGAATTTAAAACCCCTGATCGATTCGTGCGGGAAGCCATAGGCTATATAGGCCGCAAACGAATGATATGGAACGAAAAAGGCGAATGCTTCCACAATCAAAAAAGAATTCCTGAAAATGATTTAAAACTAACTAATACAGAGTCAAATGAAAAGAATTAAACGATTTACCGGATTTTCCCCAAAATTCGAAGAAAACAAAACCGATCTTATTTTCAACAAAGTAGGATTAACCCAAGTAAACAAGTTCCCTGATGCGTGGGAACTCAATCAATCAGGTACCCGATTGATCAATAAAAAGGATGCCAATCAGCAAATAATACTTGCAAGCATTCAAAATCATAAAGTGGGCGAAACCGCCAACTGGGGCGATAAATGCGATGTGCTAATTTCCGAAGTAAAACTGATCCGATTAGCCGACATTACCGACGAACTGGCCGTAAGAACCGGAATTGAACAACAAAGCCCTGGCGTGTGGAAACATTATTCGCCCGAAAAGTTCTTTCCTAAAAAAGTACTGAAGACACAAGACCCGGGCTTTCCAAATTTCAACACGGCAACCGGTAGCTTTCACTCACTATGGTGCAAAGAGTATGAGATACTTGAAATTTACGCCAACCCTTGGATTTGGCAATTTACGTGTAAAGCTATAAAGCCATGATAGCGTATAGGATTGAACAGGAAAGTACAAAAACGAAGCTTATTACTTCCGATATTCTGGACGTATTTAACGCAATAGAAAAAGTGACAGACGGCACACCGGTACTTATAACCACTAAAGAGCTTTCAGTTACTGAATATGAAAATGAGGTGAAATTATTGGCAGTATTGAATATCTCAATGAAAACAATTCCAAATGGACCCAAAGAACCTAGTAAAAGGTAAAACGTATCTTTTCAAGAATAATCAAATAACCATGGAAGTGATCTATCTGTATGAAACCTTGAATTGTAGAGCTTTTAGCAGTGAAAATCAACCCGTGATGAATATTCCTGAAGCGGCAGCAACTGTATATATAACTGAATTAGTTGAACCTAATTAATAAATTCTAAAGTATGAAAACAATCAAATATATTTTCGTTGAAAATCCGATGGTCGGCATTTTACTTCTGACACTTTTATTTTGGTCATTAATCTCAATTTTTTTATTATGATAAAAGTAGCATGGGACAAAGTATGGAAGCATCTCGACAAAACAGAAGCTGCCCTGAATGACTTCCTTGCCAATGGCGGATTATCAAGCATTGCACTCACAAAATCGAAAGCATTCATTAAAGAATGGAATGCTTATAAAAAGCAAGTAGATGAGTTCGATAATTTCATTACACCTGTAGAACCTATCGACGTGAAATCACCATTTAAAACTGAAGCGGTGGTGGAAATGTGGAAACGGTGGAAAAACTACGTTGCCGAGCAGCATGGACAAATTATTGGCTCAAATTCGGAACAATCGGCACTGGAACTATTGCACGACTACGCCAAGGGCGACGAAGAAAAAGCAGTGAAAATACTGCGATACGCCATGAGCTGCCGTTACAAAAATTTCTTTGCCATTGAGGAAAAGGACATGAAACAACCGGCTAAAGGTGAATTGGGAGTAGGAGTTGGTACCGACTTTTAAATGTATAACCTAATTATTTCAATAATATGAAATCAGAACAACGCATTTTCAAAAATGAGCAACAAAAAGCAAAAGATCACAAAGATGAAGTATTTGTCGATTGGCTTGTAGTTAAGATTCTAATCTTATTAATTCTCTGTATTCTTTACTCTATTTTCAATTAAAATCTGATACCATGGCACAACAAACAGTTACAGAAATGATAGCCACGGCAAGGCTAGAACACCAAAAGGAACTCAATAGACTTGCTCAGGTTCGGAAAATGATATCAATGGAAGATTTTAAAGAATTATTTATTGCCAGAGCGCAGCTCGCCATGGCCGATCGAAAGAAATTCACTCCATTCATTATTGACGAGGACAACCGCAAAGTAATTAATATGATGTACATGTATGTCACACGTCAGAAGTGCGAACTAAATCCATTTATTGGAATCATATTGAACGGTACCTGGGGTTGTGGAAAATCGGTATTAATTGAAACGCTTTGCATGGTTCTGAACGATTTGACTTGGAGCGATAAAAACAAGATCGAATCCGTTCATGCCATAGAACTTGCAGAGCAAATTAAAAAGGTAGGCGTAATTCCATACGCACACAAACCGCTATTGATTCAGGATTTAGGCAAAGAAAAAAAAGAAATCAACAACTTTGGTACAATTGTAAATCCTATCACAGAATTGCTGGCCATACGTGCCGAATATGGCGCAATGACTTACGGCTCCACGAATATGAGTTTGCCTTCATTTAAAGAAGCATACAAAGAATTTATATCGAAAAGAATTACAGAACACGTTAACCTGGTGTTTTTGCCTGGTAATGACAGACGACCTAACTACTCAATTAATCAACCTAAATAATATGATACTAGGATATAAAAAATACACGCCATGGAAAGCATTTACTTGCTTTGCCGCCAAAATTATCGCAGGACAAAAAAAACACACCCTGCGGATTGACAAAAATAACCGGTGGATTCCCGGACGGAAAATTCAACACGCTCACGGAGTAAGAACCAAGCAATATGAGCAATTTGCAAGTGGAGAATGCAAATCAACTCAAAGAATAATTATTGAAGCAGCTGAGGAAGGTAACCATTTTGCATTTGGAGCTAACTATACTTATTACTATAAAAAAGGTAAAACTTTCAAGTTCAAGAATTTTAGAGTTAGAGTAGATGAAAAAATATTGGAATGGAAAGAAATCGTAACATTGGCGCACAACGATGGTTTCGAAACAGCTGATGATTTCTTTCGATGGTTTTTCAAAGGTTTTAAGGGTAAAATTATTCACTTTACTGATTTAAGATACTAAACCAATTTTGATTTTTCTGAACTGATCCTTAATTCTACATTTCCCCATTCATGGCTAAGCATAATAAATTTACCGAAACCAAAGTTCCCGCCAGTTCCGGCGACAGAGTGAAAATTGTCGAAGATTTTCTGACGGCACATTATGAAATTAAAATCAATATTTTCGACCCTAGCAAAACCATTATTGTTGCCAAAAATCCAGAATTATACGACAAAGAGCCTAGTGAGATGCTTATCTCGCTACACATGGAGCGCGAAAACATACGTGGGTGCGATACCATTCTCCGGAAGATTCTCAAGTCCGGCTATCATATCACTACTTTCAATCCCGTAACTGAATATCTCAACTTACTTGAGGGAGCTTGGAAAGGCAAAAGCCACATAGAAAAGTTTTGCAGCTGCATTGTAGCGCGCGACTTTGGCGACAAACCCGAAGGATATTACCAGGAACGTTTTGTGCGCATTCTCAAAAAATGGATGGTTGCCACCATTGCCAACGGACTAGGGATTAATGCCAACGATGCGCTTATCGGCTTTATCAACGCAAAAGAAGGAATCGGAAAAACCCGCATGATGCGATTTCTGGTACCACCGGCACTGAAAGCTTATTACGTGCAATCAAGCAAAGACGATCGGAAGTTTGACATGACAACGGCCTTTACGCAAAACTTCATTGTGGGGTTTGATGAACTTTACGGAATCACCAAAAATAATTCGGAAGAATTAAAACAGGTTCTTTCCGCACTTGAATACAGGCTATCTAAACGTGATACCAACGAAGTTCCCAGAATTGGCAGTGGAGCATTCACCACCAATAAAAACAAGGAGCTAGGCGGCTTTATTCACCCCTCAATGGGTTACCGCCGATGGGCATGCGTGGAAACTGAAGCAATAGACTGGAAAAAATACAATGCCGAGGTAGATATTTTTCAAATGTGGGCTGAAGCAATGGTACTTTTCAAAAATTCCGATTTCGATTATGTGTGGAACGAGGACGATTTCAATGAATTCAAAGAGTACAATACCCGCTATATCGTTGAAACAAACGCCAACAAGCTTGTAAAAGAATACTACAGAGTTCCGGAAGAAGACGAAGAATCAACACACATGCAGCCGCTTGAAATACTTCAGGAACTTCGCAGAGCTCGCAAACTCAACAACTCCAACGGTGTGAATGTATCGGAGGTAACAATCGGGATGGCACTCTCAGCAATGGGCTTTGAGCATAAAATGAAAAACGTTGGCGGAAATCGACGCTATGGATATCAGGTTATACAACTATTTGAATAAAAACAACTTAACAATTTAGCATTATGAAATACAATGAAATTGAATACAACGAAAAAGGATTAGTAAAATGCGAAGTTTGCGGACTGTATTTTCAACGGGTATCATGCCACGTAAACAAAGCACATGGAATGTCAGCCAGCGAGTACAAGGCAAAATTCGGGTTTAAGCAAGGAGAAGGTTTGTGTAGCGAGAAAAGTCGCCAAAAAACAAGCAAACAATCAAGTAGCCGATATAGAATGAATAAAGCTAGCTTGTTTATTGAAATGAGCAAAAAAACTAGATTTCCTAAAGGAATTTGTGGAAGAGTTTTTAAATGCGCCTAACGATAGATGTATGTGTATTGCCCGTGTTTTCGGGCTGCACAACACTGTCAAATTATAATAAGGGCTACACATACATTAGTGTTATGTTTAGTTTATTCTTTCTTTAATCAAAATTCAAAAATATGGCAACAATAGCAATGATTCCAGCCGATAAACAAGGCAACAAAATTTTTATTAAAGATTTACGAGTTGACGAAAAACAACGAACATTCGTAAAATATAAATCAACTTACAATGATATGCCATTTATGGAAGTCGAATTGTACGGAGTAGATAATGGTCAAAACTGCGCTATTTGCGGAGACGATGGCACAATCTTATATCGTTTCTCAACCGCATGGCTTTCTTCTTTAAATTAAACATAACGACCGAGGCTATCGGCTTCATGGGCGTTCACAATCGCACACACTTTCGCAATGCTAATTAATGATGCCGATAGGCGTATGTTACCTGCAGGTGTATCTTATATTATTAAAAATCAATCAACTAATAAAATACTAATATGAAAACAATTGAAGTATCAGACGAAATGTATTCCGCATTAATGGAAATTTCAAATGAATTAAACACGCAAAGCCATAGAGGAACGGCAATGCCTTACTTTTTTCAAGTTCAAACAGAACATGAAATTGCAGTACCCGAAGGAAATGGAACTGAAGCATGGTATCAGGACGGTGGAACTATTGAAACTGAAAAAGAAATAGTTGATACCATATTTGATTATAAGTGCGGAAAAATGACAAAGAAAAAGATTAAAGAATTAGATTCTTATGACAAAGAAGAAATACTCGAAGACGCTGGGTGGAGAAAGGTTTATTATGATTATGAGAAAAGACTTGAAAACGCATTCTTCACTGAAAAAGCATGTGAAGATCATATAAAAATGAACAAACACAACCTTAATAAGCCACATAGTTATTTAAACCACGCTTTTCGTAATCCTGAAATGGAATTAGTGTTAACTTTCCTATGTGAACTAAGTGGTGGAAAAATGCACAGATAATCGAACCTGCACGGACTTTTTACACTTGCAGGTAACGTGTGGCTATGCCTGCACGGCTTGCACACATTGTCGGAGCGTAAATTACTTGTCAGCCGTGTATGGCATAGGTGATGTTAGCAGCATGGCGGTTCTTAATTAAAAATTTCTCAAATATTAATATATAAAAATTACAAAAATGAAAAACTTAGAAATCAACATTCAAGACGAATGTGCAAAAATTCATCACCAATATGGTATGAGCGAAATGGCAAACTATCGAATCGAACAGCTTTTCGATAAAAAATTAAAAGAAAAAATGCGATGGATTCTAGTTGACGAAGAAGAGCCTATATGTGTATTGGAAGACGAAGGAATTAATTATTCAAAATACTTGGAAATAAAAGTAAAAGGCTACGAGCATCCGTTCATCGGTTATTATGTAAAAGCTAATGACGACCAATTCTTTGATTTTATTCATAAATCAGTTGACGAAGGAATAAAACAAGAAGACGTTACTCACTTTCGTTTTGTTGTAGAAGCCTAATAGTACGCAGGCGGTTGATTTTTCTTCCGCTTGCTGCTAACGTATCGACAGTATGCTTTAGTAGCACATCTGCGGGCTACATACTGCCGAAAAACAAATTCCGCTAATGCGGGCAATTAACTTTCAATTAACCACAAAAGCGGGCTATTAAGCATACTGTAGTGTTAGTAGCCGTTTATTCTTTCTTTATGAATCCACAAGACATTGACATAATCGTAGGCTGTGAAGAATCACAAGCAATCACAATCGAATTTAGAAAACTCGGCTTTAATGCTTTTAGCTGCGACTTACAAGAATGTTCGGGCGGACACCCCGAATGGCATTTACAAATGGACGTTTTAGAAGCTATTAAACTAAAGGAATGGAAACTTGGTATATTTCATCCCACGTGTACGTTTTTAAGCCGTGCCGGAGCTCGTTGGCTTTATCAAAAAGGCGAAATAAACAAAGAACGGTACGAAAAGGGATTAAAAGCAAAACAGTTTTTTATGGAGCTTTATAATAGCGATATTGATTATTTGCTACTTGAAAACCCAACGCCTTTAAAAATTTACGATTTGCCAAAACCATCGCAATGGGTTGAACCGTGGCAGTTCGGACATCCTTTTTCAAAGAAAACATTATTTTGGCTCAAAGGATTACCGCCTTTAATGTCAACAAAAATAATGAGTGAATACAAACCTTTTCTGCCTTCAAATACTGGCGGTGCAAAAAGAGGTCAAAAAGCAACGTTTAGAAACATTAGTCAGAAGGATTCGAGTAAAACATTTTCGGGTATTGCACAAGCTATCGCAACGCAATACGGCTCTTTTCTTTTAAATGGCTACTAACGTATTGCAGCTATGGTTTAGTGCCGGACTTAACGCACAAAAGGTCGGACGAGAGCAAATAGAGTATTTTTTTGTGCGTGGATTTCTTAATTTTAAAATATGGATAAACAAACAATCGCAGTATGGTTTTCTTGTGGGGCTGCCAGTGCAGTAGCTGCAATGAAAACACTTGAAAAGTATGGACAAACCCACAATATACTTATCGTGAATAATCCAGTTATCGAAGAACATGAGGATAATAGACGTTTTTTAAAGGACGTTGAAGAATGGTTACAGCATCCAATTATTGAAGCTAAAAACAAAGATTTTCCTAACTGCTCGATAGTTGAAGTTTTCGACAAACGAAAATACATGAGTGGCAATTTAGGCGCGCCCTGTACAATGCTTTTGAAAAAAGAAGCCCGTTATCAATTTGAACTAACGCATAAAATTGATTTTCATGTACTCGGATTTACAATCGACGAATGGGAAAGGCAAAAGAACTTCAATGAGAGTGAAAGAGGTAACACAATTCCAGTACTTATAAGCGAACTCATAACTAAAGAAGATTGCTTTAAAATTCTTCGGAAAGCTAAAATAAAACTACCAGCTATTTACAGCATGGAATTTCCAAACGCTAATTGTATTGGCTGCGTAAAATCACAAAGCCCAACTTATTGGAATTTAGTGAGGCGTGAGTTTCCTGATATTTTTGAGAAGCGAGCAGAACAAAGCAGACGTATAGGCTGCACACTGGTAAAGAGAAAAGGTAAACGAATCTTTTTGGACCAACTAAAACCAACTGATAAAGGCGGTAAAATTAAAAGCTGGGAGTGTGGGATTTTTTGCGACACTAAATAATAACGGCTTGAAAAGCCGAGAGCGTGGATAAAAAATACGGACACAATGAGCAACACTTTAATACGAGCGCAAAAACAAGGCATTAACCATAGGTGTGTGTTAGCAGCATACCGCTTGTCTTTCGTATCAAAAAACTTTTTGCGGTTGCTGCTAACAATATTATATGTTTAATTCATATTTTGCAAACATTCGCAAAACTCTAAAATTATGTCACTTACACACAAACAAAAGATAAATCTACGCAAACTAGATAGAACTACTAAAATTGAAATTATGCAAGAGTTCGCAGATGAAATTATGACTATCGAACAATATAGTGAAGTGACAAAAATTCCACCACGAACAATTTACGCTAAATTTCACACGCCACAAATAGGTGGATTTGAATTGTGCGGGCATAAATTTACTTTTATATAAATATCAACTTAACAACAAATTATCATGAATGAAATTAAAACAAAAGAACAGCTTTGCAAAGAGCAACTTACTCAGCAACCTAGTTTTATAGATTCATTAAGCTTTACCGAAGGTTTTATGTCTGCTTTAGAATTTGGTAATCCGTGGATAGATTTAGATACATCGCTCCCTGAAGAAAATGAATGCCTTCTAGATAATTCAATAGAAGATTTAAAACGAACAGTAAAAGTTCTTGCAATGACCGAAACAGGATCAGTTATTGATTCTACCAGAGTTTATTGCATTGATGGAAAATGGGATTGGTGTCCAACAATTTCCGATGAGGAATTTATAAAATGGAGGTTATTATGAAAGCAACAATCTACAGTACCAAAAAAATTGTAATGATCAAACCCTCTCCATTATCCGACGGAGTACCGGCACGGGTATGGGAAGGAGAAACCGAAAGCGGAATTAAAATTCATTGCTACATAACACGGGTAGCCATTGATATCGACGAACCCAGAGCCGATGAGTTTTCTGCCGAATTAGAAGAATGTAGAGCGCCATCGGTTGAAGTTAGTAATTTGCCTTTAAGCTTGATATTATGATAACCGGACTTAACGGGTGCAGTTGTCACCCTTTCACAAGTTGGGAAGAATGCGAAAAAGCCCACCGACAAAAATTTAAAGTCGATGATCCTGTAAAAAATCGATGTACCGAACGTGAAGGAACAATCGATAAAATTGAGAAACAATCCGGATATGTTTCGGTAAAATATGGACCAATACCGCACGATATTGAAGGCGAACATGTAGCACAATTAATTAGAATAGAAAAATGAAAAACTCCATTTTAGAATTATTCAAAGCATACGAGCGCGAAACCGAATGGGACGGCAATGCTATTCCCGAATCAATGTGTAAAGCTTTAGCAAATGATATCGTAAAGTTGTTTCAGAATTACAAACCTAAACGGGTAGGAATCATTGGCGGTGGATTTCAAGGTTTCATTTGTGGAATAGATGAGGCCGCAAGTATAGTAGGTTATCATATTGCACGCGAAAATTTAATTTCGGGACCTAGACTTCCTAATCAAGATGAATGGCCTGAACGAGAAGGAACAGCATTCGAAGATCAACTAAAAAAATTAGATTCGGAAGCGTTTCGCAGAGAATACCTTTTTGATTTCAATAACGAGCAAATTGTAAATAAATTTGAAGCATTAAATAAAGAAGCCAAAGAAGCCGCTTTAGCTTTTGAAAGTCTCGGAGAAAAAATGATTGATCATAGTTATCAAGAAAATAAAAAGCATAAAGGTCACGAACGACCCTATAAATATCACCGATAATCCCATTGAATTTTTAATCAACTAACTAACCCACTAATATTGCAATTAATATGAGCGATTACAACGTTTATCTGACAGTTCCCGAATACTTAGAGCAATGGATAACCCACACATTCGGAAATCCGGTACAACTCATTAAAGATTCTCCCGAAATGAGAACCCTAAATGAATTGACCGTGAAACTGCCGTGTGATAAAATGCCTGATACCGGAGAAGGTTCCAATATCACAATACCAATTCCATATTTCAAGGGGAAAGACCCTGCCGTTTACAACCACCTTTACGACAGTGGTAAAAATGCTATGGTTGAAAGTTTTTCTACTCTTTTCGATAAAAATCTATTTACCGAGATCACCGATTTGAAAAACGTTAATCTGAAACGCGCAACCTTAATTTATGCTTACATGGAAAAACACGGCATTGATGAAAAACATTGGGACACTGTGGCGCAACGTTGGCATCGACTCAACCAAAAGTACGGCAAGAAAAAAAACATAAAAATCGCTTAAAATCACACTGACATTGAGCCCTGTTTTGTCGTAAATAAATACTTTCAATATTTTACTCATTATTCGCACATTCAGCACTTTACGCACTTTTTTAAATGCAATATTATGAATTCAAAAACACTTCCAACTATATTATTTGTCGAATATCTTCCGGTCGAAGAAATGACACTTTACCCAAAGAAATTTCTTTCACCTGGCGACACAACTTCCGCCATTGGCAACTGGACGAAACTAAAGTTAACCGACCCCGCTGGGTGTAATACAAGTCCGGAGCAAACTCCCAACGGATTAGTTTATACAACCAAAATCACCGGTGTAATTTCCGACGATCGCGAATCAAAACTTCAACACAAATTGCAAACCCAATTCCATGCCTACCGGCTTACTGACGTGTACAAAAATAAATACCTGGTGGGAATTAACAAAAAGCCATTTCCAGAAATCATTTTTTCACCGGTGAACGATGCTTCACCTTCCGGCATTCGAGCCATAAACTTTGAAATAACATGGGTTTCAACCCTTCCACCCATTGATATTGTTGAATTATAGTCTTTTTTTCCTTCCCGTTATAGCCGTAAAGTTGCAGTGTATTTAAACCACATTGCAACTTTTTTTATGTCTACACCTAACTACAACATTGATATTGACGGCTATATCGGCGATGGTTCATATTCCAAGGAATATGTAAAATCTGTTTTGGATCAAAACAAAGGTAAAGCCGTAACCATGCGCATGAGTTCCGAAGGCGGTTCGCTAAAGCACGGACTTGGTATTGCCGACCGAACAGGTGAACATGGCAACGTAAGTGCTTATCTGTACGGATTCAACGCTTCATCGGGAACTGTAGCAACATTGAAGTGCAAAATAGTCAAAGCAGCCAGCAATTCATTCTACCTAATTCATAAAGTGTCGAATCCGGTAATGGTTTTCAGCATGATGAATGCCGACGAAATGCGAGCACTCATCACTGAGCTTGAAACCAATATCGAGGAAAACGATAAAGTAGATCGGGTAATTGCACAAATGTATTGCGACAAAACCGGTAAATCGGAAACAGAAATACTTGACTTAATGAAAAAAGGCGGTTGGCTAACGGCACAAGAAGCCAAAGACTGGGGATTCGTTGACGAAGTATTCCAATCGGTTGACAAAGTAAATATGAAAAACATGGAAAGCAAGCTGCTTGCATTTGGCTTACCCGTGAACGGCATAGATAAAGAAAATTTATTCACCAATCAAATTAATAATCAAATGAAAAAACAATTTGAAAAAGTAAACACCGCGATTGGTGTTGACAAATTGGAATCGAGTAACGACGGAGTGTATCTGAACGAAACACAAATCGCATTACTTGACACCAACATTGATACATTGGAAAAGTCAGTAGAAACTGAAAAAGCCAATGTAGTGACCGAAAAAGCACTGGTAACAGCTGCCGAAACTCGCGCTAATACCGCCGAAGGAACTGTGGCAACACAAGCAACTAAAATCACAGACCTTGAAACTCAAATCCTGAACCTAAACAAAGGAGCTGGGGCATCTGACAAAAAAGTCAACAAAGAAACCGACGACGATGGCGGTGATGGTGGCGAAGGTAATGACGAATTTATGAACACCGTTGCAAGTG
>Ga0302296_1000283_pt1 | contig 43706 bp, 57 predicted proteins | sample III_Fen_N3_1_FD_194546 | JGI IMG/M metagenome (GOLD analysis project Ga0302296, IMG submission 194546) | Peat permafrost microbial communities from Stordalen Mire near Abisko, Sweden - III_Fen_N3_1 | ecosystem: Environmental > Terrestrial > Soil > Wetlands > Permafrost | place: Sweden: Abisko... | reverse complement strand
TTTTCTTTTTATTTGACTGCCTATCTAAAACCGTTACTTTTCTACCAAGCTTCATATCTGAAACTGCCATACTAAATCTATCGGTAATATTTGATGGAGTAAATAAATCAATTTGTTTTGTTTTCATATTGTATAAATTTATGTTGTTATTGTTTGTTGTTGTCTTTTTAAAAATTCTGCTCGTGCAATGGGTAGTTCTTTGTTGCATCGCTCGGTAATTAGCGAAGCTTGTTTTGAAAGTATTTCAAGTGGTCGCAAATGTTTAAATTGAGTTCTCATTAAGTGACCTACTTCGTCTATTATTTTTGTACTTACCTGTTTCAAGTAAATATCCAATTCGGTTTGTTCGCCCGGTTTATTGTCAAATGCTTTCGACTCCTGTTGTTTTTGGGTTATAAATTTATTACGTTCCTTATCGTAAAGAATGAATCCTTGCATAATGCGTTGTGCATCTACCGTGGCGTAGAACTGTCCGTATTCGCCACGTATCAGCTTTTCGAGTATCAGTTTAAGATCGGATAAATACAGGTGCCGATATCCGCTGTATAGCATGTAGGCTACGGTGTCGATTTCGGTAAGCGGTTTTTGTATGTTCAGAATACTATTTAGTCGCATAAGCCATTTCTTGAAGTAATCTTCCGATGTATTTTGTGCATCCGGATACACAATTTCTAAATCTGATATTTGCATTCGGTGTCGTTCAATGCTTTGCTCTATGGTGGTTACTCCGGAGAATGTTACCAGTAGAAAATCGGGTTTATTTTGTTCCAGAAATTTTTGATAAGTAGGACATACTTTTAATACTTTCTGCTGTATTGGTGTAAGATTTTCGAAATTGAGAACTGACATATATCCTTAGTTTTGTTTCGGTTAATCGTTGGATTTCGGTTTCGAGAATGGTGCGTATCAGTGGTGGCATGTGTTTATAGTGCAGGTATCGGCGTATGGAGTCGATTTGCGTATCTACGGCCAGCACATCGCGGGCGGTAGCGTTATCCATGACCTTTTAGTTTTTTGACCTCTGCGCGTAGCTGCATCACTTCCTCGGTAAGCAATCGTATCATCGTAGCCTGGCTTTCGGTCTTGCGTTTTTCGGTTTCTAGAAACACATCGTGCGACGGCAATTGTATTTCACTCACATACCGGCCGGAGGAATCTTTGCAGCGTTCCGCCGGTCTCGATTTTTTTACCTTCAGTACCGTTCGGGTACCGGTGGCAAAAAGATCGAGCTGCAGTTGATATGTGGGTGATTGTTTACGCATGGGTGGTGATTATACTTTCAGTTTGTAATATCCACGACGGCCATCGGTACGGTAATCGGGTAAGCAATGTACTTTTTCGTTCATACAAAGAGTTTCTTTTCTTTCGAAAGCGCATAAGTGGCAACACAGCATTAGTTTTGACACTTCGAACGTATAGATTGCTTCATCTGTAATTACCGTATTTTGGTCGGGAGTGACGTTTATTGTTTGATCTTGCATGGGGTTAATATCTTAGGGGTGTCCAGTGAATAATTTTACCTTTAAATCCGTTTTGAAACCATTGTAAAAAATCATCTATGCTATCAAATCCATCTTTATAAGCTAATGATATCATTTCATGTACAGCTAATCTCTTATTATCTATTATTACACCGTATTTATACCCATTATATCTCCAAAATGAATTTAAGTCTTTAGTACTTGTTTTACCAATATAAATACGTTGAGTACCGGTGCATTCGTTATTAAGGAAATTGTCAAAGATTTTTGTTCTTACTCCATGGCAGTGATTAATCTTTCGACCTTCATGCCAACGATCATGTATATCTTCGCGCATTGTATGCTCTTTAACCCCTACTAAAATTTTACGCTTGAAGTCGGTAGACGTACCCCACGGAAACTGTTTTTTATATCCGAGTATCATGATTATTCTTCTTTAAGTTCAAGAAAATCATCTAAAAATTCATATCTACTTACATCTAGCAAAGTAATTCCATTTGTACCATCCAAATAAGGCCAACCTTCCATCTGTTTAATTTCAGAAATTACGCCTTTAGCATTACATCTTTCAGAAGTTGCAATTTCGATACACTGCATTGCGACTTTTTTCATGTATTCATAAACCGGATCTGCATCTTCGTCGTAATCCCAATCAAAGAAATCGAGCAATATTTGAGCATCTTCTTTGGTAAATTTATCGGTATCTAATTGCAGTTTACAATCAGCATCACCACTGCAATAATCGTAATTCAATACTTTAATCATAATCAGTTATATTTTAGTAATTAATAGTTTTGAGTATAGAAAAAAAAGGAAAAGAAGTGTGCAACCGAGTTACCGCCCCGAGACTTTGGGCAATCACTATCAAAGATTATATCAGCAATACTTTGTTTTTGTTTATTGTCCCGTTTCACTCCTTTTCCAATTTTCCGTTTTGAATGGGAGTCTTACTCTCCCACCGCCTGAACGCTTTCAGTGCGGGTTTCCTTGTCGGGGTGTATGTTATGCAGTGTCCAATTAAGTATGAGCGAAAATACGATAGCTAAAACCGCAAATAATGTCCATTTCATGCAGCTACATTCTCGTTTACTGATCATAGCTGTTCACTTTTAGCGTTAGAAATACTACTTGTAATTGCTTCAGCTGATGCTGTTGGCTCGTCACCATTAAGTTGTTTATCAGACGGCTTAAAAACAGACTTTGAACCGCTATCGATAAAAAGATCAAGCATTGCCAGTGCGCGTTGTAGGTTGTTTCCAGACATTGTTTTCAACCGGCGAAGTCTTGTAACTTCTTGTCTGCTGACTAGATAAATTCCGTATTTTTCAGTTAATGCTTCTTTATAAAAGTTCCATGCTTCTTGGAATTCAGTTCCTTCGAATGGCATCTTTACGGGAATGGGTGCAATAGGATCTATTTGCTTATCAATCTCGTTGTATTGGTTCACTACTAATCCAAAGTGCTTTACTAGTTTTTGAAATGCCTTAGCAGTTCTCGTATCGGTAATCCCTTCGTTTATTTCATTGATCATACCCGATAGTTGATTCATTGATTGGGAGTATGAATCCCACAGAGGTTTGAGAGTTTGATTTTCCATAGTGCTATATTTCTAAAGTGTTTAAAATTTCGGTTGCCTGATTATATGCTTCGGTGAATTCTTCTTTATTTGATTCGACCATATTACGCTCGAAGCTGCGAAGTGTAGAAGTAAATGCTGAACGTGATACTCCAAAATTTTGAACCTGAATTTTGGAACTTAGAAGAATATTAGAGCATGCGTGTTCTACCGAGTTTAATTCTACCAGAATGAATTGAAATGATTTTAAATCAAAATATACGAAGTGATTATCACGTTCATTTTTCAGGAAAAGTTGTTCGTTCATCGGTCAAATAAGTTTAAAATTTCGAGTCGTCCGGGATTAAGAAAAAGTTCTGCTTTTTTAGTAGATATGTATTTGTAAAATAGTGGCCACATGGGTTGTTTTTCGCCGTTGTGTGGATTAGTTACCATCCAAACCTTACTGAGCATAGTTTCAGATTCTAGATGCCCGTTTTCGGGTTGAACGTCAAGTCCGACGTTTCGTAGCATTGTTACCGCTTCGCTTTCGGTAAATTCCATATCTATTCGCATAGTTCAAGATCATAACCTGGAACAGGAGTTCCGTAGTAAAAACATTTGCCTTTAGCATTCCAGAATAGTCGTATTTTTCCAACGTATCCTTCAGCATTTTCAACGACTCCTTTTGGAGCACTAATATTGTCAATAGAAACTTCTTGTTCCAGTAGTGCTTTTTCAAATTGTTCGGTTGTGTACATTGTATTCAGATTTTTAGAGAGAGTGAGAGATGTTTTTTATATATGTAAAAGTGTATTCGATACTTCCCGACGCTTCGGGTAAGCCTTTAATCGTTGTCTAGTCCGTATAAGTATTCAGTTTTAGATTTTACTTTTCGCGCTCTGGATCTCTTTGCCCGAAGCACATCGTTTGGAGAAGCTGCCATATCGAAAACTACAAGAAAAAGCAGCATGATTGCAAATACCTGGCGTTTCCGTTCGGTAATTTGAAAACTGATGTCGAATGCCTGACCGCAATACCATAGCACCAAATCGGAAAGCTTGCTAAAACCTAACTTTTCGTAGATGTTTTTTACGGTGGTTTCTACCGTGTAAATACTTCGGTGGGTTTTGTTGGCCACTTCTTTTTTCGATTCGCCCAGCGCGATGCGTTCGGCTATTTCAAATTCGGATCGGGATAACTGAGTTGCGATCATAGCTGCATTATTTAATGGCTTCGTTGGCCTGTTGTGGAAGCGACTTGATTTGTTTTACCATTTCAATTGCTTTTTGATATACGTCTAATTTCTTCCCTGCTAAAAGCTCAAAACTTTCGACTTTAAAAGTTTCGTAAACAGTGGTAAGTGATGTTTTAGCCTGAGAAGCCAATTCACTTAGTTTTTGTTTCTGTGCCAAAAATTCACTGATTGTTTTTAGGTTGTCTCTGAACATTTCGTTCTCTTGATTTTCTTTCATTTTTTTTACCCTTTTATTTGTATTGTTTTTGTATATTTGCTCCCTTATCTTTGCATTGCGTACAATAAGTATATACATACTGTATATCTTTTGTAAAATCACGTTGCAAATATAAGGGATATATTTAAGCCATGCAAGAAAATAGCAAAGAAATTTCACCTATAAAGAAAAGAATTTTACAATACCTTGACTATAAAGGTATTAGTTTATATAAATGCTACAAAGAAACTGGCATTTCTAAGAATGTTTTGTCACAACCGAATGGTTTAAGCGAAGATAACTTAGTCAAATTCTTAAATAAATACAAAGATGCTAACCCTATATGGATAACAATAGGGGAAGAATCTATGATAAGAATAGAAGTTGAAACAGAACGAAAAGAAGATGTAAAACCAAGAATTCAGGAGGTAACTCCTGATTATATATTGAGGCGGTACGAAGAATTGGTAATTGAGAACAACGAGTTGAGAAATCAATTAAAGGCTCAAAAAAATGAGGTGCAATATGTGCCGGGCGTCGAACAGACTCTTATCGCTGCCGAACCACATGTTGAATTAAAGAAAAAATAATACTGACCAATAAAACAAGTAATTATGACAACAACATCTACAGAACTGAAAAATCTAACTGAAATGTGGAAATTCTATAACGAATACTACATAGAGAAATTTGGGGAAGCATTGACCGAAAGTGAACAAAAAAAATATATGAAAATTCTTACTGAAGCATCAGTAGGGAATGAAGAAAAAGCGATGAAGATACTAGGCTATCTAATCGATAATGGTAAAAAAAGCATGTATGCAGTGACTGATGAGCAACTGAAAGATGAATACATTGCAGATAATGATCTGAATGAATAAATAATACGATAATACACGAATACACGATAAACCACGAACTACACTATAATAAGAAGTAAACTGGAAAAGGGTTTATAATAACTTAGAGTTTCCCTCCAGCTCCACTAAATTTCAAAAGTAGTTGAAAATGAACACATTAAAATCGTGTGAAACTTTTTTTAATTCGTGTATTACAAAAAAGAGACTAAAACTATCTAAAAACCAATTGATTACCTGACTATAATACACGATTATGGGACGAAAAACAAGTATTATTATATTTCCAACTTTAAATGACCGAGGCGGTGATCTATCACGAAAGTGGTATGTAGAATGGAAATATCAGATTCCGGGTGAACCTGAAAAAAGAATTGAAAGAGTTTATAAAGGGCTAGCAACCGGAACAAATGCTGAACGCAGAAAAATTGCTAATGCAATTATTGACGAGAAAACTGAATGGCTTAAGTCTGGAGAGTATTTAAGCGGATCTTTGAAAAAAGTATATGAAGATGAATTGATGTATAGGAATGAAGCTAAAATTTATGGGAAATATAAGAGTAATGTAATTACTTCAAGAACCTATCTTAGCGAATTTTTATCTATGAAAAAACAGACTTTCAAAAATCCAAAGTCATATATGGATTTTCAGTCTAAGCTTAGGATTTTCAATGTTTGGTTAGAAAAGAATAAACTTGATCAATTAAGCATAAAGCTAATTAAACGTCAACACATTATTGATTTTTCTAAGTATCTTTCTGAGGATGAAAATCTAAGTAGATTGACAATAGATAAGTATATTCAATGTATAAGTGCTTTTTTCGAAAATGAACTTTTAAACCAAAGAATAGAAAGTAATCCTGTTTTGAAAATCCCTAAAATGGGGAAAATAGTTGATTGTTCGGCTGTTCCATTTCATAACAATGATCGGGAAAAACTGAAAAATGCTATTTCAAATGTTGACCCACAACTTTGGCTAGCTTGCCAGATTGAATACTATTGTGCCATTAGACCCGGTACTGAGTTGCGACTCATGAAAATTAAGTGGATTGATTTTGATAAAAAATGCTTCAGGATTCCAAATATAGAAGCTAAAAACTCTTTGACTGAAATTGTTGTTATTCCAGATCAATTGATGAGTGAAATGATCAAAATGAACTTACAAACATATCATTTCGATTTATATTTATTTGGTAAAAATGGTTGTCCTGGTACAATTCCTCTTGGAAAGAACACCCTTAGAAACAAATTTAATAGATATAGAGATGCCTTGAACATTTCTACTGAATATAAATTTTACTCATGGAAGCATACAGGAGCAATTCAACTCCTTGAAAATGGAGTTAAAGAACATGATTTGCAAAATCACTTAAGACATAAAAGTTATACAACTACAGAAGTATATCTGAAGAAAAAAACACCTCAAAGAAATAGTACAGTCAATCAGTTTACATCAGATATTTAAACAAAAACGCCCGATCTTCACAGACCAGGCGTTTTTTTTCAAAATAATCTCAAACTAAAAATATATAAACATCTAACTCTCTTTTTTCACTTGAAATACTTTCAATACCCATACAAATAATTTCGGTAAAAGGCCAAACTTATCAAATAGTAAAACTAATAATATTACACCTAGTGATATTGATATATATTTCCAAATCGGGAATGATGTAGTTTGTTTCGTTTCCGATTTTGAACTTTCCTTAGCCTTTACACTCAAAAGGCTATCATTCGATTGTTTGAGTCGTTTATTTTCTTCAATCAGTAAATTATTTTTAGTCCGGGTTTCTTCAAGAATTTTATTATCCTTTTGGGATAATGTTTTTTCTTTAGTCGTTGTTTCTTCGATAACAGGCGGTTTGCCGGTACCGGGAAAAATCGGCTGTGAAGTATCATACTTCGTTGTATTCGTTTCAGTTTCTTTAGATTGATTTTCTGAACTTTGCGTATTTTTTGAAGTATCCGTTTCGCCTGAAGCTGCTGTTTTTACGTTGGTAGTTTCATCAGTCTTTTTCTTCGACTCCAGGTCAGAATTTAAAGCGATATCGCTTTTCACTTTCTCCACTTTTTTGGTAGTTGAGCATCCAGATAAAACGATTACAAACAATAGGACCATTCCGGTGATCCACACGCTGAAGAATGAGATAAGCGATTTTTTGAGTATGTTTTTCATTTCTATTTAAATTTTAAGTAAGCATTTGCTAGAGTAATATTATACGGCTCACGACCCCATTTGATTGCCATTTCACGATATTTCGCACCATTGTATAAGGTAGCAACAATATGCCAGTTATGAGCGATAAGGGCAGCTTTAAGGGCTTTATCTGTATCTATGAATTTACAAACTTGCCATATCTGCCTATCGATTCCTTTCTTAGCATCATCCCACATGGCATTTACGCTTTCATAACCTAGGCGTTTCCAATGCAAACCGAGTATCTGACCAATGCCAATACTTGTTGCTTCCATGGCTGCCGTTTTATTCTTGCTAAATGCGTCATTAAAAGCCAACCATTCTTTGCTCTGAACTTCAACCTTATTCAGCGACCATGCTCCTGAAGGTGTATAAGGTGCGCGCTTACGGTACCAACTCGACTCAAACTGTATAATTATCTTACCGGTTGCATCATCGAACCCTTTACCACCCGTTTCGGCCGAGATAAATGCCATTACTGCTCGTGATTCAATTTTAAAGATTGCAGCTTCGTTCCAAACGATGGGAAGTAGTTCTTTCATTTCACTTCCTCCTTATCCTTTAACATCGATAAATCAATATCTAAATGGCGTTCTGTTTTGTCTACCATAAATTTTTGAGCGATTGCAGCCCATTTCGAGCCATTACATGAACTTTCATTTTCGGTGATTGACCAGAACTGAATGCCACAAAAAACGAGTGCTGTGTAATTGGCCAGATAAAGATCAGTATGCATAATGAGAATGTATTTTTCAATCACAAAAGCCAGTACTACTGCAACCATAGCCAAAACACCTGTTTTAAATGCTTTTGAGAGCTTATCACTTCTTACCTTTGCTGTGGCTTTACCGGTACATTTTTTTACCCTATGAGCAAGCCGATAAGCTGAAATGCAATCAAAAATAACGAATACGATACAAATCAAAATAAATGGAAATGTAGGCTTAATCATTACCAGAAAGCCTCCTAACATACTTAGTGACCATTTTACTAAATCAACCAAGTTACTTATAATCCACTTGGTTATTTGTGGTGAGTAATTTTTCATAATGTATGTGTTTTTTAAAATTTATACGTTTTAAAAATAAATAGCTATAAAAGGGCTCTTAGTCTCGAATAGTAAGAATCTGCACATTGTTTATACCCCGAAGTATCAGGGTGTACACTGTCAGTATATTGATATTCTTGATCTGTTACTCTAGATGAAATATTTATTAATTGGCGAGGATATCCGAATTTCCTGTCTACAAATAAAAAATTTGGAGATAAAAATACATTTGGAAATGATACGTTGTTTTCGAAAGTAGTTACAATCAACTTCATTAATTTTAGCATATTACTAACATATACCTCATAACTTGATGTTGCGTTAAAATGTAAAGCCCAACCATCTTTATTTTCTGCTGTATATGGAGTCATTGATAATATTATCTTAGCAGATGGGTACCCATAGGTTGGATCAAGTATGTTATTAATAATAGTTGTATATCTTGCTATTACATCCGAAGGATTTCCACCATCCTTAAGGTCATTGATACCAAGCTGGATAAATACATAATCGATTCTATCAGAACCGCCGAAAAATGAGTTATTTAGCATCCATTTTTTTAAGTTATTCCTTGATAAAGATGAATCCCAAAATGGATTTGGATAAGCACCTCCAGAAACTAAAAACATATCTGTAGAATAACCAGAATGCCCCTCGTGTTTAATTGGAGAAATTCCGTTATTTCCTAAAAATAATGGAGTAATTCCACCATCTGTAATTATTTTGCTATTCAATTCTAAAAGCATTTCGTATTTTTGTCTGCCCGTCCCAAGATAGTCAGTTAAGTAGCTATCTGTGGTACTATCCCCAATGGGTAATATTTGCTTTACTCCTGATCCTGCTGTTTTAGAAACAACATTTAAAGTTATTGTTTTTGTTTCAATAATTAAGTTTTCTGAATTTCTAATATTCAAGGTCAAGCTTGCCGTTCCAGTTGTTGTAGGTGTGTATCTGTACGACCTTTCCATCGATTTTCCGACAGAACACACACAATCTAGTCTTAAATCATATTTATTATATGGTAAAATACTACTATACCACAAGTTAAATTCAACGCCTACTGCTATGTATATATTTTTTGGCACTACTGATAGAATATCTGACGTATTTGAAGTGAATACAGCATTTGAATTTAGTGTATACCCTCCTGATAATATTAATACCTGATTGTAACTAGAAGAATCAAACCAATTAGATCTATATGAATTTCCGGCATTTATCTCTAACATTAGCATTCCATTCTTCTGAACAGAATATCTAGAAGGTAGACCTCTATTATATAATACTAATGCATCAGAATGTGTTTTTTCAATATTAAATATTCTAATATAGAATATATCAGATAGAAAGTATTGAGATGTACCTGCATATGACCCAATATTTAGTGTAGATATTCCACTACTATAAGTAACTAATTCATCGACAATAAATGAAACTTCTACCCCGTTTATAAATACTGAGTGAGATGTTCCATTAAATGATATAATAATATGAACTTTAGTATTTATATAATCAGTAATGTAAAAATATCCTGCGTTAGCAACACCAGCCTTAGATACCATTATTTTCCCATTTGTTATGAAAAACGAAGGGTATCCAATCCCATTTTCCATTATATTTTGTAACGTATTTACGTTTGTAAGAGATATATACATTTCAACTGCCCAAGTCGCATTTGGATATAGTGAATATGCTGAGACAAGACGAGCATTTCCATTAGAAAATTTTACTGCTGATATACCTTCATTAAGAGAATTATAAGTTGTAACATCAACAGGAAACTGCTTTTGCCCACTATTCACCCAATTAGCCGCTAGTGCACCTAAACCATCATTCACATATATATAGCCATCATCTAATGCCATAGCTGCATAGTTTTTGGCTGGAGTTGGATATGCTGCTACTATAGCTGCTTTGGTAGCTTTAGCATCTTTTGGGATCCAAAGATTTAGTGAGTTTATGTTTGAAATTTTTTCATCAAGTAATCTACCTGCATTGGCTGTTAAACCTTTATTTTTAGCGGAAGAAGTGAACCCGTCAATTAAATTTTCTCTTAGCGTAGTATCCATTTTAGGAGTTATTTATAATGCGTAAATATTTTGATTTTTATCTGTCACAATTTGATTTCCGTTGTCATCTTTCAATAAAAAGTTCTTATTGAATTTTCCAAATGGAGAATAATAAGGCGATTTATTTACAAATTCTATTTTCAATAATATTGATTCAGGAGTTGATTTAAGTAGTAAATTTTTTCGGTCGGAAGTAACCAGGCATTCTTGTGCCAAGTTTCCATTTATAAAGGTGATTTCATCTGATGACGTTAAGTCATCGATAAACATCAAATCGGAGGTAGATTTATATCCTGTTTCCACTTCAATCACTCCATTTTTAGGAACTCTATTTCGTGTTTTTTGAAGCTTATTAGTAACTGAATTAAATCTATCATAACTTGATTCATCTCCCGATTGCGATGATTCCGTTGCTTTGCCGGTAACTTCTAAAAATTCGTAAACACCAAGCGAATTTTTGAACTTAATCAAATAGCTTTCTTCGTTGAACTTATCCGTTATTTTTATCTGAATGATCGTTTCACCATCAATTTTAAAATACAATTTTGTTACTAATCCACTTGTAAGCGCATCGAGCCATTCGGGCACGTTAATCATGCATGCAGTACCTATTGAGCTCGAAATTATAAGCTCATCAGAATGTTCTGTTATGATTGAAATAGGGCTATCGGTCGGACATAAAAAAAACAAAGCTGTCAGTTCATTTCGGCTCATTGTTATCACATCTTCGTCGGTACGAGTAGTTAGGATCCAATTGGAACGTGGATTTAGAAATCTGTAATCGAAAGGATTTGTTTCCTGTTGAGATAAAAAAGTGATAAAGTCATCCGATAATCCTCCCGAAATCACTTTGGCTATAAAACTATACGCGCTTACGGCTTCAGTTACTGTGTATGAGTTTACAAAATCGGGTAGATTGATTTGGTGTGTAAGTGTAGCGTCGTATTTTAGGCATACGAGGTTAGCGAGTAAGTCGGAAATATCGAACGATAGTTTCCAAGTTGTAGGACCTATCTTGTAAGGGTGAACGGATATAGCGAACGTTTCGGTACCAAATGCGATATTGAAAATACGCATCACACCCGAATCGGTTGTAAACTCGAAACGGATCGGATTGCGAACAAATGAATATGCTGCTGGTGTTGAAACTGGAGTCATGCGCTTTGGTAATTTTATATAGCAAAAATAGCCGAAAGCGCATGACGGTTAAAGGACAAATCTACTCGTACAGTTTAGTAGTTCGGAGGTTGGCTTCTATCATTTTAATTCCGTTATCTGAAATTTCGTACTTCATATTTTCAACAATTACTGGTTGACCACCTACCAGTTTTTGTTGTCCTATGTCGAAATTTTGAAATTGAACTGGATACAAATTAAAATTGGTAAGAATAGGCTGATAGGAGTTATTGAGTACAACGTTGAATTTTTTCCAAAACGTTTCAAATAATCCTTTTTCTCCTCCGTATACCATGTGTATATTTCCGTTCGGTTGACCGATATTATTATATGAATGCGTTGATGCAAAAACAAGCTTTTCACTGTATAATTTTTTTATATCTGTATTTTCGTTTGGATTAGCAACTCCCTGCCCATGAAAAAAACAAAACATTATAGGGCATACATCTGAAGATGATGAATTATCTGCTAATAAATCATCTTCCACACGTATACTTGTATTCAACATTCGCTTATCTCCTACAAATGGAACTGGATAATAAAATCCTTTCCATCTAGAACCAGATATAGCCGGTATTATAAGTAAATCTGCATACACCATTGGTATTGCTGTATGTGTTGATTTCATTTCCTGAGCAGTTAAGTCTTTAATCTCATCATAGTAATCGAGTGAATCATCTCCAATCGTTGTCATTTTTCCATCCTTAACCTGAAAAATAGTACATAAATTTTTAGAGAAATAGTAGCCATTACTTAGTGTAGTTGTAGCTGAAAAAATAAGATAATCCATTGGAATGATTGCTTTATTTTCAACTAATTTCTGATAAGTAGAAAAATTGGATTTTACCTGATCGAGAGAATGATCGCACGAAAGCTTCAGCGATTTATAGCTTTCAATATTATTCACCGGTTCTACCGACACATTTTTTGTAAAATCTGCATCAACGTTATCAATTAATTCATTCATGAACACGACTTTTACATCAAGACCGTTATCAGATAGAAAGAAATCACATCCGTAACGTTTTCGTATTCCTTCCAGAAAATCATTTACCGTGCCGGTAGGTACCAGATGTTCATAATGAAGTATTCCGGTCATAATTGCATCACAAGTATTATTGAGTATAACCTCTTTTTGTAAATCGGGATATTTAGTCAAATAGTCCTGATTAAGCGTATACCCAAAATACTGAAACAGATGTGTAAGTACATACGATAGTTTCAGAAATGGAGTAACATTATATCCCATAGGATAATTAATTGTAATATTATCTACAGTATCAGTCTGTATATTTTTAGCAATAAGTGGGAAATAAGGCTTTGAATTTTTATCATATATCAAATGACCTAGATCAATAAGCGGAGCATTCAGTAATAAGTATTTTGTGTAGGTAAATTGTGAAGATGATGTTTCGCCTACTGCAGGTAACGTAATGGTTCGGCTTTCCATTTTTGTACAAACAGTAAATACAAAGAAATCATCCACTACATCACCCATCATTACACTTTCGAAGTGATTAAGCCATGCCAACATTTTAGGATTATACGGCAAATTGAAATCATCGCGTACCACGTTACTGAATACTTTAGGCATAGTAACTTCATTCATTTGCGAATAAAAAATAGATTCGTTGAATAGACATGTAGCCGTTATCATGTTTCGCGAAGCGGAAGTAACTTGCAATGTTGCCGGGCGTTGGTATAGTCCGGCATTGATAATTATTTTTCGTTTTGGTAAGTATTTATATAGCCTATCAGTGCGATATGGATACTCCAGCAACTGAAAATTATTATCCGTTGGTGGCAAGGATATCGATAGCGAAACGCTTCCTTTATCGCTCAGAAAAGGATTTGTTTTTTCAATACTCAGTTTGAATTTAGCGGGCAAATCGTAATCATGCCCGGTTTCGTAGTCTATTAATCGTATCATTTGCGTGCCCCCAATCCTTTGTATTCTTCAGCAAGTGCCGAAGATTTTTTAAACTCCCAATAATTTATTTCCGCTTCTATTTTGGTTGATTTCAATTCAGAAAGCCAATTTTCAAGCCCTACGATAAATGAATCATATCTACTTCCGTTATTTCCTGAAGAATTACTATCACCCGTATATCCACCATCGGCAAAACCTGCAGGCAGCGGGTTTCGCTTGCTGCGTTGCTGCTTTACATTGTCTATTTTACGAACATAGGATGCTGTAACAGGATTACGCATTTCTTGAGGTGCTACTACATATTCCTCTCTATGTACATCTCCTGCAACCTCTAATCTGTTACCATCACCAGTATAACCACCATCTGAAAATCCGGGGTTATTTACCACCACTTCACCGGATTTATTGCTTGAGCTACTCGATGAACTACTTGAAGAATCAACAGTCATCGATTTAATTTTATTACGTTCAGCTGCTGCAGCTGCTACTTGTGCTGCAGCTGTACCAACAAGTAATCCAGTCATTGCTACACCGGCCATGATATTAAATGGTGCCGGCAATTCCATTGCTGTAGACCATGCATTCATTATACCGGTAGCAGTGGCAACGCCAATTTGTGCTACCTGAATACCAAACTGAGCATCGGCATATTTCTTTTGTACTTCGAGTTCGGCCACTGCCTGGTCGTGTTGCAGTTTTTCTTTCTTAGCTGCATAATCAGCATCGCTTTCGTTTAGTCCGGCAAGTCGTTTCTGGTAATCGGCTTGTACGGTTGCTGTTTCGGCACTTTGCAGGGCTGTAACAAAATTGGATCCAGCGGTAACAAGTGAACCAACCTGGTCCGTAAATTTTTTAGCTGCATTGAGTTTTAATTTCAGTTTTTCGTCCTGAAATTCTTGTTCGGAAAGTAGACCTTCGTCGTACTCTTTTTGTAATGCTGCTTTCTTTATTTCATACTCACCAAGTATAGAGCCTTTTGCATACTTAGTAGTTATTTTACTTTTTTCAGACTCAAATTTCTCATGCTGTTTAATCTTCTGATCATCAATTTGCGCTTGAGTATCGGCAACAGCTTTTTGACTGGCCTGTAATGCTGCAATGTATTCGGGAGTTGCAGCCATTTCGAGTCCGGCCAGCAGATCGTTGAATTCTTGCTGTGCCTGCAATCGTGCATCAAGCCCTTCCGAATTTATACGATCAACTTCATCATCGTACTGTTTTTTGTTTAGTTTTCCATTGGCAAATTCCGATTTTGCATATTGAAGTTTAGCATTGGTAGTAGCTTCAATTGTTTTTAATTGAGCCGTATTTGAACGATTTAGAGAATCTAGAACGGCTTTATCAACTGCACTTTCAATATCTTCGCGTTTCTTTTCACTCTGCACTACAATATCAGTCAATATAGCTTGATGCTCTTTGTAAATTATTTCGTATGCTTTTAGTTTTTCACCTTTCAATCCACTATTTTCGGGTGATTTATCCGATGAAATTCCGGTATCTTTTTTCAACCGGGCATAACGGGCATTTTCGGCATCAATGGTAATTTTTTGCACATTAGAGATATATAATTCTTCCAATCGCAATTTTTCGTCCAGCTGCTCTTTCGTCAGATTTACCAATTCTTTTCCAAATAAATCAGCAGTTTTTAGACGAACGTTATTATCTTGTTCCTCTGCTTTGAGTTGTTTTGATGCATCTTCGAAAATACGTTGACGAGCTGCCAATTGATCATCCAATATCTTTTTAGCTGCTTTTGAAGCATCTTCTAGTTTCTTTCTAAGCTTTTCCTGTTTTTTTATTTCATCGTCGGTAAGTTCCTTTTCTAATTTATTATTAGTTCTGATTACTCTTTGTAGTTCCTGCTTTGCTTCACCTTGTACGCGAATAGAAGTCACTTGTTTTTCAACTAACCTATCAATTTCATCGCCTACCGTTTTGTTATATTTATGGAAGAATGCAGCCATATTTTTTACTGAGTTTCCTGTTTTAGCTTCGAGCGCATCCAGTTGTTTTGATGCATTTGCACCAGCTACAGCATTTGTTCCACCAAATGAACCTCCTGTAGATCCGGATGTATTCATTATACCTTCTAGATCCGCTTTATGTTTCAAATAAGATTTAGTAGATGCCATTAAAGCCTGAAAATCTTTCTTATTATAATTTTCCATGAAAGTTTCATATTCACCTTTGCTCATTCCGGTTAAAGATGATATTTTTTTCATTTGATTTTTATAGTCTTTATCGGCAATATCTTGCTTTAATTTAGCCTCATCTTCAGTCATTTTTACAATTTCCTTACCAGCTTCCAACCGTTTTTTTGTATCTGCGTTCACATTTCGTTGTTGTTCCAATAAATCTTGTTTTTTATTGAAATTCTTAGCTTCCTCTACCGTTAAAGCCTGTTGTTCCTTTTTAATTTCACCAAGTGTAAGTTTATATTCACGCCCGGCATTGAATGCTTCAATCATTCCTCTGAATGAAAAATCACCACTTGCAAGTGATTTCAATAGATAATCCCATGAATTAGTGAAACCTTCAATATCAGCTTTAAATTCTTTTGAAGTAGCACGTGTACTCATCATCACTTCACCAACAAAAGCAAGTGCACCAGCTACTAATCCAATCACAGCTGCATATTTTCCCAAAGCAGGAATCATACCCATTACATCTCCACTTTTAGCAGCTGAAAGGAAACTACTAAAACTGGCAGCTCCTTTATTCAAAGTATTACTGACATCATCCGTTTTACTTTTTAGGTTTACTTTTGCCTGAGCAACTGCATTAATTTCTTTTTCTAGTTTTGCGTATTCTTCAGGGTGAAGTACTTTAGAAGTATTATCAAGTTGCTTCTGTAAATCTTTCTCAGTTTTCATAAGCTGTGTTTTGGTCATATTAGCATAACCCAGCGTTTTTTCATGCTCCTTAATCTTTAGCGTATTATAAGCTATAGATTTTGAGTTTTCTTTGTACGAAGCATCAAGGTTTTTCCATGCTTCACTGTTTTTTCTACCTTGAGCTACTAAATCATTCATGTCTTTAAGCAATGATTTATTCGATGCAGTCAATTCTTTATTAGCAAGTGTTACCTTGTGAATTTCTTGCTGTGTTTTTGAAGCATCCAGCGAAAGGATCCATTTTATTTCGTCATCTTTTAATTTTCCAGCCATGGCGGTAGTATTGTATTGTGGTTATAGTAGAGACGCACAGCGGTACGTCTCTACAGAGGTGCTACATTTCAAATTTTATTTCTAATTGTTGTCCGGCATCTTCCAGTTGTTTGCGTATAATGGCGCGTATTTCGTCGGTCATACCGTAGCGAAGTGCAGGTAATGTTTCGCCGTACAGAACGCCCCAAACGGCACGGTTATACAGGTGAAGTTTACCGCGTAATACCCAATTATTTCTAATATCATTAAAGCGTAGGTATTTTAATATGCGAACAGAAACGCTGAACTTTTGGCTTGCGCCTGTGATACCAAAACTTCGTTCGTTCAGTTTTGCGAACAGCGTACCGGTACGTTCTTTCATTACCTGGTGCGCCACATCGCTTTGGATATCGAATATTTTATTCACTCCCTTTCGGAGCGTATCCGTAGCAAACTTGTCTTTGATTATTTCGTCCGATATCATACGCGGTTATTCTTTTGTTCAATGTAAAGATATGGCGGGACGGTTAGCGTATAAAGGACAGAATTAGTTGATAGTGGAGAGTTGACAGTTGAAAATGTGGAGATGAAAAAAGCCCCTGACATGATTTGTCAGGGGCTTTTTTATGAATAATCAACTTATAGGTTTAGTTTTCTCCTATTCCAAAGTTTTTGCGAATAACGTCATTGATTACGCGTTTACGTTCCTCAGTATTCATGCTTTTATATGCATCTTTTTTACCGTCTATAGCATTACTTCTTAGTACAGCAGTCATTTCGGCTTCTCCACTTGCTATACCATCGTTGTAGCTTTGCATTTCGGGTGAATTGGGATTAGCAATAGCTTCAGCAGTTTCTTCGAGTAGATAAGGTGGTATATGTCCGCGAAGAATTCTAATGGCCTGCATTGGATCTAATCCATGTCTACCACATTCGAAAAGGATATCCAATGATGATTTATTGGTGGTATCAAATGGATTTTCTTTTTCTTTTGTTGATTTCACAGCTGCTGCTACTGATTCATCAATGGCAGCTTGCAATTCTTCGTCTATTTTCATAATAACAGTATGTTTTTATAATACTTTGCAAATCTATCACTTATTTAATTTATTTCAAACGACAATTATATTTTTAATTATTCCATTTTCAGAACTTTAAGTTCATCATCCATATAAAAAACATAAGATTTAATTTCTATATTACCATCTTTTTGTGCAGATCTAAATTTATGATAAATTACATATCCATCAGTAATTTCTTTATAATTTTTAGATGCTTTATCGTAAATTGGTTTGTATTCATTTACCTTATTATTGTAAAATTTTAAGCTGTCATCTATTTGTCCAGGTATAAATAGTTTTTCTGGATCACCTTGCTCTTTTAAATACTCCCATGATTGTTTACTACGTTTATATTCAAAATATTTATCACTAATCGGTTTTCCAATTTTGGAGTCATCAAATCTAATTGTATTAGGAATCAATTTTCCAAATTCAACAGGGTCATAGCTTTTAAAATCATCTAAATTATTTTTAAGATACTCTTTTACCGCTTTTTCAGCTGTATTTTGTCTTGTACAAGAATATAAGCTTAAAAGAATAATCGCCAAAACAATAACTTTTTTCATACTTGATAATTTTTGATTGATTAATAATGACTGTAAAGATATATATTTTTAAGGAATAATAAAAAAAACGCCCGAACTTCACAGCCCGAGACGTTTTACCTTACTATTAACCAATAAATAAAAACTATGACAGTCGAAGTATCATTTGCTCCAGCGCTCCGGCGCGTGCCGGTGTGAGGTGTGCGAGTAGTTTGGTTTCGGTATGGAAGTTGATAACGGCCTGCTGTATTTCGGTGCGTGTAGCGCCTTGAAACAGCTCTTTTACTACGGTTATTATTCCACTGGGTATTGCTGCATTGCTTTGTCCGTAGATATGTGCTACGTCGTTAAGGTACGTACAGCAGAAATAGGTTTGGCTTGTGCAACCTTGTATTTTATTTTCAGGTACCACCATGTGTTCCGGCATGGCTTGTAGTTCGTCCGATAAATGGATCAGGTAATCGAACTTATCGTTCCATTCGCCCAGGTCATTGAATAGGGAAATGAATTCTTGTTGTTTGTCGGCTAGGGTCATTACAGTACATTTTTTTCATCGTTAAACAATGCAGTCCATCCGCTTCGGTCGTTGAATGTAACAGGATCTACCGGATAAATATCAGCCGGGAAAGTAATCAGTTTCATCAGTCCACATGCTTCGAGTTCTTCCTGATCAGCGCGCATCTTCATCAATATGCCGTTGAGCACATTGTTGCATTCGTTCATTAGCAGGGCTTCGTTCAGGTTATCGTTGTTAGCAACGTTGTATTCGCGGGCAACGGTAATTCCTATTTTTTCAGTCACTCCACCGGTAGTAGTAGGGTTAAACGAAAACTGGCCGTACTCCACAAAAAGTACTATTCCTTTGGAATTTTTCACCGTGTCTTTTACAAATTTATCGTTGGAGCTAACGATAAATGTACCAATCTCCGGAACTATGTCCGTATCAGGTTGCGCCATTATTTCGGCTGCTATTTCGGAGTAACCGGAATTGCGGGTTTGATCCGGTAATGCGAATAGGTCCTGCAAAACAGACTTAGGAACGAATTTGGAGTAATAGCGATAAATGCTAATGATATAGTCCTGATTAGTCATTAGATAGGCGATTTATGTTTTTAATACTTAATCCGGTGCGTTTAGCCAGTTCATCTTTCGTGATACCTGAACCTAGCGCGTTGTTTACAGAGTCTTTAAGGGCTTTTACCTGCGCGTCGTAAAACTCGATCACATTTTTATCCTGAACAAACGAATACCCTTCTTTTTCGAGGAAAAGCAATGTTTCACTCATGCCCAGGTTTATTTTACTTTCGTCGGGTTCTTCGCCTTCAGCGCGATCGTACAAAACACTGTATACCGGATGTTCACGGAAGAACTTCACGATACCGGTAAACCAAAACATCACACCGAACGGAATCTCTGCAGGCAGACGCAGAATAGCGCGGGTATTGAAACCGTACAACGTTTCCATTATTTTACGCAAGCAAATAATTCGCACATAGTCTTTATCGGTTTGATTGTATGCCTGCAGTAAGTCCATGCAGTCGACGTACTGTTTAGCCGTTATATTCGTCTCTACAGTAACATCACGGTTGAAATAAACCGGTGCACTGCTATCGAAAGGATTGCGTTTAAAATCGTACTTAGGCACGATCTTATTATCCTGAAGCGTAAAAGCAAAAGTGATATGTTCAGCCAACTGAATCAGATTAAACTCGATAATTTCCTGCGTATCGGCACGGTGCTGAAGAATTTCTTTCGCTTTTTTCTTTTTGAATAGCATTAGCCATAATAAGCTAATAAACCACTTTGTCCGAAACCAGAACCCGCTTGACTTAGCCGATTTATACCCGGTAATTTTTATCAGCATATTCAACTGAAATTGGAATGGGGTTATTTCGAGCGATAGCAGTCGCGCCAATTCGTGAAATGCAAATACAACCTGGTCGCCTTTCAAATCTTCCCAGCATTCGGGAAGGTTGATAGTGGTACGTTTAAGTTTGATGGTTTTCATTGCTGTGTATTTTCAAAAATGAATGGACGACAGACTCCGGTGGAAAAATGCTCTGCAGCTTTTAAAGCTCTAAGTACTATTTTTTCGGGAGAAACCTCATTCACATCAGTTGAATACATTGCTCCTAATGCATATTCAACACCACATCCTACAGATGCAAAACCGTCGATATTTTCACCCACTTGAAAATCTTCATCAATCTGAAAAAGTCTGTTTTTATAGGCAACAAGAAAAGTTCCACCTTTTTCATCACCATCTTTCTGTTTTTGAATATATCCACCATCAGTAAAGCATTTACGAACTTCATTGATAAAATCAGTACACATATACTCATAAATATCTTTGTCATTTATCACCGGTGGTTTGAATGAAAATCGAAGCAATTGAATCATTCTAAACGAAGAAGTACATCCAATAACAAAATCACCATTTTTGAAAAGTTTTGTGTCTTTACGCGCCATAATAAGTGATCCTGCTACCCCTGCAGAATCAGCACCCATAATTACTACATCATTTTCTTTGTCCAAAAATCCTACAATACATGTCATAATAGTTTGTTTTATTGGTTAGTTTATAGTTTAATATCCAAACGAATCACTCTCGCACACACCCCGTAATTTGTACACTTGTGTGGATGCTCTCCCGGAATTTGCTTCAGTGGCTTTGTTGGCAATGTCTGTATCCAATGCACGCCAGTACGCATCGGCTTTGGCTTGATATCTTGTACTTACTTTTTCACGTATATAGTTATCAGATTGCGATGCATGATCCTTACTCAACTCATTGTTTATATCCCTACGGATTGGTTCTGGCAAATTATAGTAAGAAAGTACTATACAGGCGCGGGCAATGACTTCGTAGCATACGGCGCGTGCAATTTCGGGCGTTTTTTCTTTTTGGTTACGACTGGCAACGCATTCGGTCCATACTTCGCGGATCAGTCCGGCAGCATTGAGCATGAAATATTCGTCTGAGACTCCTATCCACTTTTTGAAATCGGCAACTTTTACCGGTATTTCGTTGAGTTCTTTGCGTTGGTCGGAATCTTTCCATTCGGAAAATTTAGCGGCATTATCGTTCATCAATTTAATCAACCGATTCATCCAATACCAACCGTCATTGATCAATTCATTATCCAAATTTTCTTTCTGATACTTGTACAATGGTATTTCATCATCGTTCTTTTTTTGAGTTAACCCATCGTTCCCTATACGAGCAATAATGAAAATAGTATGTTTATAAACTGCAAAATTGATAACTGCAAACTGCAAATAGTCTTTTGCCAACGCGTTTAATTCCACTTCCAAATTTTCTACTACTGCAGGAACTTCCGCCGTATCACCATCGGCTGGTATAGCTGGTATAGCTTCCGTTTTGGCAGCTGTACCGTCGCATAGTTTGTCGTATAGCGATTGTCCAATCAAATCGGCGATATCGGCACCGGCTTTTGTCATCGGGCTTTCGAGGTTGTCATAACTGAGTGTGACGTTGGCACCCGAAAGTTTCGGTTTCATCTCAGTCGCAAAATTGGCGCGGGTGAATGGTATTTTTAGTGGCATAGTCGTATGTTTTTATGTATAGACGCACGGCTGTGCGTCTTTACTGATTATTATTTCACCGCTGGATCTGCAGTAGCTGTATTCGTCAATCGATCATTTGGTGTAGTTTCCTGTTGTTTGGCCGGAATATCAATCCATAGGCCTATTTTAATGCCTTTTGTTTTGGCATACGGAAAGTTGATATACATTGCCCGATTGAGTTCTTTAAGCACAAAGAATTCATCCCATGTGAGCGTTGACACATACAGCAGGTAGTTGTAATACACATCAGCACCGGCAAGCGAAATAACGCCCTCTTTATCTACACCGGTGATTGCCGACGGAATTCCCAACGAAGCCAATACAACCTGGTCGGAGCGTTTATCGTTGCTATTGATCGAATCAATAAACTCTTTGAACTTACCCGGCATTTCTTCAAACTTCCATGGACTTTCACCGAACTGAGTGGTAGCATATAATTTACCTTGATTTTTACCTTCGCCAGTCATCAGGCTAGTGATCCGGCGAAGTTCGCATGAAATCAAATCATCAACCATTGTTTCAAAGAAACGATATGGTTTTCCGGCATCATCTACAAGTCGTACACCACGATATTCAGTTTGAATTGGCGTATCAGGATCATTCATCAGGTTATTATTGCAAATCTCTTGTAAAATCGTTTTTTGATGCGTGTACCAATCACCAGGTATAATGACATGCACATGTGCATTAAGCGCATTTTTGTAGTACGAATTGGTGTATTTGGGTGCAAGATTGGAAGATTTAATGTATTCCGAAGCTCCTTTGAACCAATCATTAAAAGCATACACCCATTTGGTAAATGTTTTTTCGGAGTTGAAAGCAATTGCCGTAGGGAATTTAGTCGGGTTACGAGGGTCGAAGCGTGGGAATACATCGTATTGGTGAGATGAAATATACAACCAATCGCCCTGAATGACGAACTGGCAATCATCCGATTTTATGCGTTTGTTGGTAAAATCACCGGTAGCAGCAAGTCGCGCTTCATCAGCACCAACATAGCTCAATGCATCAATAGCAGCTGGAGCACCAATGCGACGGCCTTTGTTGAAATTGTATTTTGAAGCGCATGTTTTTACAAAATAATAGTCGGTTGCAAGGCTTTTAATATAGTCATAGTAGTGATTATATCCTTTTTCTTCCCAACTTTCCAACCAATTTTGAATATTTGAATCGATTAGTGGAACACGAACACGGCGCGCATCAGCACCTTCTCCAATTACTTGTTCCTGATATAAACGCGGTCCTTTTCCGAAAAGGAATTTCACTTGTTTTTCAATCAGTTTTGGTATCAATTTATGTTCACCAACAACGGCTGCCACTTCCTGCGGATATAGGTTATGTCCTTCTCCCCAAAACGGAATGGTATAATCGCCCAATCGCATGGTTACACGATCGGTAGAATATTTACTGTACAGCGTTTGAAATTCGCGTGTAGTGATATTTTCACGCTCCGAAACGCCTTGTATCTCGAATGTCAATACGTTTGATTGTGAACTTGCAATACCTCTGTTGGCACTTGTAAATTCAATTTTTACATCCTTTTCAGTAACTTTTGTGCTCATATTATTGATTAATTAATTTCAAAACCATTTTACAGTTAACCATTCGTGTGATGGTGGAAAAGAAATTTTTCGAATTAGTTTTTTGAAGCATTGCCGGGCTAATCCGGTTTCCATATCTTCGAAATATAGGTAGTGATCAGATACTACATTCAAACCTTCATCTTTCATCGCCGGCCGTAACCGGCAACTATCGTACTTTCGGATTTCACCGTATTCGTTTCTCTGAATATCGCATGTGATAAATATGATCGCGAACGTTGCACCTGGTACTAATTTCAGATTTCGGATCCGAATAAAAGCATCGGCACCGCTTATTGTCTTTTCGGTAAATTCCATATACAAAAAAAGCTAACTTTCGTTAGCTCTTAAAGGACATTATCAAAACTATGCAGAGTAATTCCCCGCTCCCATTGCTTTCGTTTGCTTCCGTTCGGAGTCGGGCAACAAGTAACTGAACTCACCCCAAATCAGGTACATCAGTGCTGATGATATTTGTGTAGAGTAATATGCCTGATCTTTGTATTCCAACAATTTTTCTGAGCTTTTATCGAGTTCGATTTTACCTTCAGTACGTTTTATAGGTGAATGGTTGATACTCGAAATGGTTGCTTCACATTCATTTTCATCAATAAGTATATCCGATCGGTTTCCTTCGTTTTTCCCGAAAACCAAATTCAAAAGCCGGTAATGCTGCGAATAATAGATAGTCGGTTGACCTAAACTCATCAGCGTAACGTTCCAACCTCGTTTTGTAAGTGCAATTTTCAACATCTGAGCATCTGTATCGTTCAAATCACCACTAGGTTTATAAAACTTACGGTAATGAGGGTCGCGTTGGTTAGCAGCTCGGTCGTAATGGAAAATAATCGACTTATTTCCGGTCATTCGCTGTGGCTTGAAAAAATTATCGAATTTTTCGGCCATTTCTTCATGCTGATCAGGGTGAATCACCCACATATCCTTTATAACCCTGAATTCTTTCTTTTTCTTGTTATGCTGTGCCACTTCAAGACTCGAAAACGGTCCCGGATCTAGTCCAATGATTAGCGGTAAATTCTTATCCCAATATTTCAGATTTTTGCATGTATGATTAAATTTTTCTTCAATTGAAATATTATCGATATTTCCATAAGTATAACCGTCATCAAAAGTATGCTCCTTTCCAAATTTACCGAAAAACCGATCTTTCACCTTATGTTTCCTAACTGCAAAAATTGAAGTATTCAAACGATCTACATCCTTAATATTTTTAATCATATTTTCGATGTAATCAATACCCAGAATTTTTACATTAGAAAAAGAAGAAGCACGTAAATAATAAGTTTGATTTAAACGAAGTTCAGATAATCTTTCATTCCATCGTTCAATAAATTTATTCAGCTTTTCTTGCTTTTTTATATCTAAATTGTTTTCTGCAACTACTAAGTCAGCCATACGAATATCAACCTCAAGAGCTAATTCAGCAATACACTCTACTAGCTCATCACTCATATCCGATTGGTATTTTGTCCACCAATCTTCATCAGTCTCAAAATTTGGAGTTGATGAAGTACCTGTAATACCTCCATAATAATGTGACAATCCAAATTTGGAACGATCTGAACGCAAAGCAGGAAATACACGTTCTGTAAACTTATCCTCTCTAATACGAAGCATTTCATCACAAATCAAGTGTGCACCATTCTTACCAAGTGCAGATTCGGGTCTGTCTGCAGAAACAAACTGAACAACTGTACCAGTACAGAAAGATATAGTTTGCTTCCAATTATCAATACCAGTATGACATCTCCCAAAATGTTTTGGAGGTTCTTTCCCTATTTCAAAATAAACACCACGCTCATAGTTCTCATAGAAGTATTCCATCAGTCCCGGAAGAATATTATCGAGAATAGTCTTATATGTTGGAGCTGCCATTATTATAACACAACCCTTCATATCCCATTGTATTCTGTCGAGTCGTGGTGCAAGTATGTGTGTTGTCTTACCTGATCCACGACCAAGCTCACCAAATAGAAATGTTGTATCAATAAGTTTAACTAATATCTGAGCGATAGATAAATAGTTTTCTTCAAAATAGTCAGGTGAGTATTTGCGTACTTTCATATTATCTATTCTTTTACAACTGTAAAATCTGCATCCTCAATACCAAGTTCTCTTGTTAGTTCACCTTTAAGCCTTTCCTTATCATTACTACTTATATCTCTAGCAGCAATTATATTCTTACCACGTTCATAAGCAATAAGAATACCTTTCTTCTTAATACCCATGCGTTCGAGTTCCATATCGGCCGAAACAATCTGAGGCTTGAACTTAATACGATCGGGGTTGATAGCGTTAGCCGATGCCTTCAGTCTCCATGCCAATGCATCCTCATTATTCTTTCTTGCTTCAGTAAAGTTATGAGCTACTAATGCAACCTCCATTAATCTCATTGCAGTATCAGCATGAAACATATTCCATGCTTCGCTTGTGACTGAGCAATCAGCATTAAAGTAGTTGATAGCATCGTATATACGTGCCTTACATGTCGAGATAGATAGAATAGGATAAGACTTTTGAAGCACACGCGCGCACTCAGTAATAGAAGGGTTACGTCGCAATAGGTTGGATGCTTCATTCACTTGAAGAATATACTCGGCCAGCGCGGGTGGTATACCTACCTTCTTTGCGTCGCGTACCTCAAGGAATCGCTCCACCACTTCCGTTGGTAGTCGTTGTAGATGTTGTATCATAGTGGTTAATTGAACTTGTATACTTCAAAATTACTCAACTATAAATAGGCGCTAAAGGACTATTCCGATAGTTTATGAAGCAAAAAGGGTATGTTTTTGGCATTTCACTGTAGTAAATGGTCGAATACCATTAAAGTATTGATACAAAGGGCTCAATCATATATCCCCTTTTTCGCACATTCTCGCATTACAAATCGAAATCTCAGCGGAACGAAAAGTACATACACACAGAATGCTTTATTTTGTTGCGTCAAAACATTAACAAAATGATAACCAAACTATTAAGCATAAAAAAAATATCAGATGCCCCGAATCTGATATTTTTTGAAGTGAAACCGTGTATTTCACCGAAAATTCTAAAAGCTAATCATTGGAGAAGTTGCTTTAAAATATCGTGGCGAACTTTGGCATTTGACAGGTTGAGCTCCCAGTTTTCGCGCTCTTTGTCCGACTTGTATTTTTTAGTACGGAGTTGGCTTTCGATACGGCGAATGTTCTGGATTATGTTTGTTACCTGATTTAGAAACTCGGTGGGGTTCTCAGCCTTTAAAGCTGCTAGTTCGGAGTATTGGTCGTTTGAAAATTTGCGGGCGGTGGCGAGGCTGTGAACGCATAGGAATGCGCAAGTATCGTTGTAGGATTGTAGCTCACGGTGGGCGGATTGGTTACGGATATCGAGCTGTACCATTTCCTTAGCGAGTTCGGGATGCTCGTCTATAGATGCATCAATCTCCTGCATGCGATGATAGGTGTTAACCCTCTCGTCATACAGGAGAATGCATGTTTGAATATCTAGATCGGTATTATTCGACCAGGCTATTTGGGGGAATTCGTCGCTTTTTTGACGCTTTTTTTTTCATCTTCTACGACTGGAGCAACTTCTTTCGTTTCTTCAGTAGTAGGGACGTTGGTGACTTCGTCGACCTTAGTTTCATCAACCTTAGTATCATCAACTTTTGTTTCGTCAACTATAGTTTCATCAACCTTAGTTTCATCAACCTTAGTTTCATCAACTTTTGTTTCGTCAACATTAGTGTCGTCAACTTTTATTTCGTCAACTTTTGTTTCGTCAACCTTAGTTTCATCAACTTTTGTTTCGTCAACTTTAGTTTCATCAACATTAGTTTCATCAACATCAGTATCATCAACTTTGGTTTCGTCAATCTTAGTATCATCAACATTGGTTTCGTCAACAAATATACCCCGATTTTTCAACACATCTTCTGGATCTACTTTTGTAAGTAAATCGTACAGCATACGGCTGTGAAGCGCTGGCATGTTGTGTTCGTTTGCTTTCGCTAACTGCGACGAAAGTTTTGAACCGGGTAAAAACTCGTTGTAGAGTTTAATGTCTGTATAGAAATGATCTTTGTGTTGAAGCTGTTGTGCCAGTTCGCCACGCTCGGATATTGTTAGTACTTTTTTCATACTTGTTTTTTTGAATTAAAAAAAGCGAAACGAGTAAACCCGCCTCGCTTTTATGGTTGTTTTTACATTCAGTTTATTATCTGCGATCTACCTCGAAGAATGCATAACCGGTATCTGTTTTCGTGATCTGGAAGAAAATTGAATTTCCTACAGATGCAGAGAATGAAAGGCCTGCTTTGAGAATAAACACCGCTGATGTTTCGATAAGTGTAGGATGAGCTACACCCGCTCCAATCAATTCCACGATACGGCCTACATCACCATCGGTAACGGCTGTAATATCGGTCAATGATTTGGCAGCTGCATTATCGGTCAAGGTGTATTGAACGCCTGTACCGAGCGCAAACGTAGTTCCTGCAGCTAATGCAACAGCAGTAGGAGCAGTACGAATGATAGGACCATCGTAAAACCAGAATGGTTCAGGGCAATCTCCACCTTCCAACGAAAGTTCGATTCCCGAAATGTTATTCACATCTCCAATTGATTTTAATTTGATAGTCAAACCGCTTGAGCATGGAGAACCTGCAATGAATTTTTGACCATCGGAACAACGCTCCCAAATCAAAATGACTTCACGACCTAAATTGTCGTAAACGTACTGCAGCGTTGATTTGCTTATTCCATCAAGAATAAGATCAACGGTTTGTTTTCCGTCGAATGGTGAAGCACCAGGAGCGGTTGAAGGTTTCACTGAGTTGACACGACAATCAATGTAACCATGCGTTTTACCGGCTAGCAATACATTGGTTGAAATGGTAGCATTGACAGCTTTAGGGAAGTTGTCAATATCAACATCAGTCAACAATGCCGGGTAAACACGGAACTTAATCGAAGTGCTTTTTTCGGCAGTATTATTATTTTTCAGAACATCTAATAACATATTATTTAATTTTTTTAAGGTGAATAAATATCAGGTGGCCGAAACCACCTGAATTATTATGTTATTGATCACGCTGTAACTTTGCGTTCAAGTTCAAGGAACTTACCGGTTTTGCGGGTAAGAGTAACAGTTTCTCCTTCGATTTCTTCTGTATAGTCCTCCAATTCTGCATATACTTTGATATAATCGCCTGCAGCAGCCGGATCGAAATCAGCAGTAATTTTGCTGAATGCACCTATTTTTTTCAACAGGGTAGTAGCAAACGCATCGGTAGCAACCAATTTGTACACTTTGCTTTCGTCCACTCCATTCACTGTAGTAACGCCATTGGCATCACCACCGGTGATTTCGAATAAGCTGTTAGCAGCAAATGAAACAGTTGCACCAAGTGCCAAGGTTGTAGCTGGATTGTTCGTAAACAACCACTGCATTTTGCGCTCTGAAGCTACCAATTCGGCAAGCGTTTTGTATTTTACTCCAGCTGCACCTACGCGACCACCTTCTTTCCAACGTGAGTTGGCCAAAATACTTTCGAACTCGTTTGTAAATACGAATGCAAGCATTTCGCCCGGCTTATCTTCGTCGTTACCAACGTTACCCGGTGTAGTTACCCACATCTTGTAATTATTGTTCGACATGTTTGGAACCCAAACAATTTTATCGGGGTGCATATCAGGCAATTGAGCTGCGTTTACAAGCGCACCTGTATATTGACCGTATTCAGCAGCCCATAATTTAATGTACCAAGGTTTGTGCTTCAAATTTGCATAAATCTGAAGTCCTGCAGTAGATGGAACAATGGCAGTTATGCGATTGAATAAATCAGTAGCATAATCCAACATTGAAGAATTTGTGTACACTTTCAAATCAGAGAAAGGAAGTACTTTCAATTCTTCTTCCACGCGTTCGATAGCGCGAATAACACCATCAGCACCCAAAAGGAATGGGTTTGAAGCAACATTTTGTTGAGGAACACGTACACCTTCTACACGACGCAAGTTTTGTTCGTTGATCAAACCTGTGCTAAAGTAAATTAGCAACCATTCGATAAATGTCCATTTTACAATGGCAGAACCTTCGTTTTTATTTACATAACCGATGTACTGTTTTTCAAGATCGATCATATCGGTAAACTCGAATTTGAACATTACATCGTCTACTTTGTAGATTTCAGCAGCAAATTTGGCGTTTCCTTTAAAGTGACGGCCTTTGCGATATCCTTGTGAAAGTTCACCAAACGAAACTGTTGGAGCAATTTCTTTGTTTTGAACGTTTGAAGTTACCGGGAAAATATCCGAAACGGTAGGAATAGTGCGCAAATAAGCAATGATCAAATCGTTACGACGAACTACATATTCACCGCCCAATCCTGCAACTGTATCGGATAGGCTTGAATAATCAACGCTACCGTTACCAGAAATCATTTGTTGATAATCTAACGAATGAATTTGATTCGTACTACGCAATTCGCGGAAACGTTCGGTAAAGCTTTTAGCAAACGTACCTAAGTCAGCTTTCAGAATTCTTTCATCAGCTTCGGTAAGGTTTTCATTCACTGCACCCGAAATCATCAATTGGTTGTACCATTTTGATTTTGCGAATACATCAGCTTCAATACCAAACAAGTGAGTAGCACTGTGTGGAGTATGTCCCAATACAGTTGCTAACATACGAGCGCCATTTTCTTTCATGTTCACTTTTTTTGGTTCAAATTCTTCAGGTTCACCAGAAAGAATTGCGATTTTCTTTTTTTGATCTTTACCGTTTTCGATAAGATTTTCGATCACTTCTTTTTTGCCTTTCGGAAGTTGTTCCGGTTTTTTGTCCATCAGGAGTGCGATTTCTGAAAGCTGATCAGCTGATAACAGATTTTCTTCCAGTTCTGCAGGTTCGTCCAACGCTTTGTCGGCTTCAAATGAGATGTTATGAGTTTCCTCATACTTAGCGAAAATGAGCTTTTGCTCGTCTGCAGTCAAAGTTCCTGCCTTAACCTGTTCAGAGTAACCAAGAGCTACAATCAACGCCATAAAACGTTTTTGCCACTTTTTCATACTTTTTTAAAATTTTAATTGTGAGTAAATTTGTTTGTTTGTGTTTGCTATGGTTTGAACTTCGGCAATTGCTTGGTCTAGGTTCATAAGTCCGTCTATAGCCTTGTGAGTAATTGCATCGTAGGCGTAAAATTCGCGCCCTTCCAAAATACCTTCTACCGATTGATCAATTTTTGGTCGACCTTCTTTGATTATATTTTGAAAATGGATTGCAAATGGTGTGAGCGATTCTTCGATCATTGGTTTCTGATCGCCTTCCAATGCTTTACGATAGGTAAGATTCTTGAAACTCGATTCGGGTGGATACACGGATATAATTTTTATACCCACGTTTTCGAGCATCTTTGTTTGATCGATAAGTTGCGCGAATGTGCCAACAGAACCCCACTTGCACATGCGATTGGTTGCAAATGTTTTATCGCAAAACGATGCAACGTATGCCCCACCCGATTCGCACATACCGTCGATAAGTCCGATTGATGGTTTTGTACGGTTACGCATTGCATCTTCGAGTTGGTAAATGGAGTCGGTTGTTCCGCCTGGTGTGTTGAAAAGTAAAACGGTACCTGCAATATTGGTAGCCTTATCGGCTTCGCGTATCAGGTTGGCGATAGAGTCCATACCGATAACGTAACGATATTCGTCCCAATCGATACCCGAATATTTCATCATCATACCGATAATGGGTAGAATAACTACCGATCCATCTTCGTAACCGGCAAATGGTCCGTTATCATCGCCACCGTCCATACAATCAGAACAGATCATATTTGGGTGCAGCTTTACAATAGTAGGTTTTACACTTTTATCGCCAGCGTACCGGGAAGAAGAAATAAGTCGGGAAACAAGAAGTTCAACTTCATTTATACCCGATTCGGATAAAAGAAGTGGTGATGAGGTAAGTTCGGTGAGTAGGTTTCGCATTGCACTATAAATTTATAATGCAATGTTAGCCATAAAATAATATGTCGGAAATGACAAATTATAAAGGAGAAAGGCGCGTGAAAGTGATGGTGGAGCGAATTTTATTATCGGAATATGTTTTTACGGCCGGATATTCGGTGGATCCAACGGTTACTATTTCGTCATCAATAGTAAGCCGGATGATATAATATCGTTTCGAATTAAGAAGCGAAGAGGATTCTTCCACGTCGGCCGGAAGGCTTACCACTTGTTTAAGAATTGTACCCGCATCGGTGTTTTCGGGGTCGGTGTTGAACGCTATCTTATTTTTAGCCGAAATACGTGTCCAAACTACATCGGGTCGGGTGATTATTTCACCGTCGATATCCGATAAAACATCTGATAGATGAATGTAGTCTAAGAAGCTACAAATGTTATACTTTTTCATGGTTTTTCTATTAACTTTAACGGACAAATGTATTAAATTTTTAATCTAAAACGCTGATTTTTAGGACAAATCAATTAAATATTTTTTATTCTCTGACTTTCAATTGTTTACGATTGCGATTTATCTCAAAGCGCATATTTTCACATATTTTCACACGATTGCGGTAATCAAACTTCGCAATCATGTCGAAAGTGAAGAAATATTTGTCCTGATTTAGCTCCCTCAAAACGGCGTCGATGATCTTATCGCGACCATAGTTTTTTTCGTACCCGATCACAAAAAATTCACGCATCGTAATTTCGTAATAAAAGGCGATGGCCTGTTGCAATTGTTCCTGTTTCCATTTCGGAATATGGATATTGCTATATCGTACTTTGTAGTGCGACGTGGCCGTCACCGGTAGGGAAACCGAAACCGGATTTTTGTGCTGTATGTTCACAGGTCGATCTGAAATGATCCACATCGAATTGATGAGTTTACCAACCGGGTGATCGAGATTGATAACTACATTTCCGTGTTCGTCCATTCCAAACAAATACTTGATGAAAAGTACATATTTTTCTTTTAATTCGAAAACCAATATCGGGCGAAAGGTGTCGGTAGTATTCATACGCATAAAATTTTGAGGAGTTAGTTAATGTAGTAGTATTGGTCAGTAAAAAATAGCTTTTTAAAGGTAAAGATAATATTTAATTCGCTAATTATCAAACTTTTAAACATATTTTTTTGCACAAAATTGCATTTTTTTGGTGTTTTTTGTTGATAAAAATCCGAATTTTCGGCCGTTTTTTTTATTCGTTTTTTTTCATTGATGTAAAAGTTTACCTACCACATACCACAAGCATATAACATGCTGTAGTACAATGTGTTTTGTGTGGTAGGTTATGTGGTAGGCTGTATGCGTGGTAGGTTGTAGTTTGTAGTGGTAAGTATGCATTTTTATGCGTAGATACCACATTTTTAGTACTGATTATCTGTTAGTTAAGTACTGTTGTGGTATGTGGTAGGTAAACTAAGCTATAAATATGTTCGTGTTAGAGTAAAATTTATATAATTAAAAATATAATTTTTTATTAATATATATAATATGTATAGGAGTTCGGTGCTGAACAGTCAGTAAAGTGAAAACAGAACCTGTATTGATGATGTGCTGTGAGTGGGGTGCAATACAGGTCCTGTGTGGGGAGTTGGTTGGGGTATTTTCGTTTGAAAATAGTTTGCAAATAATCGGGTAATGCTATATGTGTCTTGTACTTATTTCGTATGTTTGTAGTATATTCTACGAGAACAAGTCTTTTGGTTGCGCAAAGTTCCATACCAGTATTTCGGTGCGGGTTTTGGGCTTTGCTCCGTCGCATACGCCCAGGTTCGACGTCTTTATGATTACCTCGATCGTTTTATACTGCCAACCGTACCGGTGAATGTGGTAGCGTAATGTTTGACTCCAGTAGTTGGATAGAATGAACTTTCCTTTGATCACGGCCAGTGCCTGGAGTAATTCGTACAGATCGGCGTGTGTATACCCGGTATAGTGACCTTGGTAGCTTCCGGGATACGGTGGATCGATATAAAAAATTGTTTCCGGTGTATCGCGTTCACTGATTACTTTGATAGCATCTCTGCAGGTTATCTGAACGGTTTGTAATCTATCGTAAAGTTCGGTGCTGAAACTATTCCGCTTATTCTGCATATAAACGCCCGTGTGGCTTCCGGATGTTCCGTTCGACCATTTCCACCCGCCGTGCATTGAACCGGCGAAACTGCCGTTGGTAATCAACCACACAGCCCACGCTTGCTCCACCTTACTTGCCGGCAGGCGATCGTTCCAAATATCTTTTGCAACCAGGTACTGGCGTTCGCTGTTGAAGGTTTGCTGAACCAATGCGTGCAGCTGCACGAAATGGGTTTGCGCTACCTGGTAGAAGTTGATAAGCCGATCATCGATATCGTTGATCACTTCGAGGTACGACTTCGGTTTCCTGAAGAATACGGCACCGCCTCCGAAAAACGGCTCACAATAGATTTTGTGAGCCGGTATCATTTTTATTATCTCGTCGGCCAGACCTTGCTTGCCTCCGTAATAGGTTATTGGGGTTTTCATGGTTTTTCTAAAGGGATATACTTACATTGATTATTACCTTTTATCCATACTGTCCAGCAAACTTCCATCGTTGGGGAACCTCCTTTTTCTTTGAACATAAAATCAGGGCGCCAGGTTAGTGGTAATATGTAGGCCGGTAAATTATCATTGTACAGATTAAATCGCTTCTTTGCATGCCAGTATTGACTTTTCAAAAGCATTGCAACCAAATTAGCCTCATTAATTGCTTTTAAAATGAATTGATCTGCTAAACAAAATGGAGGGTTAGTTATTATGCAATCGACTTGTTTTTGCGTATTCAAATAATCATCTCCTGTGAGGATATCTGTTGAAATTACATTGTGACCATAGTCTTTAATTACATTTGCCATATGCATTTCACCACATGCAGGTTCCCATATTGTACAAGGCTTTAGATTTAGAAAATTCATTAAGGCAATTGTCGCCTCTGGTGGAGTTGGATAGAAATCTAATTTTCTACGTTGATTAATATCGCTTCTGCCGGTTAGTTTTAATTTATCGATTTTAGGTTCCATTTATTTTACATTTATGTTTACTTCTTGGTATTGATAATTAGTATCATCAATTGTTTTGAACATTACCAAATTATCTCCGTGCTGAAATGTGAGCGTTTTCTTGTCATCGGATAAAACTTGTGCAGCATAAACAAAGCATTGAGCATGCAGCATCTTATCAGCTTTCAGTATTATCAATTCGCGTTCTTTATCATCAATCAATTTTGAAATTCTTTTGAATTCATCATTTACGCATTCCAAAAATTCTAATTTGCGTTCGGGTTGTTCACGAAGTAAATCAGATACTCCGCTATAACTATATCCTGTATTTTCGATTATTTCTTTCATGTCGTTTTTTTTGCTATTCATTCGTACATTCGGTTATTGGCTTCGTTGATGATAAGTAAGCAAAGAAGTGTGGCTATTAATCCTGTACCGGGTTTTATTACCCAGCAGCCGTAGTATAAATAGATATGCTTACGGCAAAATTTAAGTAGGGTTGTTTTCATATCAGTAGCATGTTAGCGTTTTGGGTCGTATCATTCTATTACCGGTGACTTTTAGTTGATCGTAGGCTTGTTTGTTGAATATCTTGATCACATTAATACTTCTAGCCATCATACAAAAGTCTCGTTTCGTTACCAGGTGAACTGCAAAATCGCTATTTATACACTCAAGCATGATCAGATTTTTATTGTCCCGCCTGCAGGAGTTTTCGAACCACTCAAATACATCGTTTAAATGCCCGTTTCCGGGATCTTTATTTACAATGGATAGAATGTAGTAGCAATCTTCAGTACTTCCCCATATTCCTTCGCATGTGCCGATTCGGAATAATGCTCCATGTATGGGATGATTGGCAACTTCGAACGGAAGTAAATGTGTTGATTTCATATTAGTTATTATTTAAAAGGCTCAATCGTAGTACCGTCACCAAAATAAAGAATACAGTCTTTAAGCGGATAATTTCCACCTGGAGCCATTGAGTAAACTGTGCCGTTTGAAATCCTGTAAATAGGATATAGCATTGCTTTTCCGCTTTTGAACTCCTGTTGGTGCGCGTATTCGGTTTTAGGCTTAATAGTATGAAATAGATTGAATCTTTGTAAGTGCTTATTATTATATGAAGAATCTTTTTTGCTTTTTTTGAAATCTTCCCAGTAATCTATGAATGATTGAAATTCATTAATAATCATAGAAATATCCGATATATCATCGCCATGTGATTTTAAAAATTCGATAAAGTGAAAAATCATTTTGCTTACATGAATAGTTTCTCCATTCGTTGTAATTTCGACCATTTTTTCATTATTTGTTTCCATAATAGTTTATTTATATTGCTTGTTTTAAAAGGGATTGATAAATACTCATTGCCACCGCTTCAGCATTTACTTGTGATTGGGTGCACTCTACTGCGTTACCGATAAATTTCTTTTGTTCGGCTTTCGTTCCTTTCAGAATATAGTCGTCACCGAAACCCATTATTCGCTTCAGTTCGTCGATAAAGAGCATGCGCATAAATATGTCGGTAATGCCATACTCGTTGCATAGGTTCTTTAGCTTGATCATTGTTTCGGTATCCGTTTCGTTTATCCGGATCTTACTGTGTCCGTGATTGGCTTGCATCAAATACGGAGGCATTTTGTCCATTCGGGCAATAAGTGTAAAGCATGGTTTTTCAATGCTTGCGCCTTTATTGTTGAATTGTGGATTCAGTAGCCATTGTGCGCTTACAAGGCGTTGTTTCGGGTTAGTGAGTAATGTTCCGCACGGTCTGTCGATACTGGCAGCTTTACTGTTTCCGTATTGCTCATCAATAAACTTTGAAGTAACCAGGGCGAAGCGATCTTTAGTGGTTACCGTTCCTAAAGGTGAGGAAACATCAGAGTTATATCCATTCCCATAATAGGCCGTTATCATTTGGTGGTGATCTACTGTTGTAATGGTTCTGGCCGGACGGTTTACGCTTAAATTTTTCGACCATGGTGCACCGCTGTATGCTACCTGCAGGAATGAACATTTTACTAATCCTAGTCTATTTTGAGTAGTGACGGTTGGCGAAGGTTCGTCCACGCTTGGAGCCTTATACTTTCCGTTGGATTGCATCGAATTCCATTTGATAAGGAAATCATTTGTTCCACCTAAAACGAAGCGGATAACCCCGTTTAAAATACGTTCGAGCGTTGCGTCGACTAATGGTTTCTTCCGGTTGAAAATGCTTTCACCTTCTACGTCAAGTTGAAGCACGTCTTTTACGGCTTTCCATTTTTCGAACCCATCAGCACCGGTTTTGGAGTGCGTTTGTTCGGGGAAACGTATGTGCACATCATCTTTGGCGAACAATCCGAAATAGCGACTGCGTGAAGTATATGCGCCATAATCGGCAGCGTTTAGTTTCTGATAGTCGTACGTGTAGCCATATTTCAGCAGGTTATCGCGCCAGGTATTATAATACACACCCTTTTGTTCTTTGATAGGTTTACCGGCTTCACTGAGTGGACCCCAGTCGATAAATTCGATTACGTTTTCAACTCCTATAATGTCGGGATCCAAAACGGAAACATAGCGTTCGATATGTTCGGGTAATGAACGACTATCAGCATCGCGGGGAAGTCCGCCTTTGGCTTTGCTGTGGTGCGTACATTCGGCCGAAGCCCAGAACAGCACTTTGGCATTGGGGTAGCGAAGCTTTGCAGCTGCTACGATATCGACTAAGCGGTGTGGATCCAGCGTGGTAAAATCTTCGACAAAATGTACAGTGTCCGGGTGATTGGCTGCATGACTGGCAATGGCCATAGCATCGTGATTAATACCGATCACTACTTTGGCTATGTTTTCGCCGTTGATCTGTGCGCGGTGAAATCCGGTTGTTGTACCACCACCACCGCAAAAGCTATCAATAACTATCAGGAGTATGTTTGGGTTTACTTGCATGGCTATTCTAAATCGTTTTCCATATACACCTGGTATTCTTCAGGTGTTATTGGGGTAATTGTTTCGGGGTTATGTTTATCGCTGTTTTCGTAGCACTCTAGGTGCTGTGTTCCGTGTACGGTTACTAATGCTTTCGCTGTAATTACATCGCCGTTGGCGGTTCGGTATGGTGTGAGGTGGGTAAATGTCATGGCTATTTCGTTTTAATCTTCCCACATGGTTGAGCATATTATTTCGCCAGAACCAAAGTATTTTCCAAACACTTCGTATAGGTTCGTTTCAGGTAGTTCCTGATCTTCATCGGCTGATATGGTAATCGCTTTCATATCTTCGTAGTTAAGCATTGTAATCATTCCGATATCTTCAGGATTTATTTCTTCGGGGCACTGCAGGAGTAATTCTTTTACGTGATCGGTGTGAATGGCTATTACCCAGAATTGTTCTGTTTCGTCGAATACATTTACTTCGTATGCTTTTAGCGCGAAGTATTGATCTTCTTTGCGCTTCATGAAGCGACGTTGACGACGGGTTTCAGGCATCGGTTGTCTAAGTTCCGATTTCAATGGAGTGTTTTTACTTTTTTGCATATTATTGGGTTTTTATTGGTGAGCAATATTTTCGGGTGACTTTGGTGACGGTTACGACGGCTATTCTCCTTCTTTTTTATTAGTTATTTCGTCATTCGTTCTAAATACAATTTGATATGCTTTTACAGATTGCATATTAAATGCCGGTGATCTGAATGACTTAGTATGATAGCCGAGCGCGTTGAGGGCTTTACCGATGGTCTGCGGTGATATGTTTTTCATATCGTCCGACGTTACGCGCTTGAGTGCCGGCAAGCGTTCGAGGATTTGCGACGGGGTTAGTAGTTCGCCCGGTTCATCGCCTTCGGGTTTACGAACTGTTTTCTGCATGATACGCATTTCATTTGTATATTGCTTGTAGCGTTCGTTGTAGGCGTTCAGTTCGTCGTAGTCCGGTTTATAAAAACGATACTCAAAATTGCTCGATTCGAATAGGGTAAGCATTTCGGCCCACAACTGATCGCGGTCTACTACGGTGGAGTAGTTTTGGTCAATGTCCAGAATTTCAATTGTTCCTACGCGTCGGGTATCGCTATCGTAGTATGGCATTATGAACCCGCCATTTTCGGGGTTAAGGTTGGTAGACATGATTCCTGCACCTAATCTTTTTTTATTTGAAGCTCTTAATTCACCTCGTTCTTTTATTGATATTGAATCTGCTGTTTGAACTTTCTTCCATGTAGTAATTGTTGATTTATTGATTCCGATTGTTTCCTCGTAATTGACCAACATAAACCGGGTATATGCATCTTCTATGTCGAAGTTCTTTGGATTGTTGCTCGATTCGATATAGTAATCTTGCAACGATTCCGGTAATAGCCAACGGGTGAGATATGTTTTACCCGATCCTCCTGCACCTTGTACTAATACAAGCATTATATCATTTGAAAACTTTGTAAGCCACATGGCTACGTTTGCTACCATCCATTTACGCATCAGGTTACGTGCGCGAGTGATGTATTCTTCATCTGTTTTATCTTCGAAAGCGCGAACGGTGATGTGCGACATCAATAGATCCAGTTGCGAAGTTCCGTTCCATTTTCCGCGTATACCGTCGAAGTACAGTTTTATCGGGTCGATGTGCGGTATATAGTAGGGGGAACACATGATTTTTCGGAGTGTGGCGTCGCCCACTGTTATGCCATGCGCTGCGAGATGAAGCGATATCTCGCTGAACTTCGGTTCTATTCCTTTGCGATCGGTATCTTTGCATACAATGTATTTTTTTGATGGGTCCTGAACCGATATCTGAATATCGTAATGCTCAAGAAGAAATGAAGCGACGTATTGAATTTTATCATCGAATAGCGATTTTTGAGTATCTTTTTTCGCGGGAGCTGTAAGTTGTGCCATTATTTATCTGATTTCTGATTGCAGTTCAAAGTTGAATTCTTTTATTAGTCGGGTGACTGTAGTGCTATCGACTAATTACTTGTTTGAAATATCGTTTTGGGAATAGAACTTCAGTCAAATGATAATTTTCGCATTTAGAAAGTCCAACGGTAATAGTTCCATCACAGTTAATACTTTTTATTGCCACTTTTTTCTTTTTATTTGACTGCCTATCTAAAACCGTTACTTTTCTACCAAGCTTCATATCTGAAACTGCCATACTAAATCTATCGGTAATATTTGATGGAGTAAATAAATCAATTTGTTTTGTTTTCATCTTGTATAAATTTATGTTGTTATTGTTTGTTGTTGTCTTTTTAGGAATTCTTCGCGGGCAATTGGTAGTTCTTTGTTGCATCGTTCGGTAGTGAGCGAAACACGTTTTGAAAGCTGCTGAAGTGGTGGTAAGTGTTTGAATTGTGTTTCGATTACATGTCCCACTTCATCTATTATTTTTTTACTTACATGTTTCAAGTAAATATCCAATTCGGTTTGTTCACCCGGTTTATTGTCAAATGCTTTCGACTCCTGTTGTTTTTGGGTTATCAATTTATTGCGCTCTTTATCGTAAAGAATGAATCCCTGCATAATGCGTTGTGCATCTACCGTGGCGTAGAACTGTCCGTATTCGCCACGTATCAGCTTTTCGAGTATCAGTTTAAGATCGGATAAATATAAATGCCGGTATCCGCTGTATAGCATGTAGGCTACGGTGTCGATTTCGGTAAGCGGTTTTTGTATGTTGAGAATACTGTTGAGTCGCATAAGCCATTTCTTGAAGTAATCTTCCGAGGTATTTTGTGCATCCGGATACACAATCTCTAGGTCTGAGATTTGCATTCGGTGTCGTTCAATGCTTTGCTCTATGGTGGTTACTCCGGAGAATGTTACCAGTAGAAAATCGGGTTTATTTTGTTCCAGAAATTTTGGATAAGTAGGACACACTTTCAGTACTTTCTGCTGTATTGGTGTAAGGTTTTCGAAATTGAGAACTGACATATATCCTTAGTTTTGTTTCGGTTAATCGTTGGATTTCGGTTTCGAGAATGGTGCGTATCATTGGTGGCATGTGTTTATAATGCAGGTATCGGCGTATGGAGTCGATTTGCGTATCTACGGCCAGCACATCGCGGGCGGTAGTATTATCCATGTCCTTTCAGTTTTTTAATCTCTGCGCGTAACTGCATCACTTCCTCGGTAAGCAATCGTATCATTGTAGCCTGGCTTTCGGTCTTGCGTTTTTCGGTTTCCAAAAACACGGCGTGCGATGGCAATTGTATTTCACTCACATACCGTCCGGAGGAATCTTTGCAGCGTTCCGCCGGTCTCGATTTTTTTACCTTCAGTACCGTACGGGTACCGGTGGCAAATAAATCGAGCTGCAGTTGATATGTGGGTGATTGTTTACGCATGGGTGATGATTATTTTTTCAGTTTAAAAAATCCACGACGGCCATCGGTACGGTGATCGGGTAAGCAGTGTACTTTGTTATTCATACAAAGAGGTTCGTTTCTTTCGAAAGCGCATAAGTGGCAACACAGCATTAATTTTGATACTTCGAATGTGTAGTTTATTGCGCCTTGAGTTATCGTATTTTGGTCGGGAGTGACGTTTATTGTTTGATCTTGCATAATGCTAACTATTAGATTTTGGTGTATTACTTTCTTTATGAATATAATTCGCAATAGAAATTATTATTTTGTCTGGAAATGAATTCGGATCTACATTTTTAAAATTTCCAGTTCTAAGTAAATATCCACTTGCTTCAGCAGCATTATCATATCTTCCAAAATCGATTGGCTTAGTTACACTAATATTATTTTCAGGCTTCGTAATCAGTAATTCATATTCAAAAATATCACCATTGGTAATTGTGCGTGTATATCCTCTACCTTCCAAATTATATTCTTCACCATCTAAACAGAATTCAATTACAGATCCAATAAATTCAGCTGTAACATCTTTTTTCACCGTCCAAACTCCAACTTTACCAAATCCTATGTATGTATTTGTAGTTAGAGGGCTAAAGTTTAAAGTGAGCATATTGAATAAATCATTCATAAGCAATTCAAAGTTTTCAGAATCTATTCCATATTTATCATACAATAAGTTTTCGACTTCGTTTGTATCTTCAGAATCTGATCCGGTCAATACAGCTTGTAATTCTTCCAAGTCCAATTGACTAATTTTTTGTTTTCCCATCTTTCAGTTATATTTTAGTAATTAATAGTTTTGAGTAGTAAAAAAAGGAAAAGAAGTGTGCAACCGAGTTACCGCCCCGAGACTTTGGGCATCACAAAAAAATATCCTATCACAAATACTTTTAATAGTTTATTGTCCCGTTTCACTCCTTTTCCAATTTTCCGTTTTGAATGGGAGTCTTACTCTCCCACCGCCTGAACGCTTTCAGTCGGGTCTTCCTTGTCGGGGTATATATTATGTAAAGTCCAATTAAGTATGAGCGAAAAAACTATAGCTAAAGCAGCAAGTAATATCCATTTAATGCAGTTACAAGATCGTTTACTGATCATAACTGTTCGCCTTTTTTATTTGATATGCTGCTAGAAACTGTTTCTTCAGCTTTTGTTGGTTCGTCACCGGTAAGCTGTTTTTCGGACGGTTTGAAAATTCCTTTGTATCCATTATCGATAAAGAACTCAAGCATCGCGATAGCTCTCTGAAGGTTATTGTCTGACATTCGTTTGAAACGGCGTAGTCTGATTTCTTCCTGCCGGCTTACGAGTACTACGCCGTGTTTTTCGACCAATGCTTCTTTGTACATTTTCCATGCTTCCTCAAATTCGGGTCCTTCGAATGGCATTTTTACCGTGATCGGTGCAATAGGATCGATTTGCTTGTCAATTTCGTTGTGTTGGTTCACCACCTTACCGAAGTGATCAACCAGTTTTTTGAAAGCCTTAGCAGTTCGGGTATCGGTAATTCCGGCGTTTATTTCGTCAACCATACCCGACAGTTGAGTCATTGATTGGGAATAAGCATCCCACAGAGGTTTGAGAGTTTGATTTGCCATAATGCTATATTTTTAGTGTGTTTAATATGTCTGTAGCCTGATTATAGGCTTCTATGAATTCTTCTTTGGTTGATTCGACCATATTACGCTCGAAACTGCGAAGTGTAGAAGTAAATGCTGAACGTGATACTCCGAAATTTTGAACCTGAATTTTGGAACTTAGAAGAATATTAGAGCATGCATGTTCAACCGAGTTTAGTTCTACCAGAATGAATTGAAATGATTTTAAATCAAAATATACGAAGTGATTATCACGTTCATTTTTTAGGAAAAGTTGTTCGTTCATCGGTCAAATAAGTTTAAAATTTCGAGTCGTCCGGGAGTTAGAAAAAGTTCTACTTTTTTTACAGAGATATATTTGTAAAATAATGGCCACATGGGTTGCTTTTCGCCGTTGTGTGGATTAGTTACCATCAAAACCTTACTAAGCATAATTTCAGATTCTAGATGCGCGTTTTCGGGATTCACATTTTCGGATTGAACGTCAAGTCCTACGTTTCGTAGCATTGTTACCGCTTCGCTTTCGGTAAATTCCATATCTATATTCATAGGATCAAAAATTTAGATTATATGCAGGAACTGGAACTTTACAATAGGTGCATTTACCTTCAGCATTCCATTGAAGAAATATTTTTTCAACATGACCAGTAGCTTTTTGAACTATTCCACTGGGAGCAGTAATATCTTGAATTGATACATTTTGCTCCTTTAATGCTTTTTCAAATTGTTTGGTTGTGTACATTGTATTCAGATTTTTAGAGAGAGATGGTTTTTTATATGTAAAAGTGTATTCGATACTTCCCGACGCTTCGGGTAAGCCTTTAATCGTTGTCTATGTCGTAAAAGAATTCGGTTTTAGTTTTTCCTTTTCGTACTCTTGATCTCTTTGCCCGGAGCACATCGTTTGGTGCAGCTGCCATATCGAAAATGACAAGAAAAAGCAGCATCATTGCAAATACCTGGCGTTTGCGTTCGGTAATTTGAAAACTGATGTCGAATGCCTGACCGCAATACCATAGCACCAAATCGGAAAGT
>Ga0302296_1000282_pt1 | contig 44022 bp, 42 predicted proteins | sample III_Fen_N3_1_FD_194546 | JGI IMG/M metagenome (GOLD analysis project Ga0302296, IMG submission 194546) | Peat permafrost microbial communities from Stordalen Mire near Abisko, Sweden - III_Fen_N3_1 | ecosystem: Environmental > Terrestrial > Soil > Wetlands > Permafrost | place: Sweden: Abisko... | reverse complement strand
CCTCTTTTGAGATAAGGTACTCATGTCGTGCATGTTCAAGATAATGCTGGTAATTTGCATTATTTACAACGCCCTGGAGATCACATTCATAATCTCTTACAACAAATTTCAGGCTGTATGGTTGATTTTCATTAACTATCATTTCGGGAAACGGCCAAAAAGTTTTTTTAGATTCTTATGAAACTTATGAATACTGTGCGGATGGTAATGCATAAGAATGCATTCTCCGGAAATAAAAGATATCCCTGAATCCTTGAGTTCATCCAATGCCTCCTTGCTGTCAGCCATCTGTTGGATCCACACATGCTTAATACCTTTTTCCTTTGCATCTCTGATGATAGAGGCGGTCTGATCTTTTTTTGTAAAAATAATAAGACTCTGAACTTCCGGAGGCAGCATTTTCACATTAGGATAGGATTTTACACCCATTATTTCTTCCGCATGAGGGTTAACGGGAATAATTTTCATTCCTTTCTCCTTCAGTTCCTTGAATGCTGTATACCCGAATTTTTTGGGATTACGCGAAGCACCAACCAGCGCAACAGGCTGAGAATCAAGAAATACATTGATCTGCTTAAGAGTTGTCATAGTTCAAGGTAATTTTATGGTTTTGTTGTTTAAATGTAAAAAATAAAATTATAAAAACTCTGTAATTGTTTATTAATTGATTTGCACCGATTTGGATCGCTATCCCCGGTTTCTGCATTGCATTTGCACAGACGGGCCTCAGACCTGTCTCTGCCTTGTAAACAGACAATCTTCCTCTAAGTATAAAGACTTAAAAATACACTAAAAAAACCAACTGACATTTATTTTTATTTACTTGGTATTAAGGTTAACCAATAACAAGCATAATGAAAAAGGCCGAGGACCGTAGCGGATACCTTTTTTCCAAAGGATACTCCAATTATGTTTTCATGTTACTCTTTTTGTTGTATATGTTTGATTATATCGACAGAACTATTGTAACATCCATGTTCACCTCAATTGAGAGAGACTACGGGATCTCTCACATGCAGAGCGGGTTGCTTATGTCGGCAGTATACTGGGCCATTGTTATTCTTACTTTTCCCGTATCGATTCTGGTAGACAGATGGAGCAGGACCAAGACCATCGGGGTAATGGCAATTATGTGGAGCATTGCAACAGCTCTATGTGCACTGACAGGAAACTATGTTCAGTTATTCATGGCAAGATTATTAATCGGTGTTGGAGAGGCTGGTTATGCTCCTGGTGGAAGTGCAATGATCTCAGGATTATACCCTATTGACAGAAGAGCAAGAATGATGGGAATCTGGAATGCCTCAATTCCTCTGGGGTCTGCGATAGGTGTTATGTTAGGCGGAGTTATTGCTGTGAAGCTTGGATGGAAACACGCTTTCGGTATTGTTGCAATCCCGGGAATGATCGTAGCAATTCTTTTCCTGTTTGTTAAGGATTATAAGACTATCGACCTTTCATTTGTTGACAAGTACAGCAATAAAATAAAAATGGAGAAGAAGGATATGGTAAAAGAATTCCTCTCAAAACCATCAGTGCTTTTTACCTATTTTGGAATGGCAGCTGTAGTCTTTGTTACTACCTCAATGCTAACGTGGCTTCCAACCTATTTCGAAAAGATGAGGGGTATTCCACAGGAGACCGCGGGCAAGATGGCGAGCTCCGTTATGGTTCTTGCACTTATCGGAGCTCCCCTTGGCGGATATCTTACCGATCACTGGAGAAAGTCGCGGGAAAATGCCCGGTTGCTCTTCCCGGCAGTTTCAACATTATTTTCTGCAATAGTCCTTTTTATTGCCCTGGCCCTCTTTAAAGGATCCTTCCAGTATGTTCTTTTTCTGATTTTCGGGGTGCTGGTTCTGGCATTTATATCAGGTGCAGCATCTGTAACCCAGGATGTAATTCATCCCGGACTCAGGGCTTCGTCATATGCAATTGCCGTTGTTGTTCAGAATCTTCTCGGAGCCTCCACTGCACCGGTAATTATGGGGAAAATATATGACCTTACAAATATACAGACAGCCTTATCTATCCTTCCCTTGGTACTTATGGTTGGAGCTATTCTTTTCTGGCTTGGTTCAAGACATTATGTAAAAGATCTGGGCACGGTTGCTCAGATTACTCTTGAGGCAGAGTAACTTATTTTTTCCTTGAGGTTGTATACCTGACGTATTCACCCAGAGATTCTTTAACCTCTGAAAAGGGGTAGGAGTCGAGAATTGCGAGAGCCTTGTCACGGTATTGATTCATTTTAGTTTCGGAATAGTCCAGCCCTCCAAACTCAATAACAAAGCTGATTACCTCAGCAATATCCGACCTTGATTTCTTCCGGCTTTTTACTATATTAATTATATGCCTCTTCCTGGAACCTGATGCATGTTCAAGGGCATAAATTAATGGGAGCGTGATCTTCTTTTCCTTAATATCATTTCCAACTGCTTTCCCGGTCAGTCCGGTTCCCTCGTAATCAAGAATATCATCTCTTATCTGAAACGCTATTCCTATGTTCTCTCCAAAATCCTTCATCATCTGAATAGTCTCTGCATCCTCTGAAACGGATTTTGCTCCACATGCGGTACAGGCAGCAAGCAAAGCGGCTGTTTTGCTGATAATTATTTTATAATAATCTTCTTCTTTTATATTTAGCTTTCTGGCTTTCTGAATCTGAAGAAGCTCGCCTTCCGACATTGATTTTACTGCTTCTGAAATTATTTCGAGCATGTCATAACGCGATTTTTCAACACAGATATGCATTCCTTTTGAGAGCAGATAATCACCTAGCAGAACTGCAATTTTAGAATTCCAGAGTGCATTGATGGAAAGGGATCCGCGTCTTTCATGAGCATCATCAACCACATCATCGTGAACAAGCGAAGCAGTATGAAGAAGCTCTATGCATGTTGCAGCAATATATGTCGATTCGGAAATTGTGCCATTAAGTTTTGCAGTCAGAAACACCAGCAAAGGTCTCATCTGTTTGCCTTTCCGACGAAGAATATAATTCAGGATGATATTGAGTAATGGAATATCACTACGCATGGTTTTACTGAAATAAGCCTCAAATTCTGCCATTTCATTTGCAACCGGTCTTTTTATTCCTGTTAGAACAGACATAAAAATTTATTTGGTCAAATATAATAAAATCGGTAGCTCTTGCTCCTCTTTTGTTTAATACTTATCTCATTCCGATGAATTTTCCGCGGTAATCATACTTTTATCATATCAACATATTTATATATATTTGCCGCTGAAAAATTAATGGAATGGAATTTAAGGAACTTAATCCGGAAACACTTGAGAAGGCAGCGGGCATGCTAAAGGCCATAGCTCACCCGGTACGTATAAAAATTGTCGGGTGTCTGGAAGATGGGCAAAAGAAGACTGTAACTGAAATTCACAAGCAGCTTGGTATTGAGCAATCAACTGCTTCTCATCACCTTGGCATACTTAAGGATAAAGGCGTTCTTGCTTCGAAAAGAGATGGCAAAAATACATGGTACTATCTGAAACATGAAAACCTGAAGACAATCCTGAATTGTGTCAGTAGTTGTTGCCAGCCCTGAGAAAGAGATCCCTGTGGTATCGAAGGTTCAGGAGAAATTTTTGAACATCCTCTTCTGAAACAATACTATAGCAATAACACCGCAAGTGATTGAGGAATCTGCAATATTAAATACAGGTCTGAAAAACACCAGCGATTCTCCAGGTCTGAATGGAGACCAGCTTGGCCAGTGGGTATTGATTACCGGAAAATAGAACATGTCTACAACCCGTCCATGGAGGAAAGAAGAATAGCCACCGCCCGGAGGAAAGAGGATAGCATGCTGGCTGAAACTTTCACTGAAAATCATACCGTAAAAAGCACTGTCAATAATGTTCCCGATAGCTCCGGCCATTATTGTGCTGACTGCAAGAATTAATCCGATATGAGCTTTTTTGCTTATCAGAGACGAGAGAAACCAGCCAATTCCGAAAATAGCAACAACCCTGAATACGCTTAAAATAAGCTTCCCGGGTTTACCTCCCATTTCCATCCCGAATGCCATCCCGTTATTTTCTATGAAGTGAAGAATTCCCCAATTTCCGAAAAGATGGATTTCCTGCCCTATAACCATATGGGTTTTGATCCAGATTTTCAGAGCCTGATCAAGAATGAGGATCACAAAAATTAAAAAAACAGCCTTTTTACCTGTAGACATTATGTGTTTATTAAAATTGAAGGGTGCAAAATAACAAAAAAAATAAGACATTCATTTATGTTATAAAAGAAGGGGATGCTGAAAAAGTCGAAATCCATTAACCGCAAATACCGATTGCAATCGGGACGTTAAGATATCCCGGCAGGTTCGCAAAGGGCTATTTATCTTTAAGTTAACTTTGCGTACGTTGCTTAAGCTATGTGTGCCTTGCTGTTAAAAACGGCTTTTTAACACCCCCTGAGGAAAATATTATTTTCTCCCGCTTTTTGTGGAGTTATATCTGATTATCAATAGATTTGTGACTTTTAAACAGGTCAAATTTTACCGAGAAAATCATTGTTATTGCCAGTAATACAAACAAGCCGATGTTTCCTGCCAGGTAAGCATAATCGTTCAGGGTAAGGAGGATAAACGTAAATGAATAAAGAAAAATCAGCAATCCTGAGATCAGGAACACAGCAGATTTTTTTTGGAAGAGATTTCTCAGGAAATAGGAAATCAACACTATTGTGGCTGAGGATGATATCAGAAATGCCAGGTTGAATCCTGTATATTCACTCAGGGCGTTCAATAGTGAAAAGAATAGGATCAGCGCAAGTGAAACCAGCAGGTAATGGAATACACTAATGCTTTCTTTGACAACTATCTCAGCGAAGATCAGGGCTAAAAAGGTAAGAGCAATGAAAAGGATTCCATACTTGGCGCTTCTGAGAGATTTCTGGTAGTGATCGACAGGTAGTATAAAATCAACCCCGAAAGAATCACTGGCTGGATTATAAGCGTTTCCTGACCAAACCTGCGGAAAGTTCCTGTTAAGATTTGTAACAAGCCAGCTGGCATTAAATCCTGATTGCCCCACAGCCCTTTCAACAGGGAGAAAGTTCCCCTTAAAACCCGGAGAATTCCATTTCGACATAAGGGATACATTTGTCGTCTTGCCGACGGGAGTAAAACTCAATCCTTCAGATCCTGAAAGTTTTAAGGCTGCAGAAAAACTTATTGATCCTTTTCGTTTTGAAAGGTTAAAAGGAAAGCTTATTCCTGATGTGAAAAGATCAGCATCTTTCAAACCGGGAATGGCTTCCAGGTTAGTGGAATCACTTTTTAAGAATACACCTCCGTTTAATCCCCGGTTGTCAGTGATGCCCATGCTGTAATATGCATCATTCCATAGAATTTCACCTTTTTCCCCCGTATTTATTTCTGGTATGATAAAATTCCCAGACATGATAAGATCTGAAGTATAGACAACTGCCTGGTAAATGCTCTTATGCCTTTTTTCAGTTTTAATGTCACCCTTAATTGAGAGAGATTCGGGCATAATGTGAAATACAGTTTTAAATGGTTCTGCATCCTTTTTCGATGGAAACATTAGAACGGGTATATTCAATACGGGACCGGAAATGATCTGCTGCCCGGCCCATTGAATTGCAATTTCCTTTTTCACATCTTCAGAATTTTTCTGTCTTTCACTGATTATCGATTTTATCATTTCCAGCGGAATAAGAAGAAATAGTCCGAGAAAAGCCAGTACCACAATTTTTATTGTGAATGAGTACTGCATTTTTTTGTTGTCGCTGATTTCAATTTTCATAATATCAATTTTTAGATTAAAAGTACTTTGATTTGCAAAGTGAGCGGATAAAAAAATTATTGAGACTTTATCAGGTCTTCCAGAGCTTTAATATGATCACGAAACAAGGCCGCCCCTGATTCTGTTATCGAGTAGCTTGTATTTGGTTTTCTTCCTATAAACTGTTTATTGACCTTTATAAGGTTATTTTCCTCCAGGGCTTTTAAATGACTTGCAAGGTTGCCGTCAGTGACCCCGAGAGTTTCCTTAAGATTATTAAAATCATAGGAGTTATTAACGATCAGGACTGACATGATTCCCAGTCGTACCCTGTTCTCGAAGAATTTATTTAATCTGGATATATCGGCTTTCATCCTTCGTATTTTCGATACATAAAAGTGCCATAGGCTATATGAAGGATTCCAAAACCAAAGAGCCAGAACATGATTGAGGCTTCAGGAAAAATTGCTGAGGCGAATCCTGTCAATAATTCTGCCACCCCGAGGTAAAATAACTCGTCATACGTGAATTTACAGGCGCTGATAAGAGCCAGGCCATAGAAAATCAGCATGGCCGGGACAATAAGCTTCCATTGTTCAGCTGAATATAGGAAGAGGATAAAAAATGCACCTGCAACGAGTGGCATGAATAGGTTGAGAAGTAATCTTTTCGATACCGGTGTCCAGATTTTCTGACCTTTAAGTGTGGCGCTCCTGTATGAAAAATAGAATGATCCGGCCAACGCAGCAATGAGTACAAGAGTAGCATCAGTTATAAGTTCCCGTTTTATTGATGACACATCTCTGAAAAGATATTTAAGTTGCGAGAAGCTGATTAAGAAAGTTTTATTTTTAAGAATCCAAAATTGAGCGATAAGGCCTCCCAGTACAGCAATAAAACCGGCAAAGAGGCCTGAAAGGCCACTCAGTGAAAGAAACCGTGAAGATTCCTCCATGATCTTCTTGATGGTTTTTATATCATCAGAATAATCTGTTTTGTTTTCCATAGTAATCAGCTAAAAGTACTTTGAATCACAAAGTAAAGACAAAAATTCTGAATTTCAAAATTGAATAATGGAAAATATTCATGAATTCACCTAAATTCTGAACGACACGTCATTGCCCTTCGGGCACTCCCTCAGCTTTCGGCCACTCCCCTGGGAGGGGGAGAAAAAACCAGACACAAGTGAAATTTGAGTAAAGTTATCAAATTTTTCTCTCCTTCAGGGGAGATGCCTCGCAGCGGCATATGGGTGTTCCATATCAAGTCAGAATACTCTTCAGGGGAGAGGGTGAGTGGTCGTCAAAAAAGAAGGCGCCTTTTCAGGGGCGCCTTCTTCTTTATAAGATTCGGGTTACTGGCAAACAGTATTTATTTTATTTGCATCCCAGCAATACCAGTTTGCATCACCCAGATAGTCGACAGATTTAACATGCCCATTATGAGTAGTTGTATTCCACTCAATACTTACGTCAGAAAATTTCACACTGTTAAAGTAATGAATTGTATAATAAGCGTTTAAGTCGCTTGCTGTCAATCCATATTCTATAACGCTGTTTTTGAAAGAGTCATTTTTAACGTATGTGTATTTGACATATCCCACGCCTGTTGCTGTTTTAGTCCAGTCAATCTGAACTATAGCATCTGTGACCGTAGGGCTTTGATAAAGAATCCATTGCCCACCGGAACCATCAAGTTTAGAGGTTCCTTCAAACCATAGAAATTCTGCGAAATTGTTGGTTCCATCTTTTGAAACATACATTTTCCACTGAACATCGCCTGATCGTATTAAGCCTGTGAGTCTTGCCTTATAGGTAGCATTTAAAAATGTTACTGTATAACTCCATTGCCAGTTCTTGGCGGAAACATATACGGCTGTTTGGTTCAGAGCTGTTTTATAAGCGAGAACGGGAACTGCAAGTGTTGAATTAATAATCAGGTTCCATAGCCCGGCTACTGTTGCAGCATATTCCCAGTTGCTGTTTGCAGTTCCTTTTTCTCCGGGAAGAATTTCAAGCGACTTTTTGGCTGAAGTGAAATTAGAAAAATCGATTGTCATTGATTCTGCTGGTGGTAAAGCAGGCGGTTCGCCCTTATCTTTTTTACATCCGGGGAAAAGACCGAGCGAAAGAACAACTATGAGAACAACTGACAAAACTTTTTTCATGAGTAACCAGGGTTAATGATATTTAGAAACGAGAATGTACTAAAGAAATTACAGGTTTACCGCAAATATATGAAGACAGATTCTAAATACCGAGGATTGGATAGTTATTTATTCAACCTGAGCGTATTCATTCTACATTGTTCCGGTTTTGCATGACAAAATCATTCTTGATTAGCTGATTCCGGCAAGAAATATTAAACTTATTTAAGAATATATCAATCCTTTTTATATTTTTGAGGATGTTGGCTTTCGTAGGGAAGATTGATCTTTAGCAAATAAATATAAATCTGTTTTTTATTAATTTTAACGTTAATGGGCAAGTCTTCTTCCTTTAGATGCTTTCGAATTTTACTGCTTTCATCATTCTTTTCCTTATTAGTGCTTTCTGCCAGGTCATTGCCAGCTCAGCAAAATGATACCCTGGCAAACAAACAGAAAACAGTTCAACCTGGTGATTCTGTGCTAAATAATCAAAAGAATATTAAGTCCGGTGATTCTCTCAACAATAAACAAAATCCTGTTCCGCCCGGAGATTCATTAAGCAAAAAACAGTCTTCCGTTGCATCTGATGATTCTCTGTTCAATGTTCAGCGAAAATTCTCTTCTGAGGATCTGATAAGGGGCGAACGGCTATTTTACGGCCTCGCATATACCAAAGATAAATCCATTAACTGTTCTTCCTGTCACAATACCAGTATTTCTGATACTCTGAACTGGAACCCGGATGCGCTTGAAATTTCCTTAAAATTCGCTGATAAAAAGGCAATTGATTTAAGGAAAGTATTACTAAAACCCATAGGAAAAAAGCTAAGCCAGGTGCACAAGGGATTTCTGCTCACAGCAGAGGATGTTATTCTCCTGAAAGCCTATATGGACAAATTTGTATATATTGGTATGAAGGGCAATAAACCCGATATTACGAACCTTCTGCTTCTCATTATTGCATCAATTATATTCCTTGTAGCAGCGGTTGATATTATCCTGAAAAAGGTCTTTAAAAAACGCTGGATGCTCTGGGCCGTTCTCTCTGTTACAGGAGGTTTGATCACCTGGATCCTTGTAGTGAATGCAATTGGTTTTGGCCGGGCAACTGGATTTTCGCCCGATCAGCCGATTAAATTTTCTCATGCCGTCCACGCCGGTCAAAACAAAATTGATTGCAATTATTGCCACGCTTCAGCAAGATCAAGTAAGACAGCCGGAATACCTGCAGGAAATATATGTATGAACTGTCACCTCCTGGTTAGAACCGGAACACGTTCAGGCGTCACTGAAATATCCAAAGTTGTAGCAGCTTATGAGAACAAAAGGGCTGTTGACTGGGTAAGGATCTATAAACTTCCCGATTTTGTATTCTTCAGTCATGCTCAGCATGTTACAGCAGGTGGAATAACGTGCGATGCATGTCATGGCAATGTAAAAGAAATGGACCGGCTATACCAGGTTCCCGATCTGTCAATGGGTTGGTGTATCAAATGCCATGAGACCAGAAAGGTGAATTTCTCAAATCAGTATTATAAAACATATTACCCACAGTTATATGATTCTCTTAATGCCGGTAAGTTAGACAGTGTGAGGGTTGCCGGTATCGGAGGCAAAGATTGTGGCAAATGTCATTATTAATAATAATATCATCAATATAATTCCTTCAGGAATGAAAAGATACCGGAAAAGTATTGAATCGAAACATGTTGAAGAGAAAGCTCATCCTGAAAAAGAATCCCTGGATGAAGGAACTCCACTGGCCGGTTTGTTGAATGATCTGAACAGAGAGAACCCAGCATCAAGAAGGGATTTTCTTAAATTGTGCGGATTCAGTTTTGCCGCTGCAGCATTGGCTTCATGTGAGTCAAAAATTTCCAGGGCAGTGCCCTACGCAATTGCTCCTGTTGAGATTACCCCGGGGGAAGCTCTTTATTATGCATCAAGTTATGTCAACGGGAGTGATTATTGCAGTCTTCTGGTCAAAACCAGGGATGGCCGGCCAATTAAAATTGAAGGCAACCCAGAATCTGGTATTACATGGGGAGGTACAAGCGCAAGAGTCCAGGCGTCCGTACTCGATCTGTACGATATGAGCAGATTCCATGGACCATTAAAGAAAGGCAAACCCGCCGGCTGGAAATTAATTGATGAGGAAATTAAAGGGCAGCTCCAAAAGATAACTGATGAAAAGGGAACGATAATTCTCCTGACTCCTACTGTTTTCAGTCCCTCCACCGAAGCGGTTATAGCCGGATTTCTGAATAAATTTAAAGGATCCGAATGGATTCAGTACGATGCGATCTCATATTCCGCAATGCTTGAGGCAAATATGATAAGTTTCGGCAGGCAGGTAATACCCGATTATCGTTTTGACTCCGCCGACCTGATTGTAAGTTTTGGCGCTGACTTCCTTGGCACATGGCTTTCTCCGGTTGAATATACAAAGCAATTCAGCTCAAGAAGGGATCCGGATCTTAATATGAACTATCTGATTCAGCTTGAATCAAATCTTTCGCTTACGGGTAGTAATTCCGACAGCAGAATTCAGATAAAACCATCACAGGAAGCAGTAATATTGTTGAATCTCTACAAAGAGATTATCAAAGAGGTGGAAAATAAAGATATTACCGTTCCTCCATCTCCGGTTGATGTTACAGGAATTGCGAAAAAGCTGCTTTCACAAAAAGGGAAATCAATTGTGATTTCCGGATCTAATATAAAGCAGATTCAACTGGCTGTAAATGAAATTAACAGGCTGCTTGGAAACATTGGTAAAACTATATTATTCGAATCATACCTCCGGACTCACCAGGGAATCGATGACAATATGGAAGCACTTGTCGCGAAAATGAAGGGAGGAAAAGTAAATGCACTTTTAATATGGAATGTTAATCCGGCATATAACTGGTATAATAAAACCAATTTTTCAGACGGGCTTTCAAAAGTCGGACTTACTGTATCTCTATCTTCGGCACCAGATGAAACATCAAATCTGGTTCAGTACATTTGTCCTGATAGCCACTATCTTGAAAGCTGGAATGATGCTGAGGCCAAAAAGGATATGTTCAGTCTGATGCAGCCGGCAATAAATCCGATATTTGACACCCGACAGATGACCAGCACATTATTGAAGTGGTCTGATTCAGAGGTTGAGTATTACGATTTCATAAAAAATAACTGGAACAGGACACTCCTTCAGCGACAGTCAGATTTTCTGGATCCGGCCGTCTTTTTTGATCATATGATTCAAAAGGGGGTGTTTGAACCTTCAGCTAAAATAAAGTTATCCGGGGAAATCAGAGAAGCCGGGAAACAACAGCATTTTGATCCATCCACGGTGAAATATGTAAGCGATTCGAATATCAGTGACACAGAAATTGTTTTATATGAGACTGTTGCAATTGGTGAAGGAAGACAGGCAAATAATCCCTGGCTGCATGAACTCCCGGATCCTTTGACTCGCATCTGCTGGGATAATTATGCCTCAGTTTCTCCGGTACAGGCAAAAGAAAATAGTCTTGATGACGGTGATGTTATCAATGTGAATGGAGTACTTCTGCCTGTGCATATTCAGCCGGGACAAGCAAATGGGACAATAGGAATAGCTCTGGGTTTCGGACGTACAGTGACTGGTAAAGTGGGCACAGGTTTGGGCAAGGATCTGTGGCCAATGATTACCTCCATGGATGGCAACAGATCCTATACCCGACATCTTGAAAAAATTGTTAAAACAGCTGATAGATATCCCCTCGCTCAAACTCAGACCCATCATAGTATGGAGGGAAGGGCTTTTGTGAGGGAAGCAGAGTTAGAGCAATACAAGGTTGACAAGACAGCCGGTAACGAGCTTCATGCCTATAACCTTGAACATAATAAAAGTCTTTATAAAGAAAGATCATATCCCCATCATCATTGGGGAATGGCTATTGATTTAAATAAATGTACCGGTTGTGGTACCTGTGTCATTGCCTGTCAGGCTGAAAATAATGTGCCTGTGGTAGGTAAGGATCAGGTCCTGAAGGTTCATGAAATGCATTGGATGAGAATTGATCGTTACTTCACGGGTTCCGATGATGACCCGCAAGTAGTATTCCAGCCTGTTTTGTGTCAGCATTGCCAGAATGCCCCATGTGAAAATGTTTGTCCGGTAGCTGCAACCAATCACAGTTCCGAAGGATTGAACCAGATGATCTATAATCGCTGTTTTGGAACAAGGTATTGCAATAATAACTGCCCCTACAAAGTAAGAAGATTTAACTGGAGGAACTTTACTGCTGCCGGAACTCTTACACACAATCTTATTGATACAGGCGGGATGACCGAGGACCTGAGAAGGATGGTGCTTAATCCGGATGTTACAGTCAGGGCACAGGGTGTTATTGAAAAATGCTCATTTTGTATTCAGCGTATCCAGGCTGCAAAGCTTAATGCAAAAAAAGAAAACAGGGCCTTGCTTCCGGATGAGGTTAAATCGGCCTGCGCACAAAGTTGCCCGGCTAATGCCATTGTGTTTGGTGATATGAACGACAAAAGCAGTAAGTTAAATGAATTAATAACCAGCGGAAGGCGATATAACCTTCTGGAAGAATTGTTTACGATGCCATCGGTTAATTACCTTATTAAAATTAACAACAATAAAACGTAAGAATATAAATTATCAAGTATGTTTCAATCTCCCCTGAGGAAACCTTTAATTGAAGGGACGAAAACTTATCAGAGCATTACCAGGGAAATCCTTAATCCTATGGTGGATAAGCCTGGTAAATTGTGGTATTTTGGGGTAACAATATCCAGTGTGGCTGCACTTTTCGGTCTCACTATGATGGCCTGGACTGTCTGGCAGGGGATAGGTACATGGGGAGAGAACAGGACTGTCGGCTGGGCCTTTGAAATAACCACTTTTGTGTGGTGGATCGGAATAGGTCATGCGGGTACTTTTATTTCGGCAATTCTCCTTTTATTCAGGCAGAAATGGAGAAACAGCATTAACAGGTCAGCTGAGGCTATGACGATCTTCGCTGTTATTTGCGCTGCCATATTCCCCTTGATTCATTTAGGTCGTCCTTTACTTACTTTTTTCATATTTCCTTATCCAAATACACGCGGATTATGGGTAAACTTTAATTCTCCTCTGGTATGGGACGTCTTTGCAATTTCAACATATTTTACAATTTCCCTTTTATTCTGGTACGTCGGACTAATCCCTGATATAGGAACATTACGTGATAAGCTTAAAAATGGGTTCAAAAAGAAAATTTATAAGTTTCTGAGTTTCAGCTGGAAAGGGTCTGCAAGAGACTGGCACAGACATGAAATAACATCAATAATGCTTGCAGCTATTGCCACACCTCTGGTCTTATCAGTTCATAGTATAGTCAGCATGGACTTTGCCACCTCCATACTTCCGGGCTGGCATACCACTATATTTCCTCCCTATTTTGTAGCAGGTGCAATTTATTCAGGATTTGCCATGGTTCTTACTCTGCTGATCATTACAAGGAAAGCTCTGAAACTGGAGGATTATATAACAGTTGAGCACATTGAAAGCATGAACAAAATTCTGATCGCAACCGGGTCAATTGTGGGTCTGGCTTACATGACTGAACTGTTTATGGCATGGTATTCAGGAGTGGAATATGAACAATACGCTTTCCTAAACCGCGCAACTGGTCCTTACTGGTGGGCATACATGATCATGATTACATGCAATGTTGTCTCTGCCCAGCTTCTGTGGATCAAAAAACTCAGGACTAGCCTCTATTTTACTTTTTTCATATCAATCGTTATAAATATTGGAATGTGGTTCGAGCGATTCGTAATTATTGTAACCTCATTGCACAGAGATTACCTTACATCAAGCTGGACAATGTACAAACCGACAATTGTTGAGTGGGGTTTATTGATCGGAACACTAGGGATTTTCTTTACCTCATTTCTTCTGTTTATAAGAGTTTTCCCTGTGATTTCAATCTTCGAAGTAAAATCCATAATGAAAAGTTCAGGCTCAAATCCAACCGAAAAAGATCAAAGCCATGAATGAAAGGAAATATATATCTGTCTATTTTGACGACGAAAAGTATTTAATACAGGCTGTCAAAAAACTAAATGAAAGCAATGAGACTATTCTTGACGCGCAAACTCCCTTTCCTGTTCATGGCCTCGACGGGTTGCTATCTATGAAAAGGTCGCGGATACCTGTCGGCGGATTCATCCTTGGTTTTGTGGGGGCATTTCTGGCTTTTATTTTCCAGGCATGGGTATTTACAGTTAGTTATCCTCTCATCATAGGAGGAAAACCATTCTTTTCGGTTCCAACATTTGTTCCGATAACTTTTGAGGTCACGGTTTTGTTTGCAGGTGTATCAATGGTATTCGCACTGTTAATCAGATCGAATCTAAAACCGGAGTACAGGTTTGAACCGCTGAATGACAGAATTACTGACGACATGTTTGTTGTGCTGATCGATTCAACCGGTGAGAAAACGACAATCGAGAAAATAAAATCCACACTTTCGGGCATTCAAACCATAGAAATCCGATAATATGACTACCAAACCTATGGAAGAGCAGTTTAACTTCAGCAAAAAGTATAGCAATTACCTTCTTGCAGGTATGGCTGTGGCATTACTGATTTGTATCGGAGCCATTCTAGTTTCAAAGCCCGGAGCTTCAAGAATTTGGGCAAATGTTTTGCTGAACAATCAGTTGTTTATGGGAATAGCTTTGGGGGCGGCATTTTTTATTGCTGTACATCGTATAGCAATGTCCGGCTGGCATACTTATCTGCAACGGCTGCCAGATGCAATAACCACTTTCCTTCCGTTTGCTTTTGTCCTTATGCTGCTCTTATATTTTGGGATGCACAATATTTACCATTGGACAGATAACAGTGCACATGATGCTGTTATTGAAGGGAAAAAAGCATGGCTCAATATCCCGTTTTTTTTCGTAAGGATGGTGTTTTACTTCACGGGATGGATAGCTCTGACCTGGCTTATGAATAAGAATACCATCGCAATTATGGGTTCGACCGACATAAAATATGATAATAAGAGGAGAATATTCGCAGGGTTGTTCCTGGTTTTTTTCGGGATTACGGTTTCTACCAGCAGCTGGGATTGGATCATGTCTCTCGACGCACATTGGTACAGCACGATGTTCGGATGGTATGTTTTTATAGGAATGTTTGTAACCGCGCTTACATTTATAATACTTCTTGTCTGGTTCCTTAGACGGGCTGGTTATCTGAAATATCTAAGTGCTGACCATATTCATGACCTGGCTATCCTGCTTTTTTGTTTCAGTGTTTTCTGGACCTACCTGTGGTTCTGTCAATATTTACTTATCTGGTATGGTCATCTGCCTGAAGAGACCTCGTACTATATAGAGAGGCTTAAATCCTTTAAAGTGATATTCTTTCTAAATGTGGCTCTGAATTTCATAATACCGTTCTTCGGCCTGATTACAGTCGAATCTAAACGGAACCTTGGCTGGGTAGCTGCAGTGGCTGCAATAGTTTTTATCGGCCACTGGATTGACTACTGGCTGATGATAATGCCGGCTGCAACAGGAGATAAAGCCGGAATTGGATTTCTTGAAATATTCATGACTCTCTTTTATGCAGGGATGTTTATTTTCATTGTATTCAGATCACTGGCAAAGGGACCTATTGTAGTGGTTAACGATCCATTACTTGAAGAAAGTTTGAATTATGAATCGTAATTGTTAATAGTTAACGATGATGCATATTAAAAAACAAATAACAATCCGCATATCATTACTTCTCCTGGCCGGAACCGCTCTTCTTTCCTGTGACCGGCAGCATAAGGGGCGCGGGCACGATTTTATTCCTGACATGGTTTATTCAAGGGCTTACGAAACAAATGCGGAAAACCCAAACTTCAAGGATAGTTCAACTATGAGGATTCCTGTACCGGAGACAGTCCCCAGAGGCTTTCTTCCTTTCAGGTATACAAATGATACAGCGTCGCGCATAAAGGCAGGAATCGAGCTAAAAAACCCATTTACTGCAACAGATGAAGCGCTGGTGAGAGGTAAACTGATGTTCACCACATTCTGCATTCACTGTCATGGAAAAGGAGGGGCAGGGGATGGATACCTGTTTACCAGCGGTTTATATCCGCTTCAGCCTAAAAACCTTTCCGGAGAGGCAGGGAGAAAGTTGAAAGATGGCGAAATATTTCACACGATTACTCTTGGCATCCGTTCTATGGGTGCACATGGATCGCAGATAAAACCTGATGACAGGTGGAAGCTGGTGCTTTATGTCAGAAAGCTTCAGGAAGATGCACTCAGGAGACAAGATTCCACTTTATCAATAACAAAGTAAAAATCTTCAATCACACAGCATTAAATAATTATTTACTTAAGCGTTTTGAGGTATTCGATGATTTTAGAAATATCGTCATCGTTAAGTAATGTTTTATAGCTCTGCATTAACCCTTTCTGGAATCCTTTTACGATTCGCGAATTCGGATCATTTATACAATGTTTAATATATGCATCATCCGCAGTATAAGTAACCTCTTTGCCATCCTCGGTAACAACTACCTGAGAGCCATATAGTTCAGAATAGGTTGGCCCGACAATTCTTGATCCATCTATGGAATGGCAGGCGAAACAGCCCTGAATTTTCATTATGTTTAACCCTGCTGCGGCAGCAGGAGATCCTCCGGCTACAGTAGGGGCTGCTGCTCCGGTGGCATACCATTTATCAAAATCTGCCTTTGAAAGCACTGTCAGTGTAGCACCCATGTAAGAGTGCCTCAGACCGCAATATTCAGCGCAATAAATCTGGTATTTACCTATTGCCTGGGGGATAAACCACATGAACTTTTTTCTGCCTGGTATAATATCTGCTTTGACCCTGAATTGTGGTATGAAAAGACTGTGATTAACGTCAAGTGAGACAAGGTTTGCCTTAATGGGTACATTTACCGGCACAACCATATCTGCACTTTGTTTACCATTATCATAAGAAAAAGTAAAGCTCCATTGTCTGGCTATTGTAGTTATGTTCATGGCGTCTTTGGGAGCCTTATTCATAGGTTTCCATCCAACCCAGCCAAAATGAAACATTCCCAGGGCCAGCATTATTGGGATAACTGTCCAAATCACTTCAAGCCGGGTATTCCCTTCTATTTGTGTGGCAACCTTATTCCTCTTCCGGTTATACTTATAGACAAAATAAAGCATAGTGAAGGTTAGTGCTATCAAAAGAGTTATGGAGATAGCTCCGATAAAATATAAGGCTGTATTGTAAGAAGATACAAAATTCGATGCGTCCAGTGAGCTTGGTGTGTACATACTGCTTATCTAAATAGGTAGTCCAAAAGGGTCAACGTTATTACAGAACAAATCAGGAGTGCAACCGCAATAAACATTCTCGAAAAAAACTTATTTTCAAACTTTAAATGCATAAATATCCGCAATACAAATGAAGACTTGACAGATGCAATAATAAGTGCGATAGCTATTGTAAGCGTACCAAGGTAGATCTGAGTCAGAGCTACTGATGTAAGGGTCATCAGAATCAATCCGGCCAGCACAAATAAAAAGGTCCGGTAAGGAATTATATCGTGTTTTTCGTTCTCCATTATTTCTGTCTGATTCAAGTTATTAAATAAAACAAAGGAAACAGGAAGATCCAGATCAGGTCGACAAGATGCCAATACAGGCCGCTGTTCTCCAGCAATGAAAAATTGTTGTGTGTAATCCTATTCTTTGATACTGATACTGTTACAACGCCAATGAATACCAACCCGATAATAATATGAAGAGCATGCAGACCGGTCATGAAGAAATATAAGCCATAAAAAAGTACGTCACCCTGACCCCGTAATGCAAGAATAGCAGAACCCGGATAAATATGTTCCCTTAGGTGATTTCCCCACTCGAAGTATTTGTTCACCAAAAATGCAAGCCCGAGAATTATAGTCACTCCAAGTAGTAAAAGAGCTGCTTTTTTATTCTTTAGTCTTATAGCAGTTATTGACATTGCTATACTGGCGCTGCTGCAAAGAAGGATGATCGTATTCAGGGTTCCAACGAATATACTGAGTTCCTGTGCTGCCTGATGGAATGCTGTAGGATTGAGATACCTGTAAATTGTATAAACTACAAAGAGTCCACCAAACAACAGCATTTCGGTAAACAGGAAAAGCCACATTCCCAGTTTGGACGATAAATCATCGCGATGTATATTCGTATGAGTACTCATTTATAATCGTATGGTCCTTTGGTGACTATAGGTTGGTCTGTAAAATTTTCTACTGTCGGTGGTGAAGGAATGGTCCATTCCAGAGTCTTCCCACCCCATGGATCTGCCGGAGCCGTGGCACCGGCTTTTAATGAATAAAACAGATTGATTATAATTATTGCAGCTCCTGAGTAGAGGACCCATGAACCCATTGTGGAAAGAATATTTCCTGCATGGAATATTTCATCGTAATCATAATATCTTCTTGGCATACCTTTCATTCCCAGATAAAACATTGAACCATATAGGGCAATAAATCCCATAAAAAAGAGGAGTAAGCCGGTATTTGCCCATTTGGTATCATACATTTTTCCTGTAATTTTTGGAAACCAGTAATGCATGGCTCCAAAAAATGCAAAACCTGTTCCTCCGAAAACTATAAAATGGAAATGAGCGAGCACGAAATGAGTGTTATGCAGATGAACGTCGGTTGCCAGGGCACCCAATACGAGTCCTGAAAAACCGCCTACCATAAATACAAATATGAATCCCATTGCCCAGTAAAAAGGAGTCTGCGGATCGATTGATCCCTTATGCATTGTGGCAATCCAGTTGAATACCTTGATTGCACTTGGAATGGCCACCAGGAATGTCATGAGTGAAAAGGAATATAGAGCTGTGCCGCTCATCCCGGAAGTAAACATGTGATGCCCCCATACGAAATAGCCAACAAAAGCAATCGCCAGGGCAGACCCTATCATAAACTTATAGCCGAAAAGGGCTTTATGAGAAAATGTGGCAATTATCTCTGAAATGGCACCCATTGCAGGCAATATCATGATATAAACTGCCGGATGGCTATAGGTCCAGAAAAGATGCTGGAACAGGATTGGATCGCCTCCAAGTACGGGGTCAAAAAAACCGATGTGAAGTATCCTTTCTCCTGCAACCATCAAAAGGGTAATGCCTATAATCGGAGTAGCCAGTAACTGTACCCAGCCTGTAGCATATAATGTCCATGGAAATAAGGGCATTTTCAGCCAGGTCATTCCCGGAGCACGCATTCTGTGCATTGTTACAAGAAAGTTCAGACCTGTCAGTACCGATGAGAATCCCAGAACAAAAGCGCCAAATACAGCCGGGAGCATATTATTGATGGTCTTGAAGCTGTAAGGAGCATAGAATGTCCATCCTGTATCAGGAGGACCCTGCCCTGTGAACTGTGAAATAATTACCAGCAAAACCCCGGATACATAAAGATACCAGGAAAGAAGATTCAGCCTTGGAAACGCGACATCCTTCGCCCCAATCATGATTGGCAGAAAAAAATTTCCGAATACAGCTGGCAAACCGGGAATCACAACCGTAAAAATCATTATAATGCCGTGCAGCGTAAAGAAGGCATTGTATGTCTGAGGGCCCATTATGGTTTTTCCGGGGGCGATAAGCTCGAATTTCATCAACAGTCCAATCGTTGCTCCGATAGCGAACATAGTAAGGATTGAAAACAGATAGAGCATTCCAATCCTTTTGTGATCGGTAGATAATATCCAGGCAAAAATACCTTTATGTTTACCTTCATATTCCAGGTAGCTTGGCTCCCGGATGTTTTCATGATCACTCATACTCTAAGCTTCGATTTTTGGTTTTTTCCGCGAAAAAGCTAAGAACGAAAATAATAATATCACAAAGAATAATATCACAATTGCAGATACACGGGTGACGTTAAAAACAAACTGATTCCCTTCCTTATCGTATGAATAGCAGACAGCTAAGAGACGGTTTATACTTGGCCCGATTTTGCCTTTTGACGCTTCTACCATGGTTATCTTTATATCAAATGGCAGGAAATCTATACCTCTCATGTATCTGATAATTTTTCCATCGGACCCCAGGGCAATTAATCCTGTAGGATGAACATATTGGCCGTTAATAATCTGATAATCGAAACCTACTGATTTTGTGAGGCTGGCGATATTAATACTGTCGGAAACAAAAAACTGCCAGTACTTTCCTGAGTCTTTGTTTTTCATTGTATTAATGTAGCTTGCTTTCTTTGCAACGCCAAGTGCAATCCTTTCAGAAGGATCAAAACTAATTGTGATCACCTGATAATCAGTACCCAGTTTAAGGTCTACATTATCAATGAACTTGGAAACCCCGAACATAAGGGGACTGCATGTTCCCGGACATTGATAATAGACCAGGTTCAGAATAGTCGGCTTAGTAATTACATCACGCAAAAGAACGGTATCTCCATTCTCATTTACCAGTTTGGTGTCAAGTGCGGCAAATTGACCCTGCTTTTCTTCAAATCCAACCTGCATCTGCTGGTTAAAGAGTGATGTCTGTGAAAACGACCCGATGCTTATCAGGCAAAGGAGCAGAAGTGTAATTAATTTTGGCCTGTGCATAATAGTATTTCTCAAGGTTGTAGTGGATAAAGATAATAAAACTTTTCACATCTTAAATTAACAAAAATTAATATTGAATGCATTCAATTTCACCTCACATGAATAGCATAAACAAGCCGGTCGGAAATTAAAAGCAGGAGCACAAGCAGAAAGTATAAATCAAGTAGTACCGAGTATTTTCTGAAGCTCCTTTTAGCCGCGTCGATTTTTAATAAGCCAGAAAATTGCCAGATAATTATTAATGAAACGATAAACAGGATTGCGATAATATATTCCGTTCGGATTATTTCAAATTGACACAGAAATAAGGCTGCCACCACGGAGGTTACGACCCAGCTAAAGGTCAGTCTGTTAATTTGTGTCCGGCTCAGAATACGCGTTAGACTGGGAATACCTGCTTCTTCGTATTCTTCTCCATATTTAAGTATCAACAACCAGAAGTGGGGTACCTGCCCTATAAAAAAAAGAAACTCAACAAATAAGATCGATCTGTCCCATATACCACCCCCTGCGGCCACCCATCCGATTAGCGGAGGGAGTGCCCCTGTTAAAGCTCCCGGCACCACAGCGAAAGCAGTAATCCTCTTTGAATATGTATAGATCCCATTATACCAGATTATAGTAACAAGACCAATAATTGCTGCTGGTGACCCTGATACAGCTACAATTATAAGAGTGCCTGTCAGCAACATAAGAATCGAAAACACCATCGCCTGTTGAATGCTGATTTTCCCCGAAGGAATTGGTCGGATTTTTGTCCGGTTCATAATCCTGTCAATTTCAACTTCCTGAATCTGATTTAGAGCGGAAGCCGAGATGGCCAGAAAAAGAATTCCTGTCGTAACTATAAAGATTTTTAATGAAATATGAGAATCAAAAATAAAATAACCTGTGAATCCAGTCAGGCTAACAGGAACCATTATTTTGAATTTGCTCAGTTCAAGGTACGACCTGAACTTATTTCTGAGATTTGTTCTCATTCAGGAAACCTTATAATTAGCTGAAATAGGAGAATACAGTGCTCTTCTTCAAAGTTTGCTTTGGTTTTCTTCCTCCGAATAGATCCCTGAGATCATTAGTGATCCTCCCATCAGAGAAATATCTTTCAAAAGGGCAATTATTGTAATTGTTTTATCTGCATCAATGAACAGGTGCGGGATGTGAATTGTAACTATGAAAATGAAAAGCAGAATTGCCAGCATCAATGTGGAAAATTTTACCATTATCTTGGTTATTATGCTGATGCTGGCTGCTATCATCATTATTCCGGTCAGAATTATGGTATATGCTCCGAGGGGGACAAAAGAGGTCAGCAAGCCAAGGTAATAATTCAGCATCAGGAAATGATTTATTCCAAAGAGGGCAAAAGGTATTGCAAACAGAATCCGGCCGATAGTGGTTAGTTTTTTCATATCTGATTAAAGTAGCATAAATGTATGAATTTTTTTTATCATGATCTAAAAGTGTTAATTATCATGACGCATATATTCTTTTGTTAATCATATCTGAACAAAGAGTAATCAAAAATGTTATCAGATAAAAAAGATAATGGAACGTAGAAAATTTTTTAAGGCTGTCGGGTTAGTAACTGCGGCTGCCTATTTTGCACCTGAAGCTTTTGGCAATACGCAGGCAGCAGGGAAGCCATCTGTGCTTGAAGGTGTTCCCCCTTCTGAATTCCCACCCCTGCCTTTTGCCTATAATGCACTAGAACCATACATTGATGCGAGGACTATGGAGATTCATTATGACAAGCATCACAGGGCTTACTATACAAATCTCATGACTGCTGTTAAAGGTACGCCTCTTGAGGGAAAGCCTCTCAGCGAGATTTTTGCCGGTATGTCAAAACAGACTGACCCTGTAAGGAATAACGGTGGCGGTTATTACAATCATCTGTTCTTTTGGAAAAACCTGGGTGTAGGGTCTGCCGGTCCAACAGGTGATTTGGCTGCTGCTATCACCAAATCATTCGGCTCATTTGACAAGTTCAAGGAGATTTTCAGTACCGCCGCCAAGACAAGATTTGGAAGCGGGTGGGCCTGGTTATATGTCGGTGCTGATAAGAATCTGGCTGTTGCGAGCTCACCTAATCAGGATAATCCTCTGATGGATTTATCACCTGTAAAAGGAACCCCTTTACTGGCTCTCGATGTTTGGGAACATGCATATTACCTTAAATACCAGAACAAAAGGCCGGATTATATAGAAGCTTTCTGGAATGTTGTGAACTGGGATGAAGTAAATAAGAGATTTATGGCGGCGAAGTAAGAGCCATATTAGACCCCCAACAAAGGTGTCTAAGTATACAAAAACCTCTTTATCTTCAGCGTTGCTGTCTTCTGAAACGGGTCGGTCTGAAGGACAACTTTCTGGATCTGACTGAATTTATTAACCTGGGAATTGACATAAAGTTGTAATTCCGTCAGTACTTCGTCAACCTTTTCTTCAAGTTGGCGGGTCATATCCTGTTTCTGACGGGTCATATCCTGCTTAAGAACCTGATATTTCTTGTCGAGTTCCTCCATATTGATATGTACCAGAGCAACCAGTTTGCCCTTTTGCTGGACTACCAGCGATTCAACAACAAAGCGAAAATTATTTATTATTGACTCAATTTCCTCGGGATATATATTTTCTCCGCTTGCGCCAACAATCATATTCTTTAATCTTCCTTTTATGAAAAGATTATTGTTCCTGTCAAAAGCGCCAAGATCCCCGGTTTTAAACCATCCGTCAGGAGTAAGAACCTCATTAGTCATATCGGGTTCTTTATAGTATCCTTTCATGATGTTTGGACCTTTTGCCCATATTTCACCTTCTCCGGTTTTCATGTCGGGGTTGTGAATTTTCAATTCAATATCTTCAATTGCCGGACCGGTTGACTCAAATACAGATTTCTGGGGGTTAGCTCCCGCAAGCAATGGCGCTGTTTCTGTCAGACCGTAACCAACAGCATATGGAAATTTTGCCTCACGAAGAAATCTTTCGACAGTCTTATTGACTTTTGCTCCGCCAATACCATAAAATTTTAACTCACCGCCAAAAGTTTTAATAAGTTTTTTACCTGCGGCTGCATTTAACTTCTTCCTTAAAAAGGAGACCTTGTACAGTAACTTAAGTACCAGATTATCCCTGAATTTTGGCAATATCCTGTTAAAATAAATTTTCTCAATTATTAGAGGAACAGTAAGCATCAGAGTTGGTTTAACTTCGGCCAACGCCGGAAGCAAAACAGTGGGTGTGGGCGGTTTTCTCAGGTAATATACACAAGATCCGCAAAGCATGGGCAAAATCAAACCAAGAGTATTCTCATAAGTGTGCGACAGAGGAAGCACTGATAAAAACCGGTCGTTCTCATCTATAAATTGTATAGCCTTTCCCTTAAGTGCATTAAACGATATATTCTTATGCGTTAACATCACCCCTTTTGATCGGCCTGTTGTTCCTGATGTATAGATTATTGATGCAAGATCCTCTGGTTCAACTTTATAGTTTTTAACAGGTGAAGCATTTATGTCAAATTTTATTGATCCCTTTTGTGGCTGAAGCACCGAAAAATCCTCAATGAGAATTGTTATTTTCAGAGCTTCTTCATCATATCCTTCAATCCTGGATAATAATGAGTTTGATATAAATAGCGCCTTTGCACCTGAATGCACAAGTATGTTTGCAACCTCTTTGCTTGAAAAATCAGGAAGTATCGGTACCACGACAGCACCCATAAAAGTTACTGAAAAATAGGCAACAGCCCAGTTTGGCATGTTTAAGCTGAGAATTGCTACTTTATCGCCGGGTTGAATTTCATTCTTTTCCAGAAATGCAATAACAGATCTGATTTCCTTATTTACTGTTTCATATGTCTTTGGAGCTTCCCCCACAAAAGCATAGGCGTTATGCCTGGCAAACTTCCTTAATGTCTCGTTAAACATCGCCGGAAAGGTAAGTGCGATCTCAGATTTGTCCATTAACCCTAATTCTTAATAGCTGGTAATAAAAAGCAAAGGTAAGGAATTATTGATTTCAACAGCTTATTAACACAAGTTATTAGATGAAAAGAGAAAAAACGGGAACAAAACTTTAAACCTTTATCGGTCAGAATGTTTAATATTGTATAATATTTTCAACTATAGAAATATGAGACCTTTAATAAGAGTTACGAAGGAGTTTCCTTTTGAAATGGCACATGTCCTCCTTAATTACGATGGACCTTGCAGAAATGTTCACGGTCATTCCTACAGGCTTTTTGTTACAATTTCCGGTTTTGCCGCAGATAACCCCGATAATCCTAAAAACGGGATGGTGATGGATTTTAGTGACCTGAAAAGCATTGTTAAAGCCAAGATAGTTGACATATTTGATCATTCGGTAGTATTAAGCCAGAAGCATAATAAAGAGAAGATTGAAACGCTGAAAAAGATGCTGGGCAATACAGTCATCGTGCCATACCAGCCGACTTGTGAAAATCTTGTGGCTGATTTTGTAGACCGCATCGCACCACACCTCCCTACAGGCGTTAAATTACACAGCCTGAAACTTTACGAAACAGCTACTTCCTTCGCTGAATGGTATGCTTCTGATAATAAATAAACTCCCTTTCACCTCATGAACAACGATAACAAAAAGCTATTTCTTCTCGATGCCTATGCTCTTATCTTCAGGGCTTATTATGCGTTTATTAAAAATCCAAGGGTAACATCCAAAGGTTTAAATACCTCTGCCATTTTTGGTTTTCTTCTTGCACTCGAAGAGGTTCTGCAGAAACGCAAACCAACACATATTGCCGTTGTTTTTGATACTCCTACTCCGACATTCAGACATGAGATGTTCAAGGAATATAAAGCTCACCGTGATGAGACTCCTGAGGATATTAAAAAGGCAGTCCCGTACATTAAACGTCTTATTGAAGCTTATAAAATACCGGTTATCGATTACCCGGGATTTGAAGCTGATGATGTGATTGGAACCCTTGCGAGATTGGCTTCAGAAAGGGGATTTATCACATATATGATGACTCCCGACAAGGATTATGCCCAGCTGGTCTCCGATAATGTATTCATGCTGAAACCATCGAGAAGCGGCAATGAATCTCTTTTATGGGGTGTTGAAGATATCCAGAAGGAATACGCTGTTGAACGGCCGGAACAGGTAATTGATATACTGGCCCTTATGGGAGATACTGCAGATAATATCCCCGGAGCACCTGGAGTCGGACCTAAAACAGCCATGAAGCTTATTGCGGAATTTGGCAGTGTAGAGGAGCTTTTCAAAAATACTGACAAACTGAAAGGGAAGCTGAAGGAGATCATTGAAAATAACAAGGAACAGATTGAAATGTCGAAGAAACTGGCAACAATTGAGCAATATGTGCCGGTGGAACTGAACGAAACAGCCCTTGAACTGGAAGTTCCAGATCCGATAAAACTGAAAGCCCTGTTCGAGGAACTGGAATTTAAAACCATTGCAGCTAAAATTCTTTCTGATATAAACAAATCTGAAAAACCCAGGATTAAGGAGGATTTATATTCTCCGCCACCTGACTCACAGCAGGGCTCATTATTTGGAGAGCAATCCAGTGCTCCCGCTACCGAAATGAAATCAATTCAGGATGTTGATCATAAGTACATACACCTGGAAACACCGGCGGATATTAAAGAGTTTGTAAAGAAAATCAGTTCCCTTAAAGAGTTTTGTTTTGACAGTGAAACAACAAGTATAGATCCGCTGGAAGCTGAATTGGTCGCACTTACTTTTTCGTGGGAGAAAGGAACGGGATATCTTATTCACTTCCCGGATTCACAAAAGGATACCAACGCAATTCTTGAAATTGTCCGGCCGGTTTTTGAAAATCCGAAAATCCTGAAAATAGGACAGAACATGAAATTCGATATACAGGTTCTTGCCAATTACGGGATTGAGGTAGGCGGGGCACTTTTCGATACCATGATTGCACATTATCTTCTTGAACCTGATATGCGCCACAATATGAACCTGCTGTCGGAAGCTTACCTGGGTTACAGTCCGGTTCATATCGAATCCCTTATTGGAGAGAAAGGAAACAACCAGAAAAACATGCGGTCTGTTCCAGTTGACAAGCTAATGGAATATGCAGTGGAAGATGCTGATGTGACTTATCAGCTTAAAAAAGTCTTCGAGCCAAAGATCGTGGGAGGCGGCCTGGCCGACCTTGCCCAAAATATTGAGATGCCGCTGATAAGAGTACTTGCTACTATGGAGAGAAACGGTGTGAAACTCGATCTGGAGGACCTGAAATCTATTACCATAAATCTCCGCGAGGATATTATTTCACTAGAAAAAGAAATATATATACTTGCCGGAACCGAGTTTAATATATCATCACCGAAACAACTTGGTGATATTCTTTTTATAAGGCTTAAGCTTGACGAAAAGGCAAAAGTGACCAAGACGAAGCAATTTGTTACAAATGAAGAGATCCTCCAACGCCTTACAAACAAACATCCTATTATTGCCAAGGTTCTGGAATACAGGGGTCTGAAAAAGCTTCTTTCGACATATGTTGAGGCGCTTCCATTGCTTGTTGATAAAGCAACGGGACGAATACATACCTCTTACAACCAGGCTGTTGCAGCAACCGGAAGGTTAAGTTCTAATAATCCAAACCTGCAGAATATTCCTGTAAGGGATGCAAGAGGAAGGGAGATAAGAAAAGCATTTGTTCCGGAAAAAGGGCACATCTTCCTTTCTGCAGATTACTCCCAGATTGAGCTCAGGCTTATGGCTCATCTGAGCAAGGATAAGAGCATGATAGGAGATTTTCTTTCGGGGAGTGACATCCACGCAGCTACAGCAGCCAAGATCTTTGGTGTAGAAATTACTGAAGTTACCCGTGAGATGCGCAGTAGAGCCAAAACAGCAAATTTTGGGATCATCTACGGAATATCTTCGTTCGGACTTTCAGAACGCTTAACCATCGGGAGAAAAGAAGCAAAGGATCTTATAGACGGTTATTTTAATTCTTATCCCGGTGTGAAGGTCTATATGGATGAGAGCATCAGAAAAGCCCGGGAGGTAGGATATGTTACAACAATGTTCGGACGCAAAAGATATCTTCCGGATATTCATTCAAGGAACCAGGTAGTAAGAGGAAATGCCGAACGAAACGCTATTAATGCACCGATACAGGGTAGTGCGGCTGATATTATTAAAATTGCCATGATAAGTATCTATGACAAAATGAAATCAGAAAAATTCTTATCTAAAATGATCCTCCAGGTGCATGACGAACTTATATTTGAAGTTGAAAAAACAGAACTTGAAACTCTGAGGGAACTTGTTCTCTTTGAGATGTCTAATGCCGTAAAGCTGGATATTCCTTTAAAGGTTGACTGGGGAACAGGGAATAACTGGTTTGAAGCACATTGAATGGCACGAAGGTCTGGAACAGAATGGTAACTTACAGGTAAATGGCCCCCAAATGGGGGATTGGGGGACAAAATTATGACAGTCAAAGTCTTATTCTTTGGGGTTCTTGCGGAAGTATCTGGAGCAGCGATCAAACATTATAACGATACAAAATCAGTCGGTGATCTGAAAATCAGGATTCAGGATGATTTTCCGGAAATAGTTCATTATAACTTCCGGATCTCGGTTAATGGTGTGATAACCAATGAAAATGTTAAACTTAAATCTGGAGACGAAATCGCACTGATGCCTCCATTTGCAGGCGGTTGATTTACCTGTTTTAATTCCCCTGAATTTATGGAAGACAATTATTTAATCAGTGGTCCGATCTCCGGGATTACTGTATCACAGCTGGTTGAAAAGGCCGGAAAGAGAATGGATATAGGGGCTAATATGATTTTTCTCGGGCAGGTGAGGGCTGATGTACTTGATGGGAAAAGAGTTAAAGCAATTGAGTATTCAGCCTATCATGAAATGGTAACTGCTGAGGTGGAGAAAATCAAAAGTTCAATTAGGAATGAGTTTAGCGATATAAATTCGATCGAAATTCTTCATTCCACAGGAATGGTTAATGCAGGCGAAACGTCTCTTCTGGTCATGGTTTCAGCAGGTCACCGGCAACATGCAATGCAGGCTTGCAACAAGATTGTTGAGCTGATCAAAGCGAATCTTCCTGTTTGGAAGAAGGAGATTTTTGAGGACAATTCGCATGTCTGGAAGTAGCCTTATTCGGTCTAGAGAGGCTCCATGTCCTTTCTTACCTGAATATTCTCACGTTTTGTATTAACCGGTTCACTTTTGGATGCAACGAGGATTGACCCGGCCGTTCCTTTCAGAATCGAGCTGTATTCCTCTTTATTATTCAGAATATCACGCGCTTTAAGAATCTGTTCATCCGTTTTAATCGTCCATTCGATAGCTCCGCTCTCATAAAAGTACCTGCTCATAACTTCATCTTCAATTAGATCAGTTATCTCACTTTTGAACTGCTTAAGATCCTGGTCGAGACTGTGCGCAATATCTTTTTCGAGGTCATTAAAAAGGTCTTTGTGAATATCATAGTATTTTTCCTTTTTAGCATTTGTTATGAGTTCATTCAGAGACTCCTCGGTACTGGTTTTATAATTAAAATTCCGGGTGATCAGAAAAGCTTTAAAGTCATCATAATCCTTATCGGAGAAGTTGAATTGATCAGGAGTCTTGATATCCGGATGCGACCAGTAATAATTAGTGGCGAAATCGAAAATGAAATTCCTGAGATAAAGTTCAGATGCTATCTGGCTTAATGGGTCAGGGAGTACTTCAATATCAGGATTTATGCCGCCCCCGTCCTTTACAATTCTCCCGTTCTTGGTTTTAAAACTGGATATTAGAGAATCAGGAATAATGCCGACACTGCCATCTTCATTCGGGTGTGAGAAATCGCGGGCCTGAATGCATCTTCCGCTTGGGATATAGTATTTTGCTGTTGTTACCTTAAGCTGGGTATTGTAACTAAGCGGGCGGGTGATCTGTACTAGCCCCTTTCCGTAAGAACGCTGTCCTACGATAATGCCTCTATCGAGGTCTTGTATGGCCCCGGCTACAATTTCTGATGCCGAAGCAGAACTCCTGTTTATTATAACAGCCAGGGGTATTTTATTATCAATTGGTTGTTTGGTCGTTTTGAAGTCTTCATCAAACTGTTTGACTTTCCCCTTGGTGGAAACAACTTCAGTTCCCTGATCAGTAAAAAGATTGACTATTTCAACAGCCTCGGTGAGCAGTCCGCCCGGATTACCCCTGAGATCGAGAACAATCTGCTGGGCATTCCTGGCTTTTAATGAGGTAAGAGCTGTTTTCACATCATCAATGCAGTTTTGAGTAAAGTTAGTGAACCGGATATAGCCGGTTTTGGAATCAATCATTCCAAAATACGGTACAGGGGCCATTATAATTTTTTCGCGTGTAATAGGGAATTCCGTCTCTTTTCCATTCCGGTCAATCGTTAGCTTAATTTCAGTGCCAGGATTACCCTTTAGCTTCTCACTGACTTTATCTGTAGGGAAACCCTTTAATGACACGCCATCAACCTTCTTAAGCAGGTCACCAGGTTTAATTCCGGCTTTATCAGCAGGGAATCCCTTATAAACTTCACTGATCACAACAAAATCACCTGAACTTCTTACAAGTGATCCTATCCCTCCATACTTACCTGTAGTGAGAATAGCGAATTCGTCTGCCTCCGTTTCAGGAAAGTAAACTGTGTAGGGATCAAGTGTTTTAAGCATATTGTCAATGCCCGCTTTAACCACTTTATCAGGATCTATATCATCCACATAGAATGTATTAAGCTCCCTGAACATAGAGAAGAATATATCAAGATTTTTGGCTATCTTGAAATCTCTGGTTTCCTGATTTATGAGGAATCCGGTGCTGATTCCGACGATCAGCAGGAGTGAGACTACAACTATTATTTTACCTGAACGTATCTTTTTCATTTTAGAAATTGCTTAATTAAGAACCGCGAAATTAACAAGAAATTCCGGGAAGTGGTTTGGCTAAGAAACAATTAAGAGTTTTTTAACAATAACAAAAGGAGGAAGACCGAAGTCGGAAGTCGGAAGCAAGAGCTGAATTGCTTCTTCCGAAGTTTGTTTTATGAACATAAAACCTTTACTTCTGGCTATGAATTTCGGTCTTCGGACTTCGGTCTTCCGGTTTTTGTTTTGTGAGAACTATAAGTTTGTCAATCATTTCTTTAGTTGCCTTATCCACACTTAAATATTCAGGGACCACATTCCCTCTTACGATAACAACAAAGGCTAACTGAATGTTTTCCGATCTGAGATGTTCATACAGAACATTTTTATTTCTGCGGTATGCCTCTCTCAATCTTCTCTTAACAAGGTTTCTCACAACGGCAAGCCTGAAGCCCCTTTTTGAAACACTGAAGGCAACCTGTGCAGGAAACTTCAGGGTTTCAGGGCTTTTTATCCAAACTATCTTAAAGAGAGAGATGTAAAAGATGTTCCCGTTTTCAAATAATGTACTTATTGTTTTCCTGCTGCAAAGCCTCTCGGATTTGTCAAATGTCTCCCTTCCGATTTTCATGGATCACAAATTATACAACTAGGAACATGATTTAAATAATCAGAGACGCAATGCATCGCGTCTCTACAATTATGTACCGGTAGTAGAAACACAATGCTTTATGTTTCTACTTGATATTTTTATTGTAGTCTTTCAGGAAATCGTCAAGAGCCATTGTCATTGACGGAGCCTTGGGATTTGGAGCATTTATGTCGAGTCTCAGACCCTCATTTTCTACTGCGCATGCCGTTGTGGGTCCAAAGGCTGCAATCTTGATATCACCCTGAACGAACCCCGGGAAGTTTTCTTTCAACGATTTAATTCCTGAAGGGCTGTAAAAAACGAGAATATCATAATCGAACTCTTTCAGATTGGAAAAATCAGTACTGATTGTTTTATACAAAGTTCCGATAGCATATTTAATACCATTTTTATCAAGCGATTCGGGGATCTCAGCATTATGCGGTTCCGAAAGAGGAACAAAGAAGTTGTCTTCCCTGTGTTTAATTATCACGTCTATGAGATCCTGAAATTTAGCTTTCCCGTGGAATATTTTCCTCTTCCTGTAAACAATATACTTCTGAAGATAAAATGCCACATTCTCTGTGATACAGAAATACTTCATGGTATCAGGAACAACGGTCCGCAATTCGGCACAAATCCTGAAGAAATGATCAATTCCGGTTTTACTGGTAAAGATTACCGCAGTAAAGTCAAGTATATTGATTTTTTGCTGACGGAAGTCTTTGGATGAAACACCCTCAACCTGATTGAACGGCTTAAAATCAACTTTCAGATTGTATTTTCTTGCCAGTTCGAAATATGGAGATTTCGGATTCAGTGGTTCTGGCTGCGATACTAAAATCTTCTTTATTTTCAACTCTTTACGGTTTAAGTTCAACTTCAAAGTAACCCAAGCCAATCTAAACAAGACCTGTAAAATATTTTACTATTATCAAAACAGGCAGAATTTCCAGCGCACAAAGGTATAAAATCAAATAGAATATTGAAATATTCCTGTTTAGAAAAATTATCAGGAGCCTTATTACCCTTATCAGATACACTATTCCCATTATGAAAATTCCTGAAAGGATATACACCTGAACCGGGAAGATTTCGGTATATGACATGAGAACAATGAAAACAAATAGAAAGATTGCTGCGAACCTGTAGGAATGATAGATACCCAGCAGGTATTCTCTGAATACTTCCTGCTGTCCGCTTACGGCACCGGTAAGAACACACACAAGATGCCTGACTGTTACAGCTGAAGTAATAATCCCCAGGACAATTATCCAGTTGACAACTCCTTTCGAACTTAATGGGATAAAATTATAAAATGCCGTTACTGAATAGCCAAACAGGCCTATTATGAAAAAGGAAATGAGATTTAATACAGTGGATTGCCAGTGAAAAACTCCGCTCAGGTCTCTCGGGGCAGAATCATGTTTACCCATAAAAATGAATGTCCGCTCAAAATAGGTCATCATTCTTCTTGAATTACTTCTTACAAGTGAGAATAAAAAGGTTGCGACAAGGATAATGATAATCATCCAGTCAGTACGAAAAAGATTGGGCGGAAGTTCTTTTCCCGGCTTGAGATGTTTCATAAGGATCACTTCCTGCGCCTTCTGCATCTCATTGGCTTTATCGATGAAGACATAAGGGAACTGCCGGTAATTTCCAAATCCTAAGCGGTGAATGAAATTATTAAAATCGTGAAAAGTAACATCTGAAACATCATTCCTCGTGCAGACGGAGATTGTGTCGGAATTATTGGGAACTAAATTCTGCCGGAGATTTACTGAATGATGCCTGACTGAATCTTTAACCTGACCGGATAAAATTACCGGTACAGAATCATGCTTCCCATTTATGGAATCAAGATTAGTAAGCGTTTTATGCGGAATAGTATCTTGCTGTAAATCCCGACAGGTGATTATCATCATTTTTGCCGATTCAAAACACAAAAGTAATGATAATTACAAGAGAAAAATCAAAAATACCAATACCCCGAGGTCAAAAATGATTACTTGGGCAACCTGAAATTTCAGTCAGTATATTGTTAGCCAGTTTGCTGGCTCCGATCCTGAACAAAGTATTATTCAACCATTCTTCACCAAGGCATTGTTTCACAATCTCGTGATATATTATTGCATCTGCGGGGGTAGCAATACCTCCTGCTGCTTTAAAACCTACCCTGATTCCGGTTTCAGAGTAAAAGTCTGATATAGCCCGACACATAACGTATGCAGCCTCCGGCGTTGCGGAAACAGTTGTTTTGCCTGTCGAGGTCTTGATGAAGTCCGCTCCTGCGTCCATAGCTATCATAGAGGCCATAAAAACATGCTCAAAATCACCCAGAAGTCCGGATTCGACAATTACCTTTAGCTGCCTGTTTCCTATTGCACCCTTGATTTCTCTTATTTCATCAGCAACTGATGCAAAGTCTTTTCCAAGAAAAGCACCGACCGGGATCACTATATCTATCTCATCGGCTCCTGCCTCAACCGCCATCTTGCATTCTGTAACCTTAATGCTTCTGAAAGTCTGTGAGGCAGGAAATGCGCCTCCTACTGCAGCAACCCTGACATTCCTTGCAGTAAGCTTTTCTTTGACGACTGACACGAAATTAGGGAATACACAAATCGCTGCAACATTCGGGATATTTGTATAACGCCCCGAAAAACTATTTACTTTCCCGGTAAAATGTATTATATGACTCTTGTTATCAGTTGTGTTAAGACTTGTAAGATCTATAGAATTCAATAGACTCATCAGGAGGTGTTTGTCAGGAACAGCCGGTACAGAAGAAAAAATTTTCTTAAGTCCTCTTTTTACTTCTGCGTCCGAAGGGCATGATTTGACCAGTTTTTGATAAAGTTTTGTCATTTAACCAGTTATTAAACTAAATTAGAATTTTGCAGTAAGAAATCCGGAGGAAATATAATGTTTTTTGTTATTATAATTATATTGAGATCAAATTAAAATATATTACTTTTTTTCCCATGACGTGCCAGTGAAGCAAAAATTCCAAGTACCGACAGAACCGAAAAAATGACAAAACCTGTTCTCATTGCGGATATCAGACCCGGATAAGTTGATCGCATAATAGGTTGTTTTCCGATATAAAGAGCCAGGAGCATCATGGCTATTCCCATACTCATCATCTGACCAACCATCCTCATGGTTCCTACAACTCCCGAAGCTATGCCCAGGTGACGTTTTTCAACAGAGCTCATAATGGCGTTTGAATTAGGCGAAGAAAAGAGGCCAAATCCTATTCCCATAAGCAGGAGTAATAATACGATAATATAATCGGGAGTTGCCTGGGTAACCAAGCATAGCAATATCAAACCCGTTGCAGTTATTCCCATACCATATGATGCTATAACTCCGGGATTTATTTTATCAGATAATTTCCCTGCCAACGGTGACAAGAGAGTCATGGCAACAGGTTGAGATATCATTATTAATCCTGCGGTTCTTGCATCAAGTCCCTTCAGATACTGAAGATAAAGACTCATGAAGAAGCCTATTGCACTTGTTGCCGAATAATTTATCAGGGCTGCAAGACCTGAAAAGGCAAAGACCCTGTTTAACAGAATGAGCTTTATATCAAAAACCGGATTGGAGATCCTTTTCTCGACCAGAATGAAGAGTGTTGCCATAATCACTCCGGACAGAATGCAAATCCATCCTACGGATGAAGGCAGTCTGGAAAAACCATACATGAATGATGCCAGGGCAATTCCATAAATCAGCGATCCCCTCCAGTCAAATCTTTCGCTTCCGGCTTCAGCCCACTCTGTTTTTATTTTTCTGCGAATCAGAATAAGAGAAATTATTCCAAATGGGACGAGAAAAGCAAATATACTTCTCCAGCCCAGAAACTGGGTTAACAATCCTCCGATGACTGGTCCGCATGATAAGCCCAGATATGTAGAGGTAATATTAATTCCCATTGCCTTTCCCCGTTCCCCTGGCTGGTATACTGAAGAAAGAATTGCTAGACTTGTTCCAAATATCATTGCACTCGACAGACCCTCGAGTATCCGTAATATAATGAGCTCCGTAATATTCTGTGAAAAGATTATAAGAAAAGTTGATATGGAAAATAGCAGGATACCAAGTGAAAAGATTTTTTTCCTTCCGATTATATCACCCAGCCTTCCGAAAGGCATCAGAAAAATAGCGGTAGATAAAATATAACTGCTGATAACCCAGCCCAGACTGATTGCATTGACATGCATATCTTTTCCAATTGAAGGAAGAGCGAGGTTTACAGCAGAACCGAGAAACGGAGCCAGGAATGCTGCAAATGAAGTTACCAGCAATACTGATCTTTTAAATGATTTATCTTCAGCTATTTCAGAATCCATAATCTTTCAAGTTTTAAGTGCCTAAAGTGCCTAAAGTACTTAGAGTTTTAAGGTGAGGATGAAAGTTACTATTTTTCAACTTTAGGCACACTAATCACTTTAGCTCACTCCCAACTTTTTCTTTATTCCTTTTCTTTAGTATCAATTATTATAGTTACCGGTCCGTCGTTAATAAGCTCTACCTGCATCATTGCACCAAACTCTCCGGTGAAGATTTCCCGGTTCATCAGTTTCGAAAGCCTGTTCACAAACATATTATAAAAAGGCACTGCGATTTCAGGTTTTGCAGCCCGGATGTACGAAGGCCGGTTCCCTTTACTTGTCTTTGCATGTAAAGTAAACTGACTGATAACCAAAACATTCCCTCCAACATCCTGTATTGAGAGATTCATTACGCCATTGGTATCATCAAATATGCGTAGATTAACTATTTTATTACACAGCCATTCAATATCTGCATCATCATCGACGCTTTCGATTCCTAAAAGTATCAACAACCCTTTCCCTATTTCAGATTTGACATTTCCTTTTATTGAAACGGATGCCCTGGTTACACGTTGAATTACGGTTCTCATTGGGAACTTATTAACGACGATCAAATATATACAATCAATATGAAAATCATTTGGGTGATGATTTATATTATATTTGCCAGCTCATCATCACACGATGGATTATTTTACAATTCTGGTTATTGCTCTGGGTTTGTCGTTCGACACATTTGCTGTCTCTTTGTCTTATGGTGTCATCCGGAGCGGAATTCTCTTCAGGCAGGCATCCTGGATTGCAATTGTTCTTGCTGTATTTCAGGGAGGGCTTACTATTGCCGGATATTTTCTCGGTTCAATAATCTCAGATGCACTCAAGGCGACTGATCACTGGATTGCTCTTGGATTACTTTCTTTTCTGGGCATCAAAATGATAGTTGAAGGGTTAAAGAAAACCAAAGATGAAGAAACACGTGACTACAGCAGTACGATTGTTTTGCTGACAATAGCTCTGGGCACCAGCATCGACGCATTTGCAGTTGGAATAAGCTTTGCTCTGCTGTCTGTAAGAATCTGGGAGGCAGGCATCGTTATTGGTGCTGTCACATTCCTGGCATCTATGACCGCAATCAGGATAGGAAAATCAGCAGGCGTAAGGCTTGGGAATAAAGTTGAAATAATCGGTGGCTTGTTGTTGATCGCAATAGGGTTGAAGATATTTCTGGAACATATGCTGACATGAATCTATTTTTTTATTGTCCTCACTCCGAAAACCGGTCCTGCCATATTTCCTTTGTGAGCCTGGAACTTAACAGTGATTTTGGAACAGTTATTTATACATTCGGAAGGAATCTCATATTCCTCAGTAATAAACTGCCCATCCCTTTTGTTTGAAATATTCTCCGTAGCAATAATCTTTTCATTAATCATAATGTCAAACGTTTTTGCTCCCGGAAATCCGCCCCAGTAGTCAGCAACAAGTGCGGCGGGTGAACCGGCAATTACCTTCAGATCGAATGAAAACCAGCCACCCCTTGAGTCCCGGCATGTTCTTTCCTTATACGGATAAGCAGATGTCTTTTCCCCTTTGAAATTGTGATTTCTCTCTGGCTGCATTTCCCCGGGCTGAACAAAGTCGATTTCCGCCTCTTTTAATTTTTTTGTACGCTCTAGGCTTGCACTATATTCCATTTTTCTTGCCTCCCATTCATGTTCGCTGAACAGATCAAAATAGATTGAAAATCGTCTGTCATAGAATTTATAGAAAGGTTTCAGTTCAATATCCCGTGGTCTTCCGGTATTCGTAGTTGCAAAAGTATTAATTTTTCCAGCCACTGGTTTCAACCAGGCTGAGGGTTCCCTGTTGGCAGTCATCATAACGGGAACGTACATAGCGTCTTTTGAAAGAGTGTCTTTCACAGGACCAAGATCTCCTGCAAGGACAAGCGGACCATACATTACCGCAACCCTGTTACTGTCATCCGGCATTGATTCTATATGCAGGGAGAATGGAAACTTTACTTCAACTTTATCCCCGGTTTTCCATGTTCTTTTTACTGCAATAAATTTGCCTGGATTAAGAGATACCTTTTCCTGAACTCCGTTCACTTTAATTTCTATTCCATTTCTGGCCCAGGAAGGATAGCGGATTTGCAGAGTAAGATTTAACGGTTTCTCACATTTAAAATCAAATGAAGAGCCTTGTTCTTCGGGAAAAGCGGTGTTCTGGGATAAAATGACGCCTTTCTCTTTCCATGTAAGTTCTGAAGCTATGTATTGAAATACAAATAATTCATTCTCATTATGATAATAAATATTCTTGCCATATTTAGAATGGTTCTCCATACCTGAACCCACGCAGCAAGTGAAGGAGAAAGGATCCTGAAAATCCTTAAATCCTCCCATATCAAGTGATAGGTTATAGGTGACATTCCCAGATAATGGATTCTGGGATGATAGGATATGATTAAAGAGAGCCCGTTCATAAAAATCTGCGACTTTCGCAGAAGCATTCCACTCAAACAGATGTTCGGAAAGCTTAAGCATATTATACACATTGCAAGTTTCTGTGGTACCCTCACCAAGCCGGTTCCGAAGCTTATCCTCAGGACCGAAATATTCCTCATTGCCATTTCCGCCTGTGACGTATGAATGGTGTTTTATTACTGTATTCCAAAAGAATTCAGCAGCTTTTTTATCGGTTGAATCTCCTGTCAGCTCATAAATTCTCGACAGGGCAATAAGTTTTGGAATGTTTGTATTACAATGTTTTCCGGGAAGAATATCTTTGCCCTCCTTCATTGGATCAAGAATCGCGTTATGATATAACCTGTTCGAAAGCGTCAGCCAATTTACATCCTTTGTGTCGTCATACAGATCAGCCAGGGTTTCGCAAATCCCGCCATGTTCGCAATTGAGCATTTGCTGGATTTGTTCATCATTCAGTTGAATTACTATTCCATTCAGCCAGCCTGCAAGTCTCTTTTCAGTCTCCAGAGCAGTCTTATTTCCGCACAAACGCCAGGCATCTCTTAAACCGGCCATGACTTTATGTTCGGTGTAAAGTGGTGACCATAGCCCGTTCAGGTCGAAACCCTGCGACCGGATGTCACCTTTGGCAACTTCATTCTCAAAGATCTTTTTACCTCCAGGGATAGCTCCCAAATATCCATTGCCGTTAGATTCCTGAACAAATTGTAACTCATCAACTATATAATTCACCCTTTCTAAAAATCTTTTGTCACCGGTTGTCTGGTACATCATTGAGCAGGCACTCAGGTAGTGTCCAAGTGAATGGCCTGCCAGCGATTCGTTTTCCCATCCCATGTAATGATCAGCTTTCGGTTTAAGACCGGCTTCGGAATAGAATCTGGATAAAAGCCGGTCAGGTTCATAGTTTAAAAGAGTTTTGACATCCAACTCCGTTGCATGCAGGAATGGACCATCCAGAAGTCTGATGTCAGAAATCTTGAACGGCAAGGCCCGGAAAGCAATCACCTCCTGCCCTGATGATCTGATATAGTTTTCTTTATTGGGGGAACAGCCGGAAATGGCAATGATACAAGATACTAAGAACAACAATTTTCTGAAAGTGGTTTTCATAATATCAAAGGTTAAAAATGAAGTGTACAAAATACAGGTATAGGTTTTCAAAACGGCACCATTCTCCTGGTTCTTTTGTCAAAAACGGCCATCTCTGTATAACCAATATATCTTAAAAGTTCATACGCCTCATCAAAATACTGTCCCACCCGGGCAGGCATGTGCGCATCGGAATTAACGCAGACCGGAACGTTTTCCTCCCTGAAAATGTGAAGAAACCTGCGGTCGGGATAAAAATCAGCAAGGGGACGGTTCCTGCCATTTGTATTAACTTCGAAGGTAACATTATGGGCTTTCATTGACTTCGCTAATTTTCTGTACAAGGGCTCAAGATCAGATGTCGGTTTGTAGCCATAAATCCTTATGAGGTCACAATGACCAATAATATCAAATATTTCTGAGGCTACTGCTACATTGACTGAATCGAAATAGGACTCGAACAGCCTGTCTATACTTTTCCCTTCATAAAATTCTGGACCAACATCCACAGTTTTTTCACCCAGATAATGAACCGAGCCAATTATGTAATCAAGGGGCAATGGTTTGAGGTAAGATCTGATCTCTTCTTCTTTTCCTGCAAAAAAGTCAACCTCAAGGCCAATTTTTACTTTAATATCCCGGGTGTTTTTCTGAAGCGTTTCCAGATGATCTATATAGGGAGAAATGTTTACAGGATTCATATTCCAGTCCTCGAGATCTTTAAATAATGTCAGATGCTCGGAAAAGCCGATCTCACTCAATCCTGCAACAATTGCAGGAGCGACGTAGTCTTCTGGTACAGACCTTCCATCACTGTAACTGGAGTGCATATGGTAATCAGTTCTATAAATCATTTTTCAAATGGGTTGCAAAGTAATCCTTTAGACATTCAAATTAGGACCAAATTTGGGAATAAAACAAATTGATACTTGATAATGTGAGCAGGAAAATGGTAAATTTGTGAAAAATTGGAAAAGCGTGAACGAAAAGAAAAAACCATGCTCATGCGTGAGTTGTGACTTCCGGGCCGTAGTATTTTCATACCTTGAAGACCCATCTATTGAAGAATTGTGCGACCATAAAGAAGAACAATTTTTCAGGAAGGGCGAGATAATAAATCATGAAGGTGAAAAAATAAGCAACTTCAAATATCTGAAAAGCGGTTTGGTTAAACTTTACAGGAGAGTGCCCAATGGCGATGAACAGGTAATAACAATTACCCGGCCATTCGAATTCGTGAGTAACATGAGTATCTTTTCTGAAGAACGTTATCAGTATTCGGTTTCGGCCCTGGAGGATTCTGTGGTCTGCATGGTAAAACTGGATTATATAAAGGAATTGTTTTTGAAGAATGGCGGTTTTGCCATGAGCCTGCTTACAAAGATTTCAAGAATTAATGATAAGATAATATCACAGACTCTTGATATACGGCAGAAAAACCTTATCGGAAGAGTCGCTTTTGTTCTACTCTATTTTACAAATGAAATTTATAAGTCAAGGGTCTTCGATCTGCCTGTATCACGTAAAGAAATAGCTGATTATATTGGTATGAGCACCGCTAATGTGATCAGAACTTTGTCAGATTTCAAGAAAGATGGAATAATAAGGGTATTCGGTAAGACGATAGAAGTTGTTGATGTTGCCAAGCTTGAGGTTATTTCAAAGCATGGTTGAAAATCACATCTCTTAAGGCTTCTTCCAGATTACCAAAACGGAAATTATAACCTGCATCAATCAGCTTTTCAGAAGAAACCCGGCTTCCTTTCAGGATTACGTCGGACATTTGACCAAGACCAATTTTCAGGATAGCCGCTGGTACAGGAACAGGAAAAAGAACTGCTTTCATTACTGAAGCAAGACATTGCATAAATTCTTTATGTTTGATATGTTGTGGAGCTACAGCATTATAAGAGCCATGCATTGTGGAATCCGTTATTGCTTTAAGATAAATTTTACATAAGTCCTCAATATGTATCCATGGCATATACTGGTTCCCGGTGCCGGCCTGAACAAGAAACCCGAATTTCGCCGGTTTCATCAGTTTTGACAATGCACTGTCGTTTTTTTCAAGAACAACTCCTGTCCTTATTTTAACTGTGCGGATTCCTGAAGCGTTAAAAAGATCAGCAGCTCCTTCCCATAGCCTGCAGACATTACCCAGAAAATCATCAGCAGGAGAATCTCCTTCATTAAATATTCTTTCGGATGTCTGAGAACCATAAATGCCTGCTGCGGATGCAGAAATTACAGCTTTGAGTGGAATCCCCATTTCTGTAATTGTTTCGTGCAAAAACTTCAATGATCCCGATCGGCTTTTAATAATTTCCGCTTTTCTTTTGTTCGTCCATCTGCGTTCACCGATATTTGCACCGGCAAGATTAACTATAAAGTCCACCTCCTTAAATGCATCAGGATCGATTTTTCCCCGTTCAGGATCCCATTTATAAACATTTATTTTGCCGGGCTTAATCCCGCTTCTTGATAGACAGGATACATTATACCCATTCTCAAGAAGAAGGGATGTCAGGTACCTGCCAATGAGACCTGACCCCCCGGTAATTAATACCGTGGACTTTATTGGCCGGTTTTGTTCTCCAATGATCATACTCATCATTTTGAGATTTAGATAAATTTAACAATAAATCTTCATTAAAAATTGAGACCTCACGATCGAAATATTAAAAAGATATTGTCATATTTGTGACCTTAAAAAAATTGTGTTCATTTAGTTTTGCTAAAATTCTATGAAAATCAATCATCAATTGTCTAATTTATAATGAAAAAAGAAACTATGAAAGATGCAGTTGCAATACTATGCGCAGGAGGCCCGGCACCAGGAATAAATACAGTAATAAGTGCCGTTACAAAGATATTCTTATTGAATGGCTATAGCGTCTTAGGAATAAATGGCGGATATAAATCACTTTTTTCAAGTGAGCCGTCATTTGATTATCTCGACTTTGAATTTGCTGACAAGATATACAGTCGTGGAGGCTCAGCCCTCAAGATGAGCAGGCATAAGCCTAAAGATGATGAGTTTAAGGTTGATTTTTTTAAAAAGAACAATGTAAAACTCCTGGTTACAATCGGTGGTGATGATACCGCTTCTTCTGCTAACCGTCTGACAAAATATCTTAAGGAGCAAAACATGGACGTGAAGAATATTCATGTGCCTAAAACCATTGATAATGACCTGCCTCTTCCGGAAGGGACTCCTACTTTCGGATACCATTCTGCAAAAGAGGAGGGAGTACGCCTTGCTACAACCATCTATGAAGATGCACGAACAAGCGGGAACTGGTTTGTTGTATCCGCAATGGGACGGGAAGCCGGCCATCTGGCATTCGGAATTGGTACTGCATGTCACTATCCGATGATTATAATCCCCGAGATATTTAACAAGACCAAAATAACTTTTGATAAAATTACCAGGTTAGTTATCTCTTCAATGGTGAAACGGAGGTTACTTGGGCTCGATTATGGAGTGGCAATCATATCTGAAGGAGTTTTTCATTTTATGAGTGAAAAGGAGATCATTGAAACAGGTATCAATTTCACCTATGACGAACATGGTCACCCGGAACTTGGGAATGTCAGTAAGTCTCACATTTTCAACATGCTTACACAACAGGCTCTTAAAGATCTCAGGATCAGTGTAAAATCACGTCCAAATGAAATGGGTTATGAATTAAGATGCTGCCGTCCTGTTGCTTATGATTTAAGCTATGCCACCAGACTTGGACTTGGCGTTCATAAGCTGTTTAAGGATGGGATTACCGGATGTATGGTTACTGTCGACAGAACTGGCAGTATTTCTCCGTTATATCTTAAGGATGTGGAAGATGAAAATGGAAAAGTAAAACCCCGGCTGGTAAATGTTGAGACTGAAAATGTACAGCTTATCTACCGGAATAATCTTCATTACATAACTAAAGCCGATTATAAAGGCGCAAAAAAATATGTTCAGAATCCTGAAGATTATGATTTCTTCAAGATCCTTGAATGGGAAGAAAGTCCATTGAATTGAGAGTTGTTGGAAAAATACCAGGAAGTGGGGTGAACATGTTCACCCCACTTTTTGTATTATAACTTCTGTGAAACTGAGTACATTGCTTTATTCACTATTTTCAGCTAATTTTATAGTCAACTTTAATTCATTCATTCTAAAAAACAAAGGACATGGCAACTCAGAAATCAACTAAAGGCATTATTGCAATTCTTACAGGAGGTGGAGATGTTCCAGGACTTAATCCGGCTATCAGGGCAGTCACAATCCGTGCAAACCGCGAGGGATATAAAGTAATCGGACTTCGCAGGGGATGGGCAGGTATTACTGAATTAATCAGGGACCACAAGGCAGATAACAGTAACAATTATCAGATTCTTACAGATGATATAGTTAATAAAGCGGGCCGCACCGGGGGTACTTTTTTACATACATCCAGAACAAGACCAAGTCACATGTCAAAGTCAAGCGTTCCTGATCATCTGCAGAGTACGTATAATGCAGAGGTTAATGACCTTACTCCGGAAATTATTAAAAACCTTGAATGGCTTGGAGTCGATTACCTGATACCTATCGGAGGTGATGATACGCTTAGTTATGGAGTACATCTGTATAAAAAAGGAATTAATGTTGTTGCAATTCCAAAAACAATGGACAATGATGTTCCCGGAACCGATTATTGTATCGGATTCAGCACTTGTGTTACACGTACTATTCAGATGACAAACAGTCTGAGAACATCGGCCGGTTCACATGAACGACTTCTTGTTCTGGAAGTATTCGGCAGATATGCAGGGTTTACGGCGATGCTGCCAACCATGGCAGGTGCTGCAAATCGGTGCGTTATCCCGGAATATGAATTTGATATTGACCTGCTGACAAAGCTGCTCGTCGAAGACAGAAATCATAATCCGAGCAGGTATTCTGTTGTACTTGTTTCAGAGGGAGCAATGTTTAAGGGAGGTGAAATGATATTTTCAGATCAGGAGAAAG
>Ga0302296_1000279_pt1 | contig 44240 bp, 36 predicted proteins | sample III_Fen_N3_1_FD_194546 | JGI IMG/M metagenome (GOLD analysis project Ga0302296, IMG submission 194546) | Peat permafrost microbial communities from Stordalen Mire near Abisko, Sweden - III_Fen_N3_1 | ecosystem: Environmental > Terrestrial > Soil > Wetlands > Permafrost | place: Sweden: Abisko... | reverse complement strand
CAATCATTTCAGCCATCAGATCATCAGCATCTACTACTGTGCCTTCACGGCTTTTCATTTTACCTTCAGGAAGCTCCACCATGCCGTATGAAAAGTGAACAAGGCTTTTCCCCCATTTAAAACCTACTTTGTCCAACAAAATGGAAAGTACCTGAAAATGGTAGTTTTGCTCATTGCCTACCACATAAACCATTTTGTTAATCGGGAAATCATCATACCGAAGCTTGGCTGTCCCGATATCCTGGGTCATATAAACCGAAGTGCCATCGGCCCGCAACAAGAGTTTCTCATCCAATCCATCACCTGTAAGGTCGGCCCATACAGAACCATCTTCCCTGCGATAGAAGACTCCATTTGCAAGTCCTTCCTCTACTTTTTCTTTCCCTTCAAGATAAGTCTGCGATTCGTAATATATCTTATCGAAATCAACTCCCAATTGTTTGTAGGTGACATCAAAACCTGCATACACCCATGCATTCATTGTCTCCCACAAATGACGGACTTCAGGATCATTGTTTTCCCAGGCAAGGAGCATTTGCTGGGCTTCCAGAATAAGCGGTGCCTGCTTCTTGGCATCTTCTTCACTTAATCCTTTTTCCATTAATTCTTTGATCTGTACTTTGTATGCTTTATCAAAAACCACATAGTATTTTCCCACCAAATGGTCACCTTTTAGCCCTGAACTATCAGGAGTTTCTCCATTACCAAAGAGCTTCCAGGCAAGCATGGACTTGCATATATGAATACCACGGTCATTGACGATATTTGTTTTGACAACTTTCCAACCATTTGCTTTTTGAATTTCTGCAATGCTGTGTCCGAGCAGGTTGTTGCGGACATGACCTAAGTGCAGGGGTTTGTTGGTGTTGGGTGACGAGTATTCAATCATCATCAATTCAGCCTGATCAGTCGGAGCTGTTATGCCGAATTGGCTGTTTGAATGGATATCAGCCAATGTTTCAAGCCAGTAACTCTGGTTGATGCTTAAATTCAGAAATCCTTTTATAACATTGAAAGACGAGATAACCGGATTGTTTTTCAGCAGATATTCACCTATTTCCTGTCCGGTTTGTTCGGGAGATTTGCGGGCTGCCTTTACAAAAGGGAAAATAACTACGGTAAGATCACCTTCAAATTCTTTCTTTGTTTTTTGAAGTTGTATCTGATCTACTGCTGTTTCAAGATTATAAAGGCTTTTGACTGCGTCGGCAACGACGGTACCAAGGATTGTTTCTAAATTCATAGGAGTATGTTATTTCTTTCGGACTGCAAAGATACAAAAATTAGTGACACGGAATAGTAGGTAGAAGGCAGTAGGTAGAAAGTAGTAGGTAGTTGAGCAAGAGGCAAGAGGTAAGGAGTTGCTTGATTGCAGGTGGCCGAAGTATAGCTGTTGAAGATGTAGTGACAAAAATAACGCCTGTCCCTCTGTTTGAGGAGCAGGCGTTACTGTAGGCAATTAAATTCTACTACGTTTTAGAATATCTTCCAACCCAGTGAAATTACAAACGTATTTGCAGGAATTTTATCAATGGTTACATCCTGTATTTTTGTCTGGTACATATCGTTAATTACCTGATAACGAAAATCAAGGGACAACATAAGGACATCAACACCAAAACCAGCTTCAAGTCCTAGTTGTGCTGCTTTTACATCGCTCTTAAAGTCAGAAGCACTAAATCCGCTCACTGCAATGTTGTTATAATCCAGGGAAGAGCCTGCATTGAATCGAAGCTTTGGGCCTGCAAATACCCGGAGGTTAGCAACCTTCTCTAAATCCAGGATTTTATAACCCAAAAGTATCGGAACATCTATCGCCCGGACCGTAACATTTTTATTAAATGTTCCCGTGTTATTGCCACTGGTTATAGACATGTTGTAATTCTTTTTTCCCATGTCGTACAGCAATTCCGGCTGTAAATAAAGCTTGTTTCCCAGCCGGGCAAATATCCCAGCCTGGAACCCATTGGACAAATCGGCTTTTGCGGTTTTATAATTATAGGTGCCGTTTGTTATCGAACCTAAATCATTTCCACCGAGCGATGAGTTATAACCCGCTTTGATTCCAAAATTTAGCTGGGCATACGTAAAAGAAACAGATAGCAGAAGTACTGCTGCAAGAATAAGCTTTTTCATAAACAAATTTTTTATTAATTAAGAATAGAATTTATACATACTCTAATCAAAACGCAGAATAGTGTGATTTGTTTTATTAATGAAAATTAAAAAGTTACCCACATGGGGTTATGAATCTTGATTTTTGTAGGATTAAAATTTAAATCTTCCTTTACAGGTATCTGCAGAATGTATTCTTTGCCGATTTTGTTGGTTAATTTCCGACCACGCAGCCATACATTAAAATCTTTTAACTGAGAAAAGCTGATTCCTTTCTTTGCCGCCCATACTGTCCAGTCGGCAACCGGTTCCCTGAGCACTACTTCATTTGTATTGATGGTCTGATAAAACTGATCATGTCCAAGTGTATATCCAAAAGCTTTCGGGTTTTCAAGGAATTGCTTCATGGCTAATATCCTGAACACATAGCGGCTTGTTTCGGCATTCAGTAACAAATCGAATGCTTCTTCCACCTGTTGGTTTTCTTTCTCACTCGAAATTCTGCCCATCCCGGCATTATACGAAGCAGCTACGGTTGTCCAGTTCTTATATTTGTTGTAAGCGCTTTTAAAGTATTTGCAGGCAGCAATGGTGGACTTTTCAATGTGATAGCGTTCATCTACTTCGTCGTTTACCTCCAGCCCGAACTGTTGTGCCGTTTTGGGCATTAATTGCCATAAACCTGCTGCTCCTGCACCGGATTGGGCCCGTATATCAAGATTGCATTCAATGACAGCCAGATACTTGAAATCATCAGGAACTCCGTTCTGCTTAAGTATCGGTTCGATGATCGGAAAATAACGGTTTGCACGTTTAATGATTATGATACTCACTGAGTGGTTAAACCCAATTACTATCTGTTCACGATCAAACCGTTCGCGCATATCGTATCGCTCAAGCGATATGGTCTGACCTGCAAATTCAATGCTTGAAGGGATCGGAAATGAATAGATGGGTTCAACACAAAAGACAGACTGGCTGAAACAAACACAGAGGAATACAATGATTCCGGATTTATACCCCATAATTTTTTAGTTATTTTTGAATTTTGGCTTTTTGGTCTTACAAAGATAGCCATTAAGAGGAATTATTGTACTAAAAACTAAAAAAATCAAACTTATCGATTTGTTTTTGAGCGTGGAAGTTAAATTTATCTATCTTTGTGCCAGTTTTAATAGATTTATTGTTGTACCATTAGTTGAATCAAATTTTAAATTAATTGCCATGAAACGAGCCATTTTCCCCGGAACTTTTGATCCGTTTACCATTGGTCACTTTAGTGTTGTGGAGCGTGGATTATCATTCTTCGATGAAATTGTTATTGGTATCGGTGTAAACCAGGCAAAGAAGACACTTTTTAGTGTAGAAAAACGGTTGGAAATGGTTCAACAGGCCTTTGTGAATGAGCCCCGTGTCAAGGTTGCATCCTATGACAGCTTAACAGTTGACTTTGCCCTTTCGGTAAATGCTGATTTTGTATTAAGAGGATTGCGCTCAGTAGGAGATTTTGAATATGAACGGACTGTTGCCGACGCTAACCGAACCCTTACAGGAATTGAAACAGTAATCCTTTTTACAGAATCAAAATACTCATATATATCTTCAACGGTTGTACGTGATTTAATATCTTACGGAAAAGACATTTCATTATTTTTACCTCCACATGTAATTTTGTAATACCCATTAGTCATCTGCCGGTTGGCAGAGAATTTTACCCATATCCATATGAAAAAAGTAATTTTTCTAAGCCTATTGTTCTTTTGTATACATACTGCTGTTGCTGATGCTCAAAAAGTCAATCAACGTAGTTTTAGAATCAGTAAAAACCTGACCATTTTTAATTCCGTGTTTCGTGAACTCGATATGTTCTATGTCGACACACTGAGTTATGACAAGATGATGAAGTCGTCCATTGATAATATGCTGGAGAAACTTGATCCGTATACTGTCTATTTACCCGAAGAGGAAACGGATGACCTGACCTTTATGACAACCGGTGAATATGCAGGTATCGGAGCTTTAATCATGAAAAAGGACAACATTATCTGTATCTCCGAACCATATGAAGGAATGCCTGCCCAACGTAACGGATTGCGTGCAGGGGATATTCTCATTCAGGTAGATGGTGAGGATGTAGATGGTCTTACAGTTGGTGAAGTAAGTGCCTTGCTTAAAGGAACGCCGAACACCATTATTAAATTAAAAATCAAACGCCCGGGTGAAAAGAAACTGATTGAAAAGGAATTTCCCCGAGAGAAAATTCAGGTAAATCCGGTAACCTATTCAGGACTTGTTGCCGACAAAGTGGGTTATGTGATGCTGAGTGAATTTACCGAACGTGCTGCCCAGGAAATTAAAAACTCCATCAATGAGTTGGTTAAGCAGCATAAGATAGAATCGGTTGTGTTGGATATCCGCAATAATGGTGGTGGATTAATTGATGAAGCGGTAAAAATTGTTGGCTATTTTGTCCCTAAAGGTACTGATGTTGTAACAACAAAAGGAAAGAATAAAGAATCAGACAGAACCTATAAAACACCTACAGACCCTATTTATCCTCAAATGAAACTGGTTATTCTGGCAAATCGTTCCTCAGCCTCTGCTTCCGAAATTGTTGCTGGTTCTATTCAGGATCTGGATCGGGGGGTAATAGTAGGCGAACGTACATTTGGCAAAGGACTTGTACAAAACATACGGCCCTTAAGTTACGGAGGCCATTTAAAAGTAACAACAGCCAAATATTACATCCCCAGTGGACGTTGTATTCAGGCACTCGATTACAGCCATCGCAACGAAGATGGTAGTGTCGGACACATACCTGATAGCCTGACTTCAGAATTTAAAACCCACAACGGACGTAAAGTCAGGGATGGTGGGGGTGTTGTACCTGATACCATTACAAAAGATGAACGTAAGATCAATATAGCCTATTACATTTTTGCACAGAATCTGTATTTCGATTATGCAACGCAGTATGTGCTGCAACACCCAAGAATTGCTTCGCCGGTTGAATTTGTATTGTCTGATGAAGATTTTAAGGCATTTACCGATTATCTGGCAGAAAAGAAATTTACGTATACAACCCAGACCGAGAAGTCATACAATGCTTTACTGGAAATGGCTCAATTTGAAGGATTGGATAAAGGTGCAAAGGACGAATTCACAGCATTAAAGGCAAAATTATTGCCTGATGTCATTAAGAATATTCAGGATGCCAAAAAAGAAGTTTCCGAACTACTCAGTCTTGAAATCATTAAACGTTATTATTATCAAAAGGGCGAAATCCAGTACTCACTTCGTACCGATAAGGACTTAAAGGTGGCTATTGACATACTCAAACCAGATGGCAAATACCTGAAAATACTGTCAGCCAAATAAGAGCTGAATAAGGATGGCTTATTTAAGGCTGTTTAATATTTAAAACGCTTTCGTTTTCTTCGGACAACGAAAGCGTTTTATTTTGTCAGGGTAATTCGCTAAATAACTGCATGAAGTGCTTTGTCTTCCCATCGTTTTTTTAGCTTCTTTTGATAAATTGCAATTCAATGCTTGATTATTCTGTCTAATTAAAAGGGTTTTGAATGAAATTATGATAAATATCAATCAAAACCTTTTTTTTGAAGAAGAATTATACTTATTTTTGTTCCCCGAAAAGTACAGGTAAAGTGTGTTGGGAAAAAGTGAGGTATACTTCACAAACACAATACTGAGCTTGTGCATTATTCTCATAATTTTCCATTCCGGACAATAAAAGAACAACATACTATTTACCATGAAGAAGAACATTGTAGGCGAAAAGATCAGTACGTTATGTGCCGATAAGAATATTTCGAGAGAAGAGTTGTCTGACAGATCCGGCTTAAGCATTGATCAGATTGAATTGATTGAAAACAGCGATACCATTCCATCTTTATCTCCCCTTATCAGGATTGCACGGGCATTGGGTGTTCGTCTGGGTACTTTTCTGGACGATTGTGAAGAATTGGGTCCGGTTGTTCATAAACATTCGGACACTCAGAAACCGGCTACTTTTTCCAGCCAGCTATCCAGTGCAAACTCACATTTGGATTTCTTCTCTCTGGCAGCCCGTAAAACCGGGCGTCATATGGAACCATTCCTGATTGATATTAAACCATCATCAACCAATGAGCCGATACTGTCCTCGCACGAAGGTGAAGAATTTATTTTTGTAATTCAGGGTGCCGTAAAAATTAATTATGGCAAAGAAGTGCACGTTCTGCATAAAGGCGACAGCATCTATTACGATTCAATCGTTGACCACCTGGTCAGTGCGTTGAATGGAGAAACAGCCCAGATTGTTGCAGTGGTATACACGCCCATGTAAAGAATTTACGATTAATTCATTTACTATTTACCAGTTAGAATTGTTTCCTGATAAACTTCGGGTATCAACCTCTATATTAATCTGTGTAAATCCATCTTCAATCTGTGTAAATCCTTTTCTAATCTGTGTAAATCTTTTTCTAATCTGTGTAAATCAAAAATATGGAATTATCCAACAGGACTTTAGGTGATTGGCTTGAACATTGGGCTGCAGTGACTCCAGACCATGAATATATAGTTTATTCTGACCGTAACTTGCGTTTTTCATGGTCAGTATTCAACGAACGTGTTGACAACATGGCTAAAGGGTTGCTGTCGATAGGTGTAACCAAAGGTGCCCATGTGGGTATCTGGGCACAGAATGTGCCTGACTGGCTGACTTTTTTGTACGCATGTGCCAAGCTGGGAGCTGTGGCGGTAACTGTAAACACCAACTATAAAGATTCTGAACTCGCCTTTGTCCTCGAAAACTCCGACATGCATACACTTTGTATTACGGATGGTGTTCCGGGAAGTGATTTTGTGGATATGGTTTATTCCCAGGTCCCTGAACTGAAAACAACTCAACGCGGGCATTTGATATCCGGGCGGTTTCCGGAACTTAAAAATGTAGTATACATTGGCCAGGAGAAACATCGTGGAATGTATAATACTGCCGAAGTACTGTTGCTGGGAAGCAATCAGAACGAAGCTGAATTCTTACGCCTGAAAAAGTCAGTGACTTGCCACGAAGTGGTCAATATGCAATATACGTCAGGTACAACCGGTTTCCCAAAAGGCGTCATGCTTTCCCATCATAATATTGCCAACAACGGTTACCTGACAGGGGAACATATGAAATTTACACAGGCGGATAAATTATGCGTTTGCGTTCCGTTGTTTCACTGTTTTGGAGTCGTGCTGGCTACCATGAACTGCCTGACTCATGGCTGTACGCAGGTTATGGTGGAAAAATTCGATCCGCTCATTACACTGGCTTCCATTCATAAGGAACGCTGTACGGCTGTTTATGGGGTTCCTACCATGTTTATTGCCGAACTGCATCATCCCATGTTCGGATTGTTCGATATGAGTTCATTGCGTACAGGCATCATGGCAGGTGCCTTATGTCCCATTGAGCTGATGCGTCAGGTGAGCGAAAAAATGTTCATGACTATTACAAGTGTGTATGGATTGACTGAAACATCACCCGGCATGACGCACACCCGTTTTGAAGATTCCTTTGAAGTAAGGTGTACAACAGTGGGAAGTGATTATGAGTTTACCGAGGTGGCTGTGATAGATCCCGATACTCATGAGATTTGTCCCGATGGTGTACAGGGGGAAATGTGTTGCCGTGGGTATAATCTCATGAAAGGATATTACAAAAACCCGCAGGCAACCTCTGAGGTTATTGATAAAAACGGATACCTGCATTCAGGTGACCTTGGAATAAAGGATCCCGATGGAAATTACCGCATAACAGGACGTATTAAGGATATGATTATTCGTGGGGGAGAAAATATATCCCCACGTGAGATTGAAGAATTCCTGTACCACATACCCGGGGTAAAGGATGCCCAGATTGTTGCCATTGCTTCTCCCCGCTATGGAGAGGATGTGGCTGCATTTGTTATTCCACATTCCGGATTCGGGATTACCAGGGAAGATGTCCGTGACTTTTGCAAAGATAAAATTGCCCGGTATAAAATACCGCGTTATGTTTTCTTTATTGATGAATACCCACTTACAGGAAGTGGTAAAATTCAAAAGTTTAAACTCAGGGAAATGGCATTGGAATTATGCAACGAACAGGGTATTGAGATTATATAGTCTCCATACTGACTAAGGCCCCCACAGCATGACTCCCCATTTGAATTTATCAAGAAGATATATTCAAGTGGGGAGCATTGTTTTGATCCCTTGAACGATAACTCGTTTATTTTTACCAAAATCATTGCGGATGTTCGTAAGGAAATGTATCTTTGCCACATAAATATACGCAATGAATCTTCATTCCCCTATACAACATTCGGGTAGTTTCATTCCTCCTCTCTTAACCACCCGGTATTTAATCTTCAGGAAATTCCCGAAAAAGTTTACATGATGCTACGGTTTTGACTCACAAACTGATGGACATGTAAGAGTAATTTCATCCCGGGATATTTAGACTCTCACAAAATCAGGGTACAAAAGGAGTAAGATTCCCCTCATCAATTTCACACATGTGTTTCTCAATTATAGAACATGATACCGCTATGAAACGCCAACGCCAATGTAATTAACCTGTATAAATAAAATTTCATCATGGAATTACAAGTTATTCAGAGTAAAATATATGAAATCAGAGGTTTCAAGATAATGCTTGACCGTGATTTGGCAGGAATGTACGGAGTAGAAACAAGACGTTTGAATGAACAAGTCAAAAGAAATCTGAAAAGGTTTCCTGATGATTTTATGTTCCAACTCTCCGAACAAGAGTTTCAAGATTGGAAGTCGCAATTTGCGATATCCAATTCTATCAAAATGGGAATGAGAAAAAGACCCTATGCTTTCACCGAGTTGGGCGTTGCCATGCTTAGTAGTGTCCTTAACTCAGATACAGCAATTGAAATTAACATGAGCATCATGCGAGCATTTATAGCCATCCGTCAATTTGTATTAAAACCACCGGTAGACAGAATTGGAGAACTTCAAAACGAAATGTGGGAAATCAAACAGTATATCGAAGAGATGTTTACAGACCAAAACGACATCAATGAAGATACCCGGATGCAGATAGAAATTATAAGTCAGGCACTTGCTGAACTGCAAATAGAAAAGCAAACAGAGAAGCCCCGACGATCTATCGGGTTTTAACGATAGAAAAAGATATATTATTCATCTTCATAAATTAAAAACCAAATATTTTAAATCTATTTATTCCTTGTTTGCTTGCAATCTCAGGTATACAAAACTTCGAAAACAATTCTCTATTAAAAAATATATTGAAAAAACATCCTTGTACCAAAAGAAGTTACAAATTATAAAAATCAACGGGTTGGGCTAAACAAAAAACATTTAATTTAAGTATAAATAAAAATGTTCGCTTTTACTGGCACAACTAACTAAACGGTTAAATACTCACTATCCTCCATGGGATGCATGCGGGGATGAATACATACAAAATCCTTAAAAACAATCATGAAAACAAAAACAATTGGACAACAATTGGGTCGCAGCTCATGGGCTGAACCCTGGAAGATAAAAATGGTGGAACCTATTCACATGATTTCACGCAACGAAAGAGCAGTGGCTTTGGAAAAGGCCGGTTACAATACATTCCTGATCCGTTCTGAAGAAGTCTATATCGACCTGCTGACCGATAGCGGCACCAATGCCATGAGCGACCGACAATGGGCAGGTATGATGATGGGCGATGAAGCCTATGCCGGCAGTCGCAATTTCTATCATCTCGAAGAAGCCATTCAGGAGTATTATGGGTACAAATATGTTGTCCCTACCCATCAGGGGCGTGGTGCCGAAAATATCCTTTCACAGATAGCCATCAAAAAAGGACAATTTGTCTGTGGTAACATGTATTTCACCACAACACGGCTTCATCAGGAACTTGCCGGAGGCGTTTTTACGGATGTTATCATTGACGAAGCACATGATGCACAGAAAGAACACCCTTTCAAAGGCAATGTTGACCTGTCAAAGGTTCAACGGCTCATTGACGAAAACGGGGCTTCCAGTATTGCTTACGTTTGCCTGGCAGCTACAGTGAATATGGCCGGTGGACAACCGGTCAGCATGCAAAATGCGAGGGAGCTCCATGCCCTTTGTAAAAAGTATGGTATCCGGATTTTCTTAGATGCAACACGGGCAGTAGAAAATGCATTCTTTATCCAGGAACGGGAGGAAGGGTATGCCGATAAAACCCTGGCTCAGATATTGAAAGAATTCTGCAGCTATTCGGATGGGGCCACTATGAGTGCCAAAAAAGATTCATTGGCGAATATCGGTGGCTGGCTTGGGTTGAACGATCATGGGTTGTTTGAGGAGGCCTGTAACCTGGTGGTAGTGTACGAAGGACTCCAGACTTATGGAGGTATGGCCGGACGGGATATGGAAGTACTCTCCATTGGAATCAAAGAAAGCGTTCAGGACGATTATATGCGTTCCCGAATCGGCCAGGTGCGCTATCTGGGTGAATTGCTGCTCGATTGGGGGATTCCAATTACACGCCCTATCGGTGGTCATGCTGTTTTTTTGGATGCCCAGAAGTTCTATCCCCATATTCCTCAGGAAGAGTTTCCGGCACAAACACTGGCTGCCGACCTTTACCTTGAGTCCGGAGTCCGGTCAATGGAACGTGGTATTGTAAGCGCCGGAAGAAAGAAGGAAACCGGCGAAAACTACCATCCATCGCTGGAGCTCACCCGGCTCACTATTCCCCGACGGGTATATACCCAGGCACATATGGATATCGTTGCCGAATCGGTAAAAAACCTGTATGATGTCAGGGATCAGAAGAAAGGACTGAAAATGGTCTTTGAACCCCGATACCTTCGTTTCTTTCAGGCCCGGTTTGAAAGATTGTAGATGCGAACAACGTTATTTAATTAATAATTAAAAATTAACAATTAATAATTAACAGATCATTGCAAGTAAGTACTTAGGATAAAAAATAGATCATTAAATATCTACGATTACTTATAAGGATTGTGAAATGCCTCTTAATTCGTAAACAGAATTTTAGAGGGCTATATTTTAAACGGTAAAGCTACAAAGCGTCAATGACGTTTTGTGGCTTTATTTACTATAAAGCTACATTCGTTTAGATTAATTAAAACTATTTCTATAAATCACTTGTATCTGTTAAATGTGTTTTGTATATTTGCGTTTCAAAGAAGCATAATAGGTCTATGAAAAAAGGCAAATAACTATAAATCCTTAAAGATATGATGGATTGCCGAAAAAGGTTGACCGTATTTAACCCGGTTTGTCAATAAATATTGTTGACTAAGATTTTTAAATGCTGAGGGTGTAAATAACAAAATAACTATGACCGGAAAGACATTACGATTTGTAAACTTTTTATTGGATTCAGGAATATTTTTTATTCTGCTGATATTTTTTATGCTGGCTTTTAGGAAAAGGATAGCAATTGAAAATATGAAATGGATTTCATGTGCGTTGTATTTTTTGTATTATTTTCTTTTTGAGTATTTTAACGGACAAACAATTGGAAAAATGATTACCAAAACGAAAGTCGTTTCAATCTCCGAAAATGAGAAGTTGTTTTTTATCCGGCTGTTTATTCGAACGCTCATGCGGTTTATTCCAATTGACATCGTTTCCTACTTATTTACCTACAGGGGACTACACGACCTGATTTCAATGACAACTGTAATAAAACTGAACAACAAGACCACTTAAAAACAGGAATACATGTACATTTAATATTCACAACCATATAGCAACCGTAAGCTTTCGGATTACGGGGCGAAACCGAAAAGCCAGACGAGTAGGATAATTACAAAAAATAAACAAATGAAGAAATCATTAGTCAGAATTTCTGCAATTTTATTAATTGCAGTTTCATTAAGCTCATGTGCAACGCTTTTTTGTGGCCCGGTCAGTGAATGTCAACGTACAAAACCGGCATATGGACAACCTGCCAGGCAAGTAAGAGTTGGTGCATTAATCCTGGATATTGTGTTGTTTTGGCCGGGACTTATTGTAGACTTTGCAACCAATGCCATCTACCAGCCCTGCCAAAAGTAATAATTTTATGTATCAGGAAGCCCTGTTATTTATAGGGAATGATCCATTTATAATAAACCGTTGCGATGGAACACTCGTAACGGTTTTTTTATGTACATAATGCTGCATCAATGAATACCTGTTAAATTTGTTTGGCAAAACACTTGCATTGTTAAAAGTGTTTAGTAAATTTGCAGGGCGAAAAAAGGGAGATAAATTCGAATCATTCAGTCTGTTTGCGATGAATAAAGTGCAGTTGAGACTGCAATCCTTGAAGTCGCCGGAACAATATATTGTCTTATTTAAATCCCGATGGTTATCGGGAGAATTATTCCCCATGTACTATTTATAATGTTGCTTACGGCTTCCCACAACACGGAACACTGAACGTTGAACACGGAACAATATAACTGTTATTTGTTCGCTGTTACGAGAGGGTTGCGAGGGGGTTGCGAGGGGGTTCCGAGGGGGTTAGAAGGGGTATACCCCTCCTAACCCCCAGGAAACCCTCAATAAAGTCTCACTGATTTCCCTTTATACATAAAACGAATGTATAGTAGGGTCATTAGGAATGGGATTATAAGCCTTCAGACTTCTATCGGGATTAAAATTCAACATTCCGATAGCTATATTAACTGCGAATGCCAACAAATCGGCATCTTCAATATGTATTATTAAATTTACAAAATACCCATTAAACAATGCGTGGAATATATGTGATTACGTTCTTAATGGCCTGCAACCTGACAGTATGGGGTCAATTACCCGTGCAGACAACTGCAAAAGTGAGCTTAAACGTCGATACATTCTATACAACCTATAGGATTGAAGACAAGTACCGTTGGCTGGAAGATATAAATTCGATTGATTCAAGGGAATGGTTGACTACTCAAAACAAAATGTGCAAGAATTATTTGTTGAAAGTATCCAATAAAACCAGTTCGTTTAATGCCATTGACACATACACCTATACGGAATACGATAATCCAAAGAAAAAGGGGAAATACTATTTCACAAAAGCTTACTACAACACATTTGGTGCTCCGGCTCTTTTTTCGCAAACGACCCTGAAAGAAGACCCGCAGCTATTAGTTGATCCGGTATTTGTATCTGCAAAGGACCAGATCCTGATCGGGGAATATTCCGTGTCAAAAGACTCAAGACTGTTGGCTTATCAGTTTAGTCGGAATGGAAGCGACTGGAAGGAAGTCAAGGTAATAGACATTCAAAGCGGGATGAATTTGAAAGACCACCTGAAAGGATTGAAGTTTTCATCGCTTGAATGGTTGGGAAATGGTTTTTTCTACTCTACATTTTCTCAGGACCAGCAGTTTGGTGAGACCCGTGGACAACGGGTGTTTTACCATAAGATCGGTACCGAACAGCAGGATGATGCCTTGATCTTTGAAAAAAAAGGTAATTTAAATGCATTCTTTGAATACCTGACAACTTCGGATGAACGATTTTTTATTCTCAAGGATATAAACCAACAGACCGGGAAATCGAATATCTTTTATATCGATTATATGTCGGAACAACACGAATTAAAGCCTTTATTGACAAACATAAGGTTTAATCTCCATATTCTGGACAGTCATGATGGGAAATTTATAGCCACTACTTTTAAAGATTCAAATAATGGGAGTATCGTGGAAATTGATCCTTTAAATCCATTAAAGTGGAAAGAGATTGCCCCTGAATTCACAGAATCATTATTACAGGATGTGATACCTTTCGAAGACAGGATCGTAGCAGTATACCAAACCAATCAACATCCTGTTCTAACGGTGGTTGATTATTCAGGGGCCCTGCTATATAGTAAAAAATTCCCTGCAGCAACCTCGATCAGCGGGTTTAGCGGACAAAGTAAGGATGAAGAATTGCTGTACAGTTTCAACTCGTATACCATACCCCCCGTGGTGTACAACTTCAATCTTAAAACCTTTAATTCAGAGCTGACAAAGCAAACAGCCGTTACCTTTGACTGGAAAACGATAGAATATAAAGAAGTGGAATACCTGAGCAAAGACAGTGTGCCGGTACCCATGATACTTGTTTATTCGAAAGGGATCAAGCTGGATGGGACAAATCCAACCATACTGGAGGCTTATGGAGGTTTTGGGATTGTTGCACAACCTTTCTTTGATCCCGGGATCGTTTATTTTATCAAACATGGCGGTATTTATGCCTTTGCAAATATCCGGGGAGGTGGCGATAAAGGGAAAGAATGGGCGAAGAAAGGACGTGGGATCTACAAGCAAAATTCATTTGATGATTTTATCGCAGCAGCCGAATTTCTGATAAAGAACAAGTATACCAGTCCTGAGAAGCTGGCTTCAACAGGTTCCTCGAACGGAGGTCTGGTAGTGGCAGCCACTGCCATACAACGTCCGGATTTATTCAGGGCCGTTGTTCCTGTCGTAGCACCACTTGATATGCTTCGGTTGGAAAAGTTTACTGTGGGCCACTGGCATGTGGATGAGTATGGATCGGTGACGGATAGCATCGAATTTAAAAAGCTGCTCAATTATTCTCCGTATTATAATATTAAGGAAGAAGTCAACTATCCATCGATGTTTGTTGTGACTTCGGATCATGATGACCGCGTTCCTCCATTTCATTCCTTTAAGTTTGCTGCACGATTGCAAAACAGGAATGCCCAGAAGAATCCGGTTATTTTAAAAGTAGAAAAGAATTCGGGACATTCCGGTGCTTCTACCATTATCACATCAGTAAAAGAGAAGGCTGACATTTATGGATTTATCATGTATGAATTAATGAAAGGGAAACCCTGAAAAGGTTCGACTAATTGTCCCGTTTGACCGGAAGAAAAAATAAGAACCTTTTTAGCGGCAGATGCAATAAAATGTCGTATTTTTGAACATCCGGATTCCTTATTTTTCCGACTGAAAACCAACTGGTTTTTTGGAATGCAAAAACCATGAGATTCCAGGCAGGGTATACCTGTAAAGGCTGTTTTTCAGGAAGCCAGAAATAAATATAAAATCATTGATAATGAAATCAAAAGCATTAATCCCTCACAAAGTTTCTCGCATCATGCCAGCTGTTTCGATCCTTGTTACCCTGTTTGTATTTTTGGTTACCACTCCCCTGAATGCCGTGCTAAAACAAGATACGCCTGCTCAATTGAAATTGCCAAATGGCTGGAGTCTAAGCCCTGTGGGGAAGCAGATACCTGTGGGAGACCTGCCTCTTAATATTGCTATCAGCCCTGATCAGCGATATGCAGCCGTAACTAATAACGGTGAGAGCGAACAATCCATTCAACTAATCGACCTGCATGAACAGAAACTGGTCGATACCTATGTAGTCGGAAAATCGTGGTTAGGACTTGTATTTGGCGATAAGGGCAAAAGCCTGTATGCTTCGGGAGGGAATGATAACTTTATTTTGCGGTTCAAGGTACAGAACAATAAACTCATTTGTTGCGACACATTCAGACTTGGCAATCCCATGAAACCGAAAATTTCAGTTGCAGGGATTGCACTTGATGAACAGGCTAAACGACTTTATGCTGTTACCAAGGATAATAATTCCGTTTATATTATTGACCTGGTTACAAAAAAGATATTAAAAAAGATTTCACTGGGCGGAGAAGGGTATACCTGTGTCTTGGCACCGGATAAAAAGCATCTGTATTGCAGTTGTTGGGGTTGTGACAAGATAGTATGTGTTAATACGAATACAATGGAAATTGAAGGGTCTATCCCGGTAGGTGATAATCCGAACGATTTAGTTATCGATAAGAAAGGCAAAAGGCTTTATGTGGCGAATTCGAATGATAATTCGGTATCTGTAATTGACCTAAAGGCGGGTAAAGTAATCGAAACATTAAATGCAGCCTTATATCCGACGTCTTTACCCGGTTCAACAACCAACAGTGTGGCACTCAGCAAAGACGACCATACACTTTATATTTCTAATGCTGATAATAACTGTCTTGCCGTTTTTGATATTACAAAACCCGGACAAAGCATTAGCCTGGGATTTATACCAACCGGCTGGTACCCAAGTTGTGTACGGATAGCCGGTGAAAACATACTGGTCAGTAACGGGAAAGGACTTTCTTCTTTTCCAAATCCAAAAGGACCTAATCCAACGATAAAAACCGAAAAGGTAGAATATATGAAAGGAATTCCGGTAATAAAAGAGGAAGTCCAATATATTGCCGGACTTTTTAAAGGAACACTAAGCCTGATTCCTGCCCCTGATAAATTAAAACTTGCCCAATGGACGAAACAGGTTTATGAAAATACGCCTTTCAAAAAAGAAAATGAAACACATTCAAAGGGAATGGCAGGCAATCCAATTCCTTCGGTAGTAGGAGCAATCTCACCAATTCATTATGTTTTTTACATTATCAAAGAGAACAGGACATACGACCAGGTATTAGGCGATATGCCACAAGGAAACGGAGACACTACACTTGTCCTTTTTGGAAAGAAATATACACCGAACCAACATGCCATTGCATCCCAATTTGTTTTGCTTGATAATTTCTATAATGATGCTGAAGTAAGTGCCGACGGTCACAACTGGAGCCTGGGAGCCTATGCCACCGATTATCTTGAAAAAACATGGCCAACACTTTATGGAAGCAGGGGAGGAAGTTATGATGCTGAAGGAAACCGTGAAATTGCCAACAATAAAAATGGCTTCATTTGGGATAATTGCAAAAGAAAGGGAGTGAGTTACAGAACATATGGTGAATTCGCCGATAATTACAAAGCAAATATACCGGTTCTGCGAAACCATTTGTGTAAGCATTATACCGGTTGGGACCAACATGTTATGGATACAACGCGTTTCAGGCAATGGAAGCTGGATTTTGATTCTTTATTATCCATTCATCAGGTTCCACAAATGAATACACTTCGTTTTATGAATGACCATACTGAAGGAATGAAAATCGGACGTCCCACTCCATTTGCAGAAGTTGCGGACAATGACCTGGCAGTGGGATTATTCGTAGAGTATCTGAGTAAAAGTCCGATATGGAAAGAAAGTGCTGTTTTCATTGTGGAGGATGATTCTCAAAACGGACCGGACCATGTAGATGCACACCGAAGTACTACGTATGTTGCGGGAGGTTTTGTGAAAAACTCATACGTAGATCATACGCCTTATTCAACTTCCTCCGTACTGCGGACCATAGAACTGATATTAGGGCTGCCGCCAATGTCGCAATATGATGCAGCGGCAGAACCATTATGGCGTTGTTTTGATTCTTCTGCCGTACATCCACCGTTTACATCAATTCCTGCTCAAACCAACCTCTTTGAAAAGAGTATCGCGTATAATAAATGGCAAAAGAAAAGCGAGCAATTCGACTTTAGCAAGGAAGACCTTGTCAATGACCAGGAACTCAATGAGGTTATCTGGGTTGCATGCCGGGGAACAGCAACACCCTGCCCTGCGCCGGTACACGCAGCTTTTGTTATGGTTAAAGCAAATGAAGATTAATACTGTTAAGCTCCTACATTCCGGATTGAAATCACGCATATGAAGTAAATTTTCAAAACAGGTAAAGATCAGAATTTATGACGTTGGGTGTTTTTAAAAGATTCAACGTTTGTGGAGTGAAAAATAAAAAATACTTGTCAATTTATCGGTTGCAGGATTGATCGGATAGCATTAATTTTGCCATAAAAAAAGATATGCTGACGAACGAAATCATGTATAAGGCCCTTGTCGAGAAAGACGTAACTTTTGAGGGAACCTTTATTGCTGCCGTGAAGACCACAGGTATATTTTGCCGGCCAACATGCACAGCCAGAAAACCAAAAATTGAGAATGTCGAGTTTTTCAACTCAACAAAAGAGGCTATATTAAAAGGATACAGGCCTTGTAAAGTTTGTAATCCATTAGAAAAAATAGGTGAAACCCCTGACTATGTCAAAGATCTTCTGAACGAATTAAATGCCGATCCTTCAGTCAGATTTAAGGACTGGGACCTGGTACAAAGAGGCATCGAGCCAAGCAAACTCAGAAGATGGTTCCTCAAGAATCATGGCATTACCTTTCATGCTTACCAACGCATGTTTCGCATTAATTCGGCATTTAAAAAGATTCAAAACGGAGAATCGGTTACATCAGTAGCCTTTGATACAGGGTATGAATCATTAAGCGGATTTGCCGACTCATTTAAAGCTGTATTTGGAGTATCCCCCTCGAACAGTAAAGACAAGCAACTGATCAATATTACCCGCATTGAAACACCCTTGGGCACTATGTATGCCTGCGCGGTTGAGAAGGGCATTTGTTTGCTGGAATTTACAGATAGAAAAATGCTGGAGACTGAGTTTAAATCGTTGGCAAAAAGGATGAATGCTAACATTATTCAGGGAGCAAATCAGCACTTTGAACTTTTGAAACAACAACTTCAAGAGTATTTTAATGGACAACGAAAAGAATTTACTGTACCTTTGTATAGTCCGGGAACTGATTTTCAAGTAATGGTATGGAGTTCATTACAGACTATCCCCTATGGTTCAACTGCTTCGTACAAGCAACAGGCAGCTGCTGTCAATAAACCTGAAGCAATCCGTGCCGTGGCAAACGCAAATGGCATGAATAAAATATCCATCCTTATTCCTTGTCACAGGGTTATAGGGGAGGATGGAAGCCTGACCGGTTATGGTGGTGGACTGTGGAGAAAGAAATGGTTGCTGGATCTGGAAAAAAACAATAAGTAATTAATAATTAATAATTAACAATTAATAATTGCCAGAGCGCTGAATTGCAGGCTTTTGTAGACTGAAAAATAGATCATTAAATAGATACGATTACTTAGTTGTGTGAAACGAGAGGAATGAATGCCGGATTAATTTGGGTTTTTTACGCTTCTTAAAAGTAAGTGGATTGATACTGCAAAAAGTATTGTTTGAAGAATTAAATTTACAGAAATGAAAAGACAGTTACAACTTGTTAGTGCCATTCTTTTGGTAGTCATGGTTATGGGATCTTGCTCAAAATCAGCAAAAGAGTCGAATATAATTAAATTATATCCTGTACGGAACGGGATATCCTTCAGGTATATTGATTCGCAGGGTAAGATGACCATTCATCAACAATTTAAAGAAGCCACAGTTTTTAGAAACGGATTGGCATTGGTGCAGGTTTTTGGTGTTAAGCAGGGTTGGGGATTTATTAAAGAGGACGGGACCTTTGCCATAAAGGCGACTTATAAAGAAGCTACAGTTTTTAGTGAAGAGGTGGCCTGGGTAGTTGCTGCTAACGGTGCACCTGAGGCGATCAATCTTAAAGGCGATTCACTCTTTTCTCTAAAAGTGGCTAAAACAGTCAGGGTTTTTAAAGAAGGACTTGCTGCGTTTAGTATCAGCATGGATTCCATCAATGTGAAATGGGGATTTGTGGATAAAAAAGGCCTCGTAAAGATTATACCGCAATTTTCGGCAGTTGCTGATTTTAGTAACGGGAGATGTGCTGTTTGCAACAGCGCAGGAGAATGGGGATACATCGATATGGAAGGAAAAGTCACCATAAGCAATCAATTTACGAATGCCGGTGCGTTCGTTAATGGAAAGGCCGTAGTACGGTTGGGAAAAGAATGGGGAGTGATTGATGCCAACGGCAAATTTATTATCAACCCCCGGTTTACTGAAATGAAAGCCGACAACGATCAGTATATCATAAAACAAAACAACAAATGGGGTTGGTGTAACAGGGTCGGGGGCATTACTGTTGAAACACAATTTAATGAAGCTGCTCCATTCAATGGAAATGAACTGGCTCCGGTAAAATCAGCTGATAAATTCGGATTTATTAATAAGAAAGGGAAACAGGTTATTGCTGCGCAGTTTGATTCGGTTCTACCTTTTAACGGAGGAATTGCCTGGGTGATGAAAAGTGGAAAAGGCGGTTTTATAGATAAAAATGCAAAATACAAGATTCAATCGCAATACGACGCTGTTTCAGAAGATTTAAAAGATTTCCTTCTCACCGGATCATCGGCGTACCAGAGTGTCAATACGGATTATTTCGATGGGGATACTATCCTGAACAGACTTAAAAAGGATATTACTGAAAAAACAGTAGCCGGGATGGATGTCAGTACACCGATGTCATTTATCTTTAAAAAATACAAAAAGACAGACCTTGATTTCATTAAGAATGCTTCGGAACATAAGATTATCTCCGCAGAAAGAATTTCAAATGATGCAACGCTTGATTTTTTTATTCTGGGAACTCCATGGGCTGAAACATATAAAGGAAACCTGGGATTTAGCTACGCGCTTAAGCCAACGTACAAACATTCAGGATTTACATATCGGATTAATTTAACCACTAAAGGGTTGGGAAAAGAGGGTGTAGTTCTTAAATCCCTTGAAACAGCTCTAAACGGGTATGCAAAAGATGAGAAACACTCGAACGAAAATGTGTTGATTCTTCAAAGCAAATTCCAACTTATTGTGGCCCTTAAGCAATTGGGGATGATCATTGTGGCCATCTATCCGTTAACGCCTGAGAATCTGCAAATGGTGGATGAGAATTATGGTGACGGTACTGCAAATGACTCAACAACGGTTGCAACCGATACTGTCGCAGTAAAATAATTGACTGACGTTTTAATTCGTTTTTGTAGAAGAATTATTTGTAATAGTTGACAGGCTTTAATTATCTACTTGTATTGCTATTATATTCATAAACTCCAAACTGCAACCCGAATACACTCATTTCTGATTTTCCTTTCTTTTTTGTATATTTGCACTTTATACTAAAATGCACTAAAACTGTAAAGTATACGCATGCTATTCTCCGAAATAATTGGCCAGCAGGAAATTAAAAAACGATTTATTCGTACGGTTACCGAACAACGGATACCGCACGCACAATTGTTGCGTGGACCTGAGGGTGTAGGAAAATTAGGACTGGCAATAGCCTATGCCCAGTATATTTGCTGTGAAAACCGTACAGAGACTGATTCATGTGGCGTATGTGCATCATGTGTGAAATACAGGAAACTGGCACATCCCGATTTGCACTTTGTTTTCCCGGTAATAAAACCACCTGGCAAGACCAGTGTGGTCTGCGATGATTTTATTGCTGAATTCAGGGCAATGGTGCTTAGTGATCTGTATTTTGGAGTCAATGAATGGTATGCTAAAATATCGGGTGATGCCAAGCAGGGGATGATTTATGGTAACGAAAGCGAGGAAATTATCCGTAAACTGAGCCTGAAAACGTATGAATCAGAGTACAAAGTGATGATTATCTGGTTGCCTGAGAAGATGAATCTTACCTGTTCCAATAAATTACTGAAGATATTGGAAGAACCACCTGAAAAAACAGTTTTCCTGTTAGTATCAAATGAGCCGGACCATATCATAACAACCATACTTTCACGTACGCAGCATATCCATATACCCCGGCTGAGTGAAAATGAAATTGTAAAGGCATTACTTAACAATGACGAGTTGGAAGTTAAAGAGGATGATGCAGATTATGCTGCCCATATTGCCAGTGGAAGTTATTTGAATGCCTTGGCTGTACTGAATGAAGGTGATGAAAATAAACAGAATTTTGAACGTTTTATCATGGTCATGCGCCTTGCCTGGCAGGTTGGTAATAAAAAAGACCATGCATCGCTTAAAACGTTAAAGAAATGGTCGGATGACATGGCTGCAGCAACTATGGGACGTGAGCGCCAGAAGAATTTTCTGAGCTATGCCCAACGGATGACACGTGAAAACTTCATATGTAACCTGCAACAGCCTAAGCTTAACTATTTAACGAATTTAGAAGCCAACTTTTCGCAACGCTTTTCTCCATTCATCAATGAACGGAATGTAGAAGACATAATGACTGAATTCGCTTTGGCAGAAAGGCATATTGAACAGAACGTAAATGCCAAAATGGTTTTCTTTGATCTGACGTTGAAGATTATTATGCTGCTGAAGAGATAAGTGATTAGTTAATTGGTTGATTGGTTGATTTGTTAACTGGTTGATTGGTTGGTTTATTGAATTTATGAATAATCCTGAACAGTAAAAATATTGAGAAGCATATATCTCGAAGCTAATATCACAAAGTAATATCACGAAGTTAATATCACGAAGTTAATATCACAAAGTAATTATCACGAAGTAACAATATGGATTATAAACTAGATACCGGCGGATGCCGAATGAATAAAAAAGGTTGCAAAGGCAACTCTTCCCACAAACTCAGCACATTCGACTGGATGTGTGACTTGCCCGAAACACAGATTGATACTGATTTTGTAGAAGTTCAATTTAAAAATACACGTAAAGGCTATTTCTTGAACAGCACCAGGATACCACTTGAAAAAGGGGATATAGTTGCTGTTGAATCTTCGCCCGGTCATGACATTGGAGATGTGACGCTGGTTGGAAGACTGGTACTCCTGCAAATGAAGAAGTACAATGTACATCCGGATAAAATTGAGGTTAGGCGTGTCTATCGCAAAGCCAAAGAAACAGATCTGGAAAAGTATCAGGAAGCTAAGGGGAAAGAACAGGGTACCATGATTAAAGCCCGTCAGATAGCAGAAAGCCTGAAACTCAATATGAAAATCGGAGATGTCGAATATCAGGGTGATGGGAATAAGGCGATATTCTATTATATTGCCGATGAACGGGTTGACTTTCGACAGTTAATCAAGGTTTTTGCAGAGACATTCCGTGTTCGTATTGAAATGAAGCAGATAGGTGCACGTCAGGAAGCAGGAAGAATAGGAGGGATTGGTCCATGTGGTCGTGAATTGTGTTGTTCAGGATGGATGACTAACTTTAATTCAGTATCAACCAGTGCCGCCCGATATCAGGATATCTCACTAAATCCGCAGAAACTTGCCGGACAATGTGCCAAGTTAAAATGCTGCATGAACTATGAATTGGATTCATACATGGATGCCATCAGAAACTTTCCGTCTAAGGAAATTCAACTTGAGACTCTTGATAATACATATTATCATTTTAAAACAGATGTTTTTAAAGGTATTATGTCTTATTCCACTTCACAAAACTTTGGTGCCAACGTGGTTGCTATTACAGCTCGTCGTGCAAAGGAAGTCATTGCCCTGAACAAAAAAGGAACGAAGCCGGATATGTTGGATGATCACTCCGATGATGAAGAAACGCCAATAGCCATTGATTATGAAAACGGGGTAGGTCAGGATAGTTTGACACGTTTTGACACAACTAAAAAACGTCAGGGTGGAAAATCGAACAAACGGCCTAATAACCGACCACCGCAAATAATAAAACCTGAATCTTCGGAAAATAAGAACAGTGCTCCCAGATTTCAAAAACCTATAAAGAAAAATGACGTCGATGTCAATAAAAGTAATGAATAGAAGTCTTTTGATAATCTTTATTTCGCTTTGTGCGGTAGCCTGTACGAGTAATGATGTTTATTTTCAATATAAACCAGTTGCTTCAAAAGGGTGGAGTAAGGATAGTTTGTATGGTTTTGATATTCCCATTACTGATACAATAGCCTTGTATAATGTGTATGTCAATGTTAGGAACAGAGGTGAATATCCGTATCAAAATCTCTGGTTATTCCTGAGTAAGACAACTCCCGATAAAATCCAGTCAAAAGATTCCATCGAATGTTATTTAGCTGATCAACGCGGTAAATGGCTTGGATCAGGGTTGGGATCCATTCTGGAAATGCCTGTTCTGTATCAACAAAATGTACGGTTCAAAACCAGGGGTACGTATCATTATAAGATTGTTCATGGCATGAGGGATAGTGTCCTGACAGGGATTAATGATATAGGCATGAGGGTTGAGAAAGTAGGTAGTAGGTAGTAGTTAGTAGGTAGTCTGTAGTAAGAAAGTAAGTTTTGAAATAGATAAATTATTGCCAATTATACAGCTAAAAGTAAATAGTCAATAAACAAATAGTAAATAGAAATAGTGGGTAAGAATAAATTGGCTAAGTTTGCCGATATGGAAGAATTTCCACATGTATTTCAGGTTTCATCTCATTCAGTACGCGAAGGGGTAAGCTTTGAAATGAAAGGCAAATGGAATGAATTGTTTTTTAAGAACACACATCCCATAGTATTGGAACTCGGGTGTGGGAAAGGAGAATATACTGTTGGTTTGGGTGAACTTTATCCTGAGAAAAACTTTGTAGGCGTTGATATAAAAGGTGCCAGGTTATGGACAGGTGCAAAGGATTCATTTGAAAAGTCAATGAGGAATGTTGCATTCCTGCGAACGAATATAGAAATGATCCATTATTTCTTTGCAGAGAATGAAGTCAGTGAAATTTGGCTTACTTTTCCTGATCCACAGATGAAAAAGGTTACCAAGCGATTGACTGCAACTAATTTTATGAAATCCTATCAGCAATTTCTAAAAGCAGATGGGTTAATGCATTTAAAGACTGACAGTAATTTCATGTTTACATATACCTGTGAAATGGTAAAAGCAAATAAGTATCCTGTTGTTTTCTCAAATAATGATTTGTATGCTTGCGATATGAAAGATCCCATCCTGGGCATTAAGACTTATTACGAGCAGCAATGGCTGGATCGGGGTTTAACGATCAAGTATATTCAGTTTTTATTAGAAAAACGCATTGATTTTATTGAACCCGATGTTGAAATTGAACATGATGTTTATCGTAGCTTCGGTAGAAGCAAACGTCATAATTTGGATGTATAATAAAACAAACATTGAATCTTCAAACATTTCAGACTTCAGGCTTGTTACATAACCCTTGTAACTTGTATTAAAAAACATAAAACACATATGACAATATATCCGCAGTTAGTCCTTGATGCACTCGTTCATGTCCGCTATCCGGGAAATGGAAAAGACATTGTTTCTTCAGGGATGGTTCATGATGAAATCCACATCGATGGTAAGAAGATTAGCTTTACACTTGTATTTGAAAAAGCAAATGATCCTTTTTCCAAATCGGTGGTGAAAGCCGCAGAACAGGCTATACTTACGTATGTAGGAGAAGATGTTGAAATTAAGGGAAATATAAATGTCATCAGCAAGGAAGCTCCAAAACCTAAGCCGGCACCCGTATTAGAAAAAGTGAAAAATATAATTGCCGTTTCTTCCGGAAAAGGGGGAGTGGGTAAGTCGACTGTTTCATCTAATTTAGCCGTTGCGTTAGGAATGCTTGGATATAAAGTCGGGTTGCTGGATGCAGATATTCACGGTCCTTCTATCCCTAAGATGTTTGGTGTGGAGGATGCTCAACCTGAAATACTTGATATTGAAGGACGGCACGTGATTGTTCCAATTGAGAAATACGGAATTAAATTATTATCCATTGGCTTTTTTGTTGACCCTCAGGTTGCATTGGTGTGGCGGGGTCCTGTTGCCAGCAATGCCTTAAAACAACTCATAACCGATACCGATTGGGGTGAATTAGACTATTTTGTGATGGATTTACCGCCCGGAACCGGAGATATTCACCTGACTTTGGTTCAAACAACAGGCATAACAGGTGCTATTGTTGTGTCCACTCCTCAGGAAGTAGCATTGGCCGATGCCCGTAAAGGGATAAATATGTACATGGGTGATAAGGTGAATGTTCCGGTACTTGGGCTTGTTGAAAATATGGCTTGGTTTACACCTGCAGAACTTCCGGATAACAAGTATTATATATTTGGAAAAGATGGTGGCAAACGTTTGGCCGAAGAACTAAATATCCCACTTCTGGGACAAATCCCCCTGGTGCAGAGTATTCGGGAATGTGGCGATGCCGGCAGACCGATAGCCTTTGACGGGAACAGTATCATGTCGTTGGCATTTAAAGAATTGGCGCAACGTGTTGTAGAGCGGGTTGATGTCCGGAATGCAACTATGGAAGCGACAAAGAAGGTTGATATGGTAAACTAAGTGAACTATCCCGAATACCTGATTGCTTAGTAGAAATTTAGTCAGTTAGTGCATTCGCTGAAATTACGTTAGACAAAAAAAAAGATTTAAATAGATTATAACAATCTATTTAAATCTTTTTTTGTTTGTCTGAATTTAAGCGTGTGATTCTTAAATTTATATGTTTGTGTTTAAAAGAATAAAAATATAACATTAAAGTATAATGATAAAATAGTGAAAAATAAAATAAAATGTTACCTTTGCTCCAAATCTTATATGACATAAGGTGTAAATTGTTTATGTCATAAAAAGTGTAAGTATCGTTCTATGCCGGGTTATATTAATTCATCCAACATGAAAAGGCTATTGCTTATGGTCTTTTCGATCCTGTTTATTATAAATGCTAACTCTGAAAATAAAGGGTTTTCCAGATGGTCATTATCACTGGAATATGGGTATAATAAATTTGATGGAGATATAAATGTTGACTTAACTAAAATTAGTCCTCCGTCACTATTGCAGACGACACACGGGGCAAGCATTGAATATGCCCTTACTCCAATCTGGGGATTGTCTCTTGATTATTATTACTTCCCGTTAAGAGCTAAAACTAATTCTCCGGCAGTTCAGATAAGTACAAATCTGCACAATTCGGATTTAAATGCAACAATCAATTTTACCCGACTTATTTTCCCTCAATCCAAATCAAAGTTCTATTTCATCGGGGCCGTTGGGTTAGGATATGCGTATTATATTTATGATGTTACACCAACTTCCACTGTGGGTCTTGGCTCAAACACCGGTAGTGCCATTTCCATACCGGTTATCTTCACATTGGAATATAATTTTTCCAAGCCGCTTTCTTTAGGTGCTAATTTACACTACCGTGCCTATAATAAAGATGATCTGGAAGGAGTAAAAGCGTTAAACTATAAAGGTGTTACCAATGATTTTATTGGTGCGGGGACCTTGTTCTTACGTTATAAATTTCATTCTGGATCAAAAGATCATCTCAGGAATATTAAAATGGACAGGTATGCTCCGGATGAAGCATTAGTTTTGGCACGATTAAATGCAGAAAGAATAAACAAATTAGACACAGCGCAAAATAAACTGAACTCAGGTATAAACAGGTTAGATACAGCACTTGCTAAATTGGAAAGCAAGGTTGATTTCCATGCCAGCCGCCTGGATTCTTTGTATGTGATCCTGTCCAATGACGGCCCTGATACCGATAATGATGGTGTGCCGGATGTCAGGGATTTAGAACCTGATACCCCTCCAAATACCCCTGTTGATTTTTGGGGAAAGACATTAAAAATTCCTGTTAGTTTTTCAGTTACTGTTGCCTCTGCTGAAGATGCTCCGGCAGTGTATTTTGATTTTGACAGGTTTACACTGGATGATAATGCTTTAGTTGTAATAAGTAAGATTGCAGCAAAAATGAAGAAAGATCCGGGCCTTTTTCTCGAAGTGCGGGGATATAGTGACTATTCGGGGAATAACCCGTATAACCAGCAATTGAGTCAGCGTCGTTCGGATAGAGTAAAGAAAGAATTGGTGGATGTATGGAAGATACCTGCCGATCATATTGTTGCCAATGGAAAAGGCAAAGTTATTGAACCCCGGTTGAGCTACCGCCCAAACCGAAGATGCGATTTCTTTTTCGGTAAACTATAAGTTCATAAAAAACAACAAAGCCAGCATTTCTGCTGGCTTTGTTGTTTTTTATGAACTTATTACCTTTTAAAAAGACTGATATTTAAAAAATGATTATCTTTACAATAATTTAATATGCGAATGAAATGAAATTTCTAAACAGATGAATTTCTTTAGTTGTTAACTAAAAAAAAGACAGAATGAGACCTACCATTATTGATTTGTTGAATAAGAGTGTGGATGAGTATGCCCTGAATCCGTTTCTTTGGGAAAAGACAACCACTGAATTTTTACCGACTACGTATCTTGAAACAAAAATACAATCTCATTTGCTCGCTGCCGGGTTGATCTATTTAGGGGTGAATGCCGGTGATAAAGTGGCTTTGCTTTCCGAAGGACGTAATGCATGGATAATAGGTGAACTCGGAGTGCTTCATGCAGGTGCTGTAAATGTTCCGTTGTCCATAAAGCTGGAGGAAAGCAACGATTTAATCTTCAGGATCATTCATTCCGAAAGTCAATATATATTGGTTTCAGGAGGTCAGTTAAAAAAGATCAGGGCCATCGTCGGATCAATTCCCCAAATAAAGAAAATAGTTGTTTTTGACGCACAGGCAGCGTATGGGCCGAATGAAATCAGTTTAAGTGAAGTCCTTGAAAATGGATCTGCATTTCTGAAAGCTAATCCGGATGCTGTTGAAGTGCGTTCTAAAGCAATTCAACCTGATGACCTGGCGAATATAAGCTATACTTCCGGCACAACAGCAGATCCAAAAGGAATCATGCTTACGCACAGAAACTATACGGCAAATGTTGAACAGGCTCTTACCCTGATGACCATTCCGGTTACGTACAGGACCCTTATCATTTTACCACTCGATCATTGCTTTGCCCATGTAGCCGGATTCTATAGCTTTATGGCATCCGGGGCAAGTGTAGGTACGGTGCAATCTGGTAAATCCGGCATTGAAACGTTGAAGAATATCCCTATAAATATCAAAGAATTACAACCCAACTTGTTGCTAAGCGTTCCGGCCCTTGCAAAGAGCTTCCGAAAGAGCATTGAAAGCAATATACGGGCTCAGGGTCCTGTAGTGACATGGTTATTCAACACAGCCCTTAAGATGGCATATTCGTATAATAAAGAAGGATATAACAGGGGTAGGGGACTGCAGGTATTCAGCAAGCCTCTTTTGGTTTTATTTGATAAGATCATCTTTTCGAAAATACGGGAAGGCTTTGGTGGAAAACTTGATTTCTTTATCGGGGGAGGTGCGTTGCTCGATATCGACTTGCAACGGTTCTTCTATGCAGTAGGGATTCCCATGTTTCAGGGATATGGCTTATCAGAAGCTACTCCCATTATTTCATCAAATGGGTTGAAGAATCATAAACTGGGTTCGTCGGGCTATCTGGTGAAGCACATGGAACTGAAGATTTGTGATACGGATGGAAATGAATTGCTACCCTTTGAAAAAGGAGAAATTGTAATCAAAGGTGAGAATGTGATGGCCGGATACTACAAGAATGAAAAATCAACTGCAGAAACGATTATAGATGGGTGGTTGCATACCGGTGACCTGGGATACATGGATGCTGACGGATTCCTGTATGTTGTTGGTCGATTCAAAAGTCTTCTTATTTCAAGCGATGGTGAAAAGTATAGCCCTGAAGGCATTGAAGAATCGCTTGCTGATAACTCAAGGTACATTGAACAGGTAGTGTTGTATAATAATCAGAATCCCTACACCGCTGCATTGATTGTGCCTAACAGAGAAGCACTAAAACGATATGTGCAGGGCAAGAGGCCACAGGTTGACTGGACTGCTGCAGAGGCAAAGGAATTGGCTCTGGATAAACTCCAGTCTGAAATAAATGAATACAAAAAAGGAGGTAAATATGAAGGTCTTTTCCCCGAACGTTGGTTACCTGCAGCTGTAGCCGTGATTGGAGAACCTTTTACCGAACAAAACGGATTGGTAAACAGCACAATGAAAATTATGCGGGGAAAAGTAGAAGAACGCTATGCTTCAAGGATTGAAGACCTGTATGCGTCCGGAGCTAAAAGCATTATTAATAAGGAGAATACAGAGGCACTTTAGCTATATTTTTACTGTTGTAAATAGAAAAAAGTCATTCAGGATTTGAATGATTTTTTTTAGTTATAAAATATTCGTAATCAACCGGCTGATTTCTTCCAGATAGCTGACATCAATTTCATCCAAAATATCGTATCGTTCGCTATCAACATCCAATACTCCCACAACCTGCTGGTTCTTATTAAAAATGGGTACAACTATTTCAGCAACAGAACTGCCGCTACAGGCAATATGTCCCGGAAAAGCATTTACATCCGGCACCAACTGGCTTTTAGCTTCTTTCCAGGCATTTCCGCAAACCCCTTTCCCGAATTTAATGCGCGTACAGGCAATAGGTCCCTGAAAAGGACTAAGTACAAGTTCGTTGTCTTTTACCCGGTAAAAGCCTACCCACCACCAACCGAAGGAATCGTGCAATGCCGCGGATAAATTGGCCAGGTTAGCCGTTAAATCCGGTTCTCCATCTATCAGGGCTGCCAGTTGCGGGATCAGCGATTCATACATTTCTTTTTTACCGGCACCTGCCGCAATGAACAATTCTTCTGACATCGTGTTTTTTTATTTGTTGCAAAAGTAATATTTTATAAGATATTATTCTGCAAAAAAGGCAATGATTGTTCAATTATGATGGAAGGAGGACTCAATTTTTCTTATGCATCAAAAGATTAACTAAAAACAGGTTTGTAATTTTGTTAATTGAGAAAAAATACTTTCCTTTGTAGCTTTATTAACATATTCGTTTTTCATTTATTCCTAAGTATACAATCCACTAAACAATTAAGTTATGAAAAAAAGTCTCTTCAGATTGATTTCCTTCTGTTTAATGTTGGTTTTAACACTGCATGCTACTGCCCAGCAGGTTCAGCCATTGCCGGTTGACCCGAAAGTGCGGTACGGAAAGCTGGATAACGGCCTGACGTATTATATACGGTCAAATAAAGAGCCTAAGCAACGGGCCGATTTTTATATCGCTCAAAATGTAGGTGCTATTCTTGAAAATGATAGTCAAAACGGATTAGCCCATTTCCTTGAACATATGGCTTTCAATGGCACTAAGAACTTTCCGGGTAAAGGGATTATCAATTACCTTGAAAACATCGGGGTGAAATTTGGTGCCGACATCAATGCCCATACCTCGTTGGATGAAACGGTTTATAATCTTTCGGATGTACCCACTTTTCGCGATGGAATTGTAGACAGTGCCTTGCTGGTATTGCACGACTGGTCGAGTTTCATTTCTCTTGAAGATAAGGAGATTGATGCTGAACGTGGTGTTATCCGTGAAGAATGGCGTACAGGTGCAGGTGCTGACCGCCGTATGTGGAAAGAATCGAATAAGCTGAAATACCCGGGTTCACAATATGCAATTCGTGATGTGATAGGCGATACAGCCATCATCAATAATTTTGATCATAAAACTATCCGTGAATTCTATCAAAAATGGTATCGTCCCGACCTTCAGGCAATTCTGATAGTTGGTGATGTAGATGTGGATAAAGTGGAAGCTAAAATTAAAAGCTTATTTACCGATATTCCTAAAAAGGAGAACGAGGTGCCACGTATTATTTATCCAATTGCTGATAATCAAAAGCCAATAATATCAGTCGTGAAAGATAAAGAAGCCCGTATGACAAGGATAGAACTGGAATACAAACACGACAAACTGCCTGACGCGGTAAAATTATCGATGAACGGCTACGCCGTGAATACTATAAACGGTCTTATTTCCACAATGATAGGCAATCGTTTCGAAGAAATAACTCAACAGGCTGATGCTCCTTTTGTAGCCGGTTATGCCAATTATGGCGAGTTGGTTAAATCTGAAGATGCTTTCCAGTTGCTTGTCATTCCAAAGGAAGGGCAGGAGTTGAACGGACTGAATGCTATCTTGCTGGAAGGGGAAAAGATCAAACGTTTCGGATTTACCAATTCAGAACTGGAACGTGCAAAGACAGATTTCCTGAAGAATGTGGAAAAAGCATACAACGAACGGGATAATCAGAAGAACAATGACCTGATTGAAGAATACGTTCGCAACTTTCTGAATCAGGAACCTATCCCCGGAATTGAGTGGGAATATAAGACGCTGCAGGGTATGTTACCACAACTCAAGCTGGATATGGTTAATCAGGTGGCTAAGTCGTATGTCACCGATACAAATATGATTGTATCGATTATGGCTCCCGATAAAGAAGCGGTTAAAATACCAACCGAAGATCAGATCAGGGCTGCCATTGAGATTTCCAAGAAAGCCGAATTAACAGCAAAAGCTGAGGAAACTTCCAATAAACCATTGATCAAGATGATTCCCAAGGCAGGGAAAGTCAGCAAAACAGCTGCTAATAAATCGCTCGGTACTACTGAATGGACATTGAGTAATGGGGTGAAAGTCGTTTTTAAACCTACTGTCTTTAAGAAAGATGAAATCCTGCTTACTGCATTTAGCGAAGGCGGGCTATCGAAAGTCCAGAATACCGCTGACCTGCCTTCTGGTACACTGGCAGCTGCTATCGTGGGCAATAACGGACTGGGGGACTACAACCAGATTGAACTAAATAAAATACTTACAGGTAAAATTGCAACAGTATCGCCTCGGATTAGCGGATATGAAGAAGGATTCAGTGGAAATTCGTCAGTTTCCGACTTTGAAACAATGTTGCAATTGGTGTATCTTAACTTCACGGCACCACGTAAGGATGACAATGCTTTCAAAGCCCTGATGAATACCTATCGTGCCAGTCTGGGTAATATAGCCAGCGACCCACGTAAGGCCTTCTCAGATTCTGTAAACTTTATGCTGACGAATCATAGTCCACGTACGGTGCTTATGAGCTTAAAAACGCTCGACCTGATTGACCAGGACAAAGCTTTGACCATTTTTAAAGACCGTTTTGCAATGCCGGCTGATTTTACTTTTGTTTTTACAGGGAATATTGATCCGGCAAATGAGGGTGTGAAAAATGCCATCTGTACGTATTTAGGCGGATTGAAATCAAAGACCGGTGCTGAAAAGTTTACCGATAATAATATCCGCAAACCAAAAGGAAAAATAAGCAATACGTTTGCAAAGGAGATGAAAATAAAGAAAGCTTCGAACTTTGTCTTGTATAGTGCACCCATGGCTTATAATTTGAATAACCGTACGGCAGTAGTTGCTATCGGAAGTATCCTGAATATCCGTTATCTCGAAAGCATCCGCGAAAAGGAAGGCGGATCGTATGGTGTTGGCGTGCGTGGAAGCCTATCGAACAGGCCTATCGAGGAAGCAACCCTGTTAATGCAATTCGACACCGACCCGTTGAAACAGGCAAAACTCATCTCTATCATTTATTCGGAAGTAAATGATATTGTTGCAAAGGGTCCACTTCCGGATGATTTGCAAAAGGTGAAAGAAAATATGTTGAAAAAATATACAGAAGACCTTGCTGAAAACGGTTGGTGGCAAAATGCCGTTGAACAGTATTACCAGGATAAGCTGAATCTGGTAGACGACTATAAAGCCTCTGTGGAAGCATTAACCCCTGAACTGATCCAATCTACCCTGAAGAATATCGTTTCCGCAGGCAATGTATTGGAAGTGGTTATGAAACCTACTGAGTAATTTCCCCTGATTTAATGTAAAAAGAGGCTGTTCGTTACCCGGACAGCCTTTTTTGAGCGCCATAACTATGTCAGTCCACAAGATTTACCTGATAGGATTAAACATTATGTCAGTTCTAATTGGACTATCTTCCCGGCACTGTTTTCTCTTTAAATTTGCACTGTTTTATTGTGGTACTTGTTTTAATTATAGAGGGGATAGGTTGAGGATAGGTTGAGGATTGGTTGAGGGTTGGTTGAGGGTTCAATGAGGTGTAGCTCTTCAAATCCTCTCGGACTCCTCTCGGAAGTTTCTGGAATTTATCTCAATAGAAAGAACGAGTGCCCCGTGATTGGTTAACCGATGATATCGGCATAGCACTTCCTGTAACCCGGATTACATTCCTGATTTTGGTTTGTTAGACAATTGTAATCCACTATCCGGTTCAATACTACCCTGATGTTGAAATGTTTTATCCCGTTTGAAAGTAGATGTTTCAATGACCGGATTACTTATAATTCATGTGAATTTAATTATACTGCACAACATAAAGTAAAACCCGGTGACACAACTTTATTATTGCTTTGTTGTTTATAGGAAAAACAGATGAGTTTCTTCTCTTTATTTTAAAAGATAGGTTTTTTTGATGAATCCGAATGGGTAATTACTAATTTGTACGATAAAATACAATAAGTGAAGATGGAATCAGATCATAAAATTGGCATTGGCATAATAGGACTAAGTGCCAAACGGGGATGGGCTGCAACGGCACATGTACCGGCAATCAGGTCAAACCCTGAATTTGAAATACGGGCATTATGTGCCTCCAGCCCGGAGTCGGCAACGGGAGCGGCTGAGAAATTCGGAGTCCCTCTTGCTTTTTCTAATTATAAGGAGATGGTTAACCTTCCGGGAATTGATTTGGTGGTGGTAACCGTGAAAGTACCGTTTCATTATGAATTGGTCACTGCAGCTCTGGATGCAGGGAAAATGGTGTACTGCGAATGGCCATTAGGGAATGGTCTTGGTGAAGCCAAAGAAATGGCTACCACGGCACGGGTGAAAGGCATCCGTACATTTACAGGGCTTCAGGCCAGGTCAGCACCCGAGATACGCTATGTGCGTGACCTGATCAAATCCGGTTATGTAGGGAATGTTTTATCCACGAGCATGGTGGCTTCAGGGAATGGCTGGGGAGGAACTACCAGGCCCGAATCACTCTATCAGCTTGATCCACGAAACGGTGCTACACTGCTGACTATCCCTTTTGGCCATGCCGTAGATGCACTCTGCTGGTGCCTGGGAGAATTTGAAGAAGTAACAGGTACACATGCCATAAGGCGTCCGTACGCGAAAATGGCCGGTACCGGGCTGGAATATCCAACTGAAACGGATGACCAGCTGGCTGTTAGCGGGATTCTTGAAAGCGGAGCAGTAGCCTCTATCCATTACCGTGGAGGAACATCCCGCGGAACAAACTTCCTGTGGGAAATCAACGGAACGGAAGGAGACATACAACTTACAGGTAATTCACACCTTCAATTCGGAAACATAAAGATACGGGGAGCCAACGGTACGGATACCTTACTGGCCGATTTACGTGTTCCATCAACGTATATTGAGGTTGCAGGTGACTCAATGAGCCAATCTTTCAACCTGGCCCAGGTGTATTCATCCCTTCTGAAAGATATACGACAAAATGCCCGTACGTTACCCTCGTTTGATGATGGGCTTACCCGACACAAGATGATTTATTGCATTGAACAGGCTTTTGAGAGTGGAAAACGCCAGTATTTGAAGGATGAATGAAAGTGAAGGTACTTAATTTAACCTACAGTATTTTAGTTGTTCAAAAAAGAGAAGATGTAATGTTCAATGTTAGTTAAAAAGAATAAAACAAATTTAATAATGCCATATGACAAACGTAATCCAACGGTCACAGGTGTTATGTTTTTCAAAAAAGCAAAGTTTGCTTTTCAATATAAAAAAGAATCTGAAAGATGTTAAACCTGAATAACCTTTTTCTAATCAAATCGGAAACAACTCACAAAATATAAGCCTTAAAAGGCATGATAAAATTAGTGAAACGTTCAATCCTTTTATGGAATGAATGATGAAAATATCTTTTTCCCCGCACGTTGTACGGGGTTATTTATATTCAGTCCCTTCGGGATAAAGAATGAGCCCGTCAATCGGATGTTCCTGTTAATTTACTTATAAACAAATAGTTAATTATTATGCTCGGAAGATTCAACATATTTATGGTTTGCATTGGGTTGTCCCTGTTGCTGGGCACAAACACAACCCATGCACAAATTCTGGAGGATTCAAATTCTTTGAATCTTGTTAGAAACGAGATTGATTGCATTTATAACCTGCAATTTAAGAATGCCAGTGAAATTTACGAAAAGATTGCCAGGCTATATCCCGGACATCCTGTCTTATTTCTTCTGCGGGGACTTTCGACCTACTGGAAGAATTATCCAATGCTTAACACCGCTCCTGCCCATATTTCTTTTGAAGAAGATATGCGTCATTGTATCCGGTTAGCTGAAAAAAACAGGAATACTGCTTATGAGGCTGAATACCTGCTTGCGAATCTGTGCTCACGGGGGATGCTGTTAAAATTTTATGCGGATAATGGTCTTACCCTGGAGTCACTTCCACTGGTGACAAGTACCTACAAATATTTGAGACGTTCTTTTAATTTTACGAACGCCTGTTCGGATTTGTACTATTATACGGGAGTTTATAATTATTACCGGGTGGCTTATCCGAAGGTATATCCGGCTTATAAACCGTTGGCACTTCTTCTCCCGCAAGGGGATATGGATACCGGATTAAAGCAATTGCATACTGCTGCTGTTAGTGCAGTTGTGTTAAGGGCTGAATCTTATTTGTTACTTTCCTGGATTTATCTGAACTTTGAAAATAAATACCAGCAGGCCCTGTATTTCAGCAAGTCGTTGCATGAGATGTATCCGGATAATATGTCATACCTGGCAACGTATATTAAAAACATGTTGCTTATGAAAGAGTATGATGAAGCCGAAAAACTGATACTTGTTTCAACAAAAGAAACTGAAAATAAATATTTTCAGGCACAACTTACCATTTTTAAAGGTATTTTACAAGAGAAAAAATACCATGAAAATAACCTGGCCCGACAATATTACAGTACAGGAATCAGCAAAATGACTCCTTTTGGTGCTTATGCTAATGAGTTTGAAGCTTATGCTTATTTTGGACTAAGCCGCATCAGTGACATTGAGAATGAAAAGAAAATGAGCAAAAAGTTCCGTGAAAAAGCGCTGAAGCTGGGGGATTTCAAAAAACTTAATTTTGATAGGTAAGCTGCTCGATTGCAGATGGCGGGCATTGGGAATTATTTACCACACCCACACCTGAATTTGCAAAAATACCCTGTTTTGGGTATGAAAATGCCGTATGAGAGGTATTTTATTGCTCTTTTAGAAAGCCTATCTTTGCACGATAAAACAGTACACCATGACAAATTATTTTATTGTACCCGGCTTAGGTGGCTCGGGACCAGATCACTGGCAAACCTATTTTGAACAATCGGGAACTAATTTTCATCGAATTATACAGCAAAATTGGGATGAGCCTGATATCAATGAGTGGGTAAAAACCATTGATAATGCCATTTCCACCTACGATCCTCAAACCGTGGTGCTGGTGGGTCATAGTCTGGGATGTCCCACAATAGCTCAATGGGCTTCACATTCACATAAAAAGATAAAAGGTGCATTGCTGGTAGCACCACCCGATATAGAGGATTTCCAGGAGAAACTTCATATTGGATTGTTTCCCAGTCTACCCACAGATAAAATAGAGTTTCCAACCATTGTCGTTGCCAGTACCAATGATCATTGGGATAAAAATCAGAAGGCAGCATTCTATGCCACTCACTGGGGCAGTAAACTCCTGACAGTAGGAGATGCAGGTCATATTAACGACTTGTCGGGGTATGGCAACTGGGAGGAAGGACTGGAGATACTGCGGTTGTTGGGTTGACTTACGATTAGAAATGATTCCTAAAAAGAAGTCAGGTTAAATTTGTTATAGTCATAGTTATCGGACCTTTATGTTTCGGTACGTTTTATGCTGTTTTTCTCTACAACCAACTCTTATCAGTTGGTAAATCCGGGTTTAATATTCCGATAACAAAAGAGTCTGAATGGCAATGTTAGATTTGTCTGCGCCATGTTTGATAACGCAATCCTTAATCCGTTTTCTGAATTTCCAGCAGGTCATTTGATTTAATCCCAACTGATCTGAATACTCATAGGAAGAAATATCCTTCCCCTCCACACAAACCGTATAGGCAATATAAAAAGCTTTATTAATTGGGAATTTGCAGTTGTGAAACAAGGTATGGGCAGTTGCCGATTCTTCTGTTTTACAACGGGTGCATCGGCGTGATCCTGTTGATTTGCCTTCGCAATAGTTGTCGTGTCCACATTTACGACAAATAAATCCATTCTCCCACTTTACTTCTGCAATGAAATTCAATGCTTTATCACTATTCCTGAAAAGCTCTTCAGCCAGTTCTTTTTTTATTTGTTTCTTAAGCAGCATGGTATTCTCATTAAATAGGATGAAATCAGGATACAAAAGTAATAAAAACTTTTTAATTGGTGATACAAATATAATATAATTAGTGATATTAATATAATTTAAGTAGTGATACTATTGTAATTCAAAATAGAATATTTATCTTTGCCACATGATTTAATATGACTACAGTATAGATTGTATTTTATGAATGTCATTACCGGTACGCCAGCCATTGTTCTACTCGTTGTAGCAGGGGTATTACTAATTACCGGTCTAATTAAGTTTTGCCAGCTGTATCTGATTTTTGGAATCAATACCGGCAAGAAGAAATGATCAATTAAATAATGAATTAACTAACAGAATTATGAAAATTAAAATTTTAATCCCGGTACTGTTTCTTCTTTTATCTTCATTTGCATCCATTAATGCTCAAACAAAAACAGAAGTAAATTCGAAACAGGCCAGTGTACTGTTACAAAAAGACAGTAAACTGATTGTATTGGATGTGCGAACCCCGGAAGAATTTAAGGAAGGACATATTAAAGGAGCAATCAACATTGATATCCGTCAGGAAGATGCCTTTAGTAAAATTGATAAACTGAACCGAAATGCTAAATATTTAGTGTATTGCCGAACCAATCACAGGAGTGGAATGGCAGTGGACCATATGATGCAAAGCGGTTTTAGAAATGTAACCCAAATGATGGATGGATTCCCCGGTTGGGCAGCTAATAAATTGGCAGTTCAAAAATAATCAATATAACCACTTTCCTGAAGTTTTGAACTTTGGGAAAGCCACAAGTCATAAAAATAATATTATAGGTATGGAAAAGATTGTAATAATAGGTGGAGTTGCAGCCGGTGCAACTGCTGCAGCTAAAGTCAGAAGGATTTCACCAGATGCTGAAATCACAATGCTCGAATCAGGACCGGACATTTCATTTGCCAATTGCGGATTACCGTATTTTATTGGTGGTGACATTAAAAGCCGGTCGAAGCTGATATTACAGAGCCCTGAAAGTTTCAAGGAGCAATATGATGTAAACGTGTATATAAACACCCGGGTAACTGCCATAGACAGGGAAGGGCATCAGATTATAACTACGAATACTGAAAACGGCATTCAAAAAACTTTTGAATATACCAAACTGATACTTGCACAAGGAGGTCGTCCTATCACACCAACATTGCCGGGAGCTGATTATGATCATGTTTTCACACTTTGGACACTGGAAGATATGGATAAAATTTCCAGTTTCTTAGATGGAAAGAAACCAAGAACTGCAGTTGTCGTTGGAGGAGGATTTATAGGGTTGGAAATGGTGGAAGCATTGGTAAAAAGAGGATTGAAAGTTAATGTGGTGGAAATGATGCCTCATGTGATGGCCATTATGGAAGCTGAAATTGTGGGGTTTATTGAAAATGAAATGTTGTCCTACGGAGTAGGAATTCATACAAATACAGGTGTTACTGAAATTACGCACAAAGCTGTAAAACTTGATAATGGCAAACTGTTAGAAGCAGATATGGTATTGCTCTCAATTGGCGTTCGACCAACTTTACAACTGGCTAAGGATGCCGGACTCGAATTGGGTGAAGCAGGAGGTTTGCTTGTAAACCCGCAATTGCAAACTAACGACCCCGATATTTTTGCTGCCGGGGATATGGTTGAAATTGAGCATCGGGTGAATGGAAAGAAAGTACGCATTCCACTTGCAGGACCTGCAAGCCGCCAGGGAAGAATAGCTGCAGAAAATGCGTTGGGTGGTCATCATGCCTACAAAGGTGCTTTGGGGACTTCTATTGTACGTGTTTTCGATGCGGTAGCCGGAACTACAGGCTTGTCACTGAAACAAGCCAGAATATTGGGAATTGATGCAGATGCCGTAGTGGTTCACAAAGAACATCACACATCGTATTATCCCGGAGCAGAAACTGTCACAACCTTGTTGGTTTATGATCGTAATACTGCCATTATTTTGGGTGGACAAACAGCCGGATATAAAGGTGCTGATAAGCGACTTGATATTATTGCAACTGCAACTGCTGCAAAACTGACTATCCATGATATTGCTGATATCGATTTTGCCTATTCACCTCCAATCGGAACTGCCAATGATGCAATAAATATGGCCGCATATACTGCAGAGAATAAAATGTCGGGTTTCAGTCCTTCAGTAACAGTATCTGAACTTGATAATTTTGTTGAAGGAAAGAATCCTGTCTTTGTCGATGTTCGTGATGTTTTTGCTTTCGAAAAAAGCAATATTAAAGGAGCAATTCATTTGCCGTTGGAATTGCTGTTGCAGGAAATAAATTCCATACCGGCAAATCGTCCGGTTATTGTTTATGATGAAACAGGCAAAAAAGGTCATCAGGCACTCCGTACTCTTTTGGGAGCAGGGTTTACTGATGTTACAAACATCTCCGGCGGGCATACTTCATTGCAACGGTATGCACGTGCTGTTGGATTTAAAAATATAGAGATTGAGATGTTGCCAGTTGAATCGAAGTCGATACAGGGAGAAGTTGAAAAGGTAGAACCAATAACAACCGAGTCTGAAGTAAATTTTAATTCTCCGATTGTTGTTGATGTTCGTTCAAAGGAAGAATTCAGGTCGGGAGCATATCCGGATGCTCTTAATATTCCCTTGGATGAATTAGCGAATCGCTATGAAGAATTAGGAAATAATGGAGCGAGAGAAATTACAGTTTATTGTGCTTCGGGTGCCCGTTCGGCTTACGCACAAAGAACTTTAATGCAAATAGGGTATGAGAATGTGAAAAACGGAGGAGGACTTGCAACCATGATGGCTCATTATAATACAACTTTTGCAGCACCATCTGCAGTTCTAACCAAAGATTCCAACGAACCGCTGATTGTGGATGTTCGTACAGCACAAGAATTTGCAGGTGGTGCATATCCGGGTGCTATCAACATTCCACTTGACGAGATTCAAAAGAATATACCTAAATTTGGAAGTCATTCGAGAGAAATAACTGTTTATTGCGCTTCAGGTGCACGTTCTGCATACGGGCAACGAGTCTTACAACAACTGGGTTTTACAAATGTAAAAAATGGTGGAGGCATCATGCAAATGATGTCAAAAAGATGAGATAAAATCGGGTGCTGAAAGAACAATGGTTCAAATATTTAAAATTAAATTATAATGTTAGAAGCAATAAAAAAAATACTGGGTATTCGCCCAAAGGTTAGTTTCTCTGAATTAGTAGATGGAGGTGCAATTATATTGGATGTCCGTACCAAAGGTGAATATGGAAACGGGCACATAAGGGGCTCTGTGAATATTCCCATTGAACAACTGAGTAAAAACCTGCACAAATTAAAGGATAAGAATAGAGCAATCATTACCTGTTGTGAATCCGGCATGAGAAGTGCTTCAGCGAAAGGGCTCCTTACTTCGAATGGTTTTTCCAATGTTCACAATGGTGGCAGATGGCAAAGTTTGAATTATAAATTGTGATGATTAATACAAGACAAATATGGAGACATTTTTGATAATACTAGGATGTATTGTTGGTGGTTTTGTGATATTGAACTTGTATGCCCGGGTTAAGATGAAAAATACACCACGGGTAGATGATCATAAGGATATACTGACCCTATCCGAAAAGAACTTTCAACAACAGACGAAAGGAAAAGTCGTGTTGGTTGATTTCTGGGCTGCCTGGTGTGCCCCTTGCCGTATGATGGCTCCTGTTTTAAATGATGTAGCCGGTGAACTCTCCGGAAACCAAAAAGTGGGTAAAATAAATATTGAGCAACAAAAAGCACTAGCTAACCAATTCAAGGTTCGCAGTATTCCAACACTTATCCTATTCAGGAACGGCAGGGAAGTAAAACGGTTTGTCGGGATTAAACAGAAGGATTTTTTGATAAAGGAAATTCAAGCTGTTTCTAATTGATTGATTTTCATACAAAAATAGTAATAACACACAAATAAAGGGAATGAAAAAGAACAGTTATATTTATATCGGTTTAATGCTTGCTTTAATTTTAGCATCATTTGCATGGATACACTTTGATACTCAAAAAGCGAAGGCCAAAGTTTATCTTGAAAATAAAATGGGGCCAATACATATCACTAAAGCTGAGTTTTTAAAAAAGGTAGACAATTTTGAAGCAAGTCCAACAGAGTGGAAATACCTGGGGGATAAACCCTGTATTGTCGATTTTTATGCAACATGGTGTGGCCCGTGTAAAGCAATAGCCCCAATCCTTGATGAGTTAGCTGCTAAATACAAAGGCCAGATCTATATTTATGAAGTAGACGTTGATGCTGAGCCTGAACTCGCCAATGCTTTTGGTATTCAAAGTATTCCTACTTTATTCTTTTGCCCAATGAAAGGTGATCGGCAAATTATACAAGGCGGGATGCCAAAGGAAGCTTTTGAAAATGCAATAACAGAGATTCTGTTGAAGAAATAAGTATGGAAAAGAGAAAACAGGTGACTATAGAAATGTATTATACACTTACCTGCCCAAATTGTAAAATACTACAGGTAATGCTTGATGAAGCATTGCCTGTATTTAAAGAATAGGATTTAGTATAGTCATTAATTGAGCTTTAGTATGTACTCCGGCTTGCTGGTATTTCACTTCCCCGTTCTTAAAGATCATCAAGGTCGGTACGCTCTGTATGCGAAACTTCCCGGCGATTTCCTGGTTTACATCCACATCGATCTTAATAACCCTGACACGTTCACCAAGTTCATCTGCTACCTGTTTTAAAATAGGTGACTGTACCTTACACGGTCCACACCACAGGGCATGAAAATCAACTATAACAGGTCGGTCTTCGTTGACAATTGTTTCAAATGTTCCTTTCATATATGCAGTCTCTATAATTTTCTTTGATATTTCATTGCAAGTATTAATTCATTGGATGTTTTATTGTAAAATTCCACCGACCATCTTTTGTCTTCCAATAGGAGCCTGGTGATACTTCCATTCTTCAGAAGGGTCTTTGTATTCTTGAACTCATCACCCAATAGGCTGTATAAAATTGTATAAATGATTCCTCCATGTGAAACCACAAGTATCTTTTTCCCAGGGAAATCAGTTGCAATCTTATCCAAGGCATTCATGGATCGTTTCCGTAAGAGTTCAAAGTCTTCCTGCCCCGGAACTATGCCATTCGGAAATTGTATTAAACGCTCCTCGGGTAATAATCCTTCAGCAGCCCCATAACTGCGTTCGACAAGTTTGTCAACAATCAGGATAGAAGGAACTGATATTTTATCTGTAATGATCCGAGCTGTTTCATACGCCCGCTTTAACGGACTTGAAACTACGACATCCCACGTTTCTGTTTCAAAATAATGTGCAAGTTCATTGGCCTGATTGCGGCCGGAACTGTTTAATTCAATATCCTCCTGTCCCTGCAACTTGCCAAGTACATTCCAGTCTGTTTCACCATGCCGGATCAGGTATATAATGGTTGGTAAGGATATTTGTTTGTTTTTAGTCATTGTATTATAACCGTTTAACGGCTAATTTGTTGTTTTAAATTAATTTTACATGTCATTTCCAGCTTGTCCTTTGAATCAGAATATCAATATAAGAAGTATATAAATGTAAGGCTGATCACTGCAATAAAAAACCAGAGCAATCCACCCAATACTAAGGGCTTTGCGCCAACCATTTTAATCGTTGAACGTGATAACCCGGCACCTATAAAGAAAAGTGTCATAGTCAGGCTTTGCCTGGAAACGGAGACTATTTCATGGGTTATTGATGTTGGAATTGTCAGGTAAGTATTCATGACCATTGCCAGTATAAAGAAAAATATAAACCAGGGAATGACTACTTTATCACCCTTTGATTTAAAATAAATGGAGGTGAATATGGACAGAGGTATAATCCACAACGCCCTGGTAAGTTTAACCGTTGTTGCCACTTTTAGGGCTTCCTCCCCAAAAGTAGCCCCTGCACCTACCACAGAGCTTGTATCATGAATGGCAATAGCGGCCCACATACCAAATTGGTGTTGCGATAGATTCAACCAATGGCCCATAACAGGAAATAAGAACAAAGCAATGGCATTCAACACAAAGATGGTTGCCAATGATACAGACATTTCGCTTTCATTCGCTTTGGCAATCGGCCCAACTGCTGCTATGGCACTACCACCGCAAATAGCCGTGCCGGAAGCAATTAAATAGGAAGGAACTTTCGCTACACCAAGCCACTTTCCGGCCATGATACCAATGAGCATGACTGATACTACCGAAAAAAGGGTAAATATCATACCATCT
>Ga0302296_1000278_pt1 | contig 44373 bp, 41 predicted proteins | sample III_Fen_N3_1_FD_194546 | JGI IMG/M metagenome (GOLD analysis project Ga0302296, IMG submission 194546) | Peat permafrost microbial communities from Stordalen Mire near Abisko, Sweden - III_Fen_N3_1 | ecosystem: Environmental > Terrestrial > Soil > Wetlands > Permafrost | place: Sweden: Abisko... | reverse complement strand
TGATGCTTATCCGCAAATTGCTTTCTTACTTACCTTCAAATAACCTGGAAGAAGCTCCATTGTTCGAAAATACGGACCCTATCGTTCGTCTTGACGACAAATTAAACTCTATCGTTCCTGATAATCCGAATATGCCTTATGACATGAAAGATATTATCCACGGTATTGTAGACAACGATGAATTCCTAGAAGTTCACCGTCATTATGCCCGTAATATTATTGTTGGTTTTGCTCGTTTCAACGGTGCTCCTACCGGAATTGTGGCTAATCAACCTAATTTTCTTGCCGGTGTACTTGACTGCGATGCTTCACGTAAAGCGGCCCGTTTTGTTCGTTTCTGCGATGCGTTCAACATTCCAGTGTTGACGTTGGTTGATGTACCGGGATTCTTACCCGGATCCGGACAAGAGTATGCAGGTATCATTTCTCATGGTGCTAAATTGATGTTTGCTTACGGCGAAGCTACTGTTCCGAAGGTAACGGTAACCATCCGTAAATCTTACGGTGGTGCACATGATGTAATGAGCTGTAAACAACTTCGTGGTGATTTCAACTACGCATGGCCAACAGCAGAGATTGCCGTAATGGGTGCAGCAGGTGCTATTGAAGTATTGGAAGGACGCGCAATTTCTAAAATTACCGATCCTGAAGAAAAAGCAGCTTTCATAAGTGAAAAAGTGAATGAGTATAAAGACAAATTCGCTAATCCATATCAGGCAGCTTCTTATGGCTATATCGATGATATTATTGAACCACGTAATACACGTTTCCGTGTGATTCGTGCATTCCAGGCTTTGGAGACTAAAAAGGTGGTTAATCCGCCGAAAAAACACTCTAACATACCTTTATAATTTAGTCCTATGATATTTGAAAAACTATTTGGAAAAAAATCCAAATCTCCTTCAACAGAAAAGGATAATACTGAAGTTCCTACAAATGATGTGGTTGCAATAGCTATGGCATTGCACCTCTATTATGGTGAGGTTCATGATGATGAAAGTAATGTTATTACTATCAAACGTATCGAGAGACGTTATTCGCCTTGGAGTTCAAAAATTTATGGTGTAAACAATAATATCAGATAAGAGAATATGAAGAAATTCAAATTTACAATAGATGGGGCTTCATACAGTGTGAATGTCAAATCAGTAGAAGGCAACAAAGCAGATATTGAAGTGAACGGCAAATCTTATGCAGTAGGATTGGAACAAGAGGTGAATACCTTGAAAACCCCTATTTTGGTTCGTAAAGACGTACAGTCTAAACCGGGTGAAAATAAGATTACTGCTACTCCGGTACCTAAATCGGCTGGTAAACCAAGTGCAAATGCTCTGAAAGCTCCGCTTCCGGGAAGTATTATACGCGTGGTAACTAAAGTTGGTGACACAGTTAAACAAGGTGATTTACTGTTGGTAATGGAATCTATGAAAATGGAAAACAATATCCTTTCTGAAAAGAACGGTGTAGTTAAAAGTATTTCAGTAGAAGCCGGACAAGCTGTATTGCAAGACGATATATTGCTGGATATTGAATAAAATATCTCAGTTAACAATATCAGGTTATCAGAACAAAAAAGCCTTTCGATTGATTCGAAAGGCTTTTTTGTTGGTCGAAATGTCTTAAATTCTCTTTATAGCAATAAAAGAATCAGGATAATCAGTAATAATCCGCCTCCTCCAAAAACAAATACACCACCATGACGATGATGACGACCACCATCATAGTCTCCACGATGATTATCTCTATCGCGTCTGTCTTCATCCCGTTGTATTGAGTGAACTTCGGCACGGAGTTCTTTCTTGTCGGCAGCTGTTAGTTCTGATTTATCCATTGTTTTAATTTCCTCCAAACGTGCCATTTGAGAGGTTTCCAGAGCTGCGTCAGCTATTTGTAGTGCTTTCACATTCATTTCTTCAGTATTTTTACTACTTACTGCTGTAACCACAGACTTTTCCGGTTCTGCTTTCAACTGTGTTGGAATAACCGACAACAAAACGAATGCTGACATTATACAAATCGTTAACTTATTCATCTTTATATGTTTTACACGTGAATACGTTTTCACGAAGCAAAGGTCATATATTTCGGTAACCAATGTGTTACATAATTTCGGTGATATATTGTAAAATTCACACGTTCTGGTGAGCAGTTAGTTGCAAAAACAACGCACGTATAATGGTGAAGAGCAATCTTCTTTTACAATCCCGAGACTAACTGTTTCAGCTTTGTTTCAGCCAGTTTAAGGCTGTAGCGAAAATTAATGAGTCTGGTATTGGATTGCACATAGTCTTCCTGGGCTAAATGAACTTCAAGCGAGGTAGCTTGTCCGTGTTTCAGGCGTTCAATGCTGATTTGGATATTTTCTTTTGCCAACTGATTGTTTTCAGTTTCAATTTTCAGTAATTCCTGCTGATTTTCAAATTCAGTAAGCGTATTCAACAATAAAGTATTTACTTGTAGTTTTGTATTTTGTAAGTCATATTCAGCTGTTTGGGCTTCAATACGGGCTACATTTTCCTTTCGTTTGTTTTCTCCTGCACTAAAAATAGGAATAGTAAGTGTTCCTCCTACCTGTGGTCCAACGGTACTACTATTGAGTGTGGAACCGGCAGAGTTAACTGTTTGTGTCGCATAGTAACCGGCTCTTAAGTTGAATGTAGGCAAATAAGCGGTACGACTCTCTTTCAAAGCCAACTGAGCTATTTCAATCTGTTTTTGAAAACTCAGAATGCTGGTATTGGAATTATTGATTTTTTGAAGTAATTCAGCCTTATTCGGAGAATACCCCAGTGCAATGGTATCGGAAATTTCCAGTACTTCATCGGCATTTTTACCCAACAACTGATTCAACATTTTTAAAGCTTCATCAATGGCGAACTGTTGAGTAATGGCACTCTCGGTATTTACATTCAAATCAATTTTAGCCTGAAGCAGGTCTGACTTCAACATAGAGCCGGCATTAAATCCGGTTTGGGAGATAAGTACCCTATCGCGATTATAATTCAGAGCTTCGTTGATAGAAGTCAATTGTTGTTTCTGCCGAACGACATCATAATAAGCCGCTATGACACTGAAGTAGGTCTGGAGCACCTTCTCGCGAAACTGAATTTCGCCCAATGCCTGAATTTCCTTTAATTTAGTCCGGGTTACAAACATTTTTCCACCATCAAACAGGTTCCAGTTAAGCTGAGCACCGGCACTAAGTGAAGTCGTTGACAACGATGGATAATCGGGCTTTGTGCCATCACTTAGCTTTTGAGTGGTATTGCTCACTCCATAGGTTCCTGAGCCTGTAACGGCTATCGTAGGTAACATTCCTGCATTACCGGCAGTGTTATTCACTTTCGCAATGTTGGCATCGTTTCCGGCAATGAGAATATCAAAGTTATTTTTCAAAGCCGTTTTGATAGCATCATCAATTGTCAGCTTTTTTTGAGCATTGACAGTTGAGAAAAAAGAAAACAAGATAAATAAAACGCTTATTTTCAATGTATTTGTTATTCTATTTTTCATTTTCAATATTTGTTTTATTTTTACTTGACATAACAATGTACATGATCGGAATTACAAATAAAGTCAGCAACAACGAAAAACATAAACCACCTACAACAACGATACCCAATGGGATACGACTTGTAGAACCAGCCCCTAAAGCCAATGCAATAGGCAAAGCACCAAAGATGGTAGCCAATGAAGTCATCAAAATAGGACGAAAACGAGCCGAAGCCGATTCGAATGCAGCAACCCGCTTGTTCATTCCCTGTTTACGTTTTTGGTTAGCAAATTCCACAATCAGAATTCCGTTTTTGGTTACGATACCAATGAGCAGAATCATACCGATTTCGGAGAATATATTCAGCGTTTGTCCGAATATCCACAGCGAAAGCATAGCACCTGCAATGGCCATTGGCACGGTAAGCATGATAATAAACGGATCGCGGAAACTTTCAAACTGTGCGGCCAAAATAAGGTAAATGAGCAACAAAGCCAATATCAATGCAAAAGATATATTTGAATTACTTTCAGCAAAATCTCTGGATGGACCCGAAAGAGCCGTAGTAAAACTCGAATCGAGTAATTTATCGGCAATGCGTTGCATTTCAGCAATTCCTTCGCCCAGTGTTTTTCCATCTGCCAGGTTAGCCGAAACGGTAGCTGACTTGTATCGGTTGAAATGGTACAAAATAGGCGGCGAACTGTTTTCCTTCATTTGTACCAGATTATCCAACTGAATCATATTACCGTTATTGGCACGAATATACATAGAAGATATATCAGCCGGAACATTCCTTTCCTGACGTTCCATTTGTCCGATAACATAATACTGCCTGTTGTTGCGCAGAAAATAACCGTAACGGCTACCACTATAAGCTAAGTTCAAAGCGTCAGACACTGTACTTTCATTAATCCCCAGACTTGTAGCTTTCAGACGATTTACAGAGATATTTAATTCCGGTTTATTAAATTTTAAATCCACGTCAACATTACTGAAAACCGGACTATTCTGAGCTTCTTCCATGAATTTTGGCAAGATAGATCGAATCTTTTCAAAATCAAGATTTTGCAGTACAAACTGGACTGGCAATCCCCTGGAATTAGATGCTGCAATGGTTGGTTCCTGACTGGCAATAACACGAGCATCAGGGATTGAATCATAAATTTTAGATAATTTTTTAAATATATCCTGTTGTGATATTTTACGTTCTGTAGGATCGGAAAGGAATGTAATCAGAGAACCTGTATTTACTGCCGAACCTCCACCATAACGAGCCAGTGTATATTTTGCTTCAGGGAATTTTTCCTGATTTATTCTACCCAATCTTTCAATAATTTTTTGCGTTGTGCCGTATTCTGTTCCTTCAGGTGCCGTAATACTGGTTCGAATATAACTATGATCTTCGAGAGGTGCTAATTCTGATTTCAAATTTCTTGATAAACAAAGTATTATAACCACACATAAACCGATTATGGCAAATGAAATCCATTTATTCAGAATAAAAAAGCTCAGGAATCGCTTGTATTTCTTTTCCATGGCAACGAAGAATGATTCGCTTTTCAGGTAGAATTTGGAATGATGCGATGCTGAACCACCAAGAAATACGTTCAATACCGGGGTAAGCGTCAGCGATACCAAAGCCGAAATCAACACGGCACTGGCAACTACAATTCCAAATTCGCGAAAAAGACGACCAGTGAATCCCTGCAAAAAGATAACAGGAATAAAGACTATGGCCAGTGTCAATGAAGTGGAAATAACCGCGAAAAATATCTCTCGCGTACCTTCCAAAGCAGCCTGAAACTTATTCATTCCCTGCTCTATACGTTTGAATATATTCTCGGTTACCACAATACCATCGTCCACTACCAATCCGGTAGCCAACACAATTCCCAGCAAAGAAAGAACATTGATGGAGAACCCGAAAAGGTACATGACAAAGAATGTTCCGATAAGAGAAACAGGAATATCAATCAAAGGACGCAGGGCAATTATCCAGTTTCGGAAGAACAGAAAGATAATCAGTACAACGAGGAAAATAGATATCAATAATGTTTCAAGCACATCCTGAACAGATTGTCGTACAAAGATGGATTTATCACGTCCAATATTCAATTCGACTCCTTTTGGTGCACTCAATTTAATTTGTGCCAGACGTTTATTAAATTCATTTGAAATTTGAATGCTATTAGCTCCCGGCAATGGAATCAACGCCAGCGATACACCCACATTTCCATTGGTAGCTCCACCCGACTCTTCATTTTGCGGACCAAGAACAGCATAACCAATATCGCTCAGGCGGATAACCTGGTTATCTGTTTGGCGGACAATCAGGTTGTTGAAATCATCTTCAGTAACCAATCGTCCAAAGGTTTTGACTGTAAGCTCGGTGGCATCTCCACGTATCTTACCTCCCGGCATTTCCACATTTTCTTTTTGCAAAGCAGCATTTACATCGGCCGGAGTAATATTAAATGCCGACATTTTAGCCGGATCGAACCACAAGCGCATAGCCGGTCGTTGTTGACCATAAATGGCTACAGAACTGATGCCCGGGATGGTTTGTAGTTTTTCCTGAAGCACAGTTTCAGCGTAATCGCTCATCTCAAGTGCATTCATCGTTTTACTTTCTACCATCAACATAATGATAGGATCGCTGTTTGCATCAGCTTTGGTAACCGTTGATGGAGCGTCAATATCTTGTGGCAGACTTCTCGAAGCCTGTGAAACCTTATCTCGCACATCGTTGGCCGCTTTTTCCAAATCGGCTCCCAACTCAAATTCTACCGTAATATTACTTGATCCAATGGCTGATTGCGACGATATGGATTTTACTCCTTCGATACCATTAATGGATTTTTCGAGCGGCTCGGTTATCTGTGATTCGATAATTTCATCGTTAGCTCCTGTGTAGTTTGTTTGTACGGTAATGATGGGTGGATCAATGGCAGGATAAAGTCGCACCGCCAAAAAGTTGAACCCTACCGCTCCCATCAATATAATAACAAGGCTTAATACGATAGAACCTACAGGACGTTTTAATGCTATATCTGAAATGGTCATAATTAATTTTTTACAGATGAAAATATTAATTTGTTACCTTCTTTGAGAAATTGCAGACCCGAAGTAACGATAGAGTCACCGGCCTGTAGTCCATCCACTATTTCGATATTGGAAGCCTGACGAATTCCTGTTTTAATGGTAACAAAATGCGCTTTACCCTCCCGGGCTACAATAACTGTTTTATTATCTTCCTGAGGAATGATAGATTGTGTAGGTATTAACAAAGCATTTTTGTTTTCATTCAGCCTCAGTGTAACATTGGCAAATGCCCCGGAAATAAAATCTTTAGACTGACCGTTGACAATAGCTCGTACTTTCAGGTTACGGGTAGAAGTGTCAATTCCTTCTTCTGTAGCTATCACGGTGGCATCGTATGCTTTTTGATTGTTACTCATGGTGAATTTCACTTTCATGCCGGTTTTGATGGCCGAACTGTATTTTTCGGGAACACTAAAATCAATTTTTATCTTATTCTCGGTACGGATGGTTGCCAACTGCGTGGATGGAGTAATAATAGCCCCTATGCTTATGCTTCGTAACCCGATGACACCGTCGAATGGTGCCCGTACTTCGGTTTTACGTATCATGGTTTTCTCAACCTCTATATCGGCTTTCAACGAATTGAGCTGTAAGCCTGTCTGGTCATAATCATTTTGAGTTATACCATTCACTTTCACTAGTTCCGATTGCCGGTTATAAACCTGTTGCTGAATGGCAAGTTGCGATTGCAGTTTTTTGAGTGTGGCCTGTAAGTCATCGTCAAAGAGTTTCACCAGTAAAGTTCCTTTTCTCACGAACTTACCTTCGGGCAAATTAATCATCACCACTCTTCCTGCAACTTCATTTTTCAAGTCAACAGTCTCGTAAGCCATTAACGACCCTGATACAGATATTTCTGTGATTAAGAGCGACGGTTTCACAACGTAAGCTTCTACTTTTTTCTGTTTCTTTTCTTTAGGATCTTTTTTACTGCTTTTGTCGGTTGATTTTGAAAAACCTAGTTTCAGGAAGAAAGCCACCAGCAATATCAGGATTATGGCAATCCAGAGAGTTGATTTTTTTTTCATATGAGAGTATATTGTATATGTATTTATTTTAGTGCTTAAATACCAACCACCAGATTATTCTCTATCATGGAAAGTAAACTGTATAATTCATTTATCTGGTTATCAGATAAACAATTTAAAGCTACCGAAGTTGTGTCTTTTATTGCTTTTTTAATTTCCGGCAAAACCTCACGGGCTTTATCAGTAATGGCCAATTCGTATTTTCGTTTATCTGTTTGGTTCTGAATGCGCTCCACATATCCATTGGATGACAAATAATCGATGATACGCACTACTTGTACTTTGTCGCACAGCAACCGACTTGCCAGTTCCTGCTGTGTGATTCCATTACCGGCTTCTATCAATAATAAAGGATAAAACGAACGATCTATATCGAGATGTTTTAAGTCATTCTGAAGTTTACTTTGAAACATCTTACCAATTTTATCCATTTTTCGACCAATTGGTTCTTTTATGAGCATTATAAGATGGGCTATTTACACAAAGGTTTAATTGAAGTCGCAAAATTAGCGATAAAATTTATAGTTATCATTGTTATCTATTTTTTTAATGAAAATTTAATGTAGACTATATGTTCATTTATTTGTATTGCATATTTCGATTCAGACAGTTTATTACTACTTTTGTTCAAAATATAATTTTATATGAATCATTACAAAAAGAAAACAAGCATTATACTGACATTACTGGCTGTTGCTATATGTAGCAATAGCTTTTCACAAACCACCCCGGCACCTTACGAAATAGCTACCTGGCAAGGATTTAAGAATGCAGCTGTGAGTTACACCTTCGATGATAACTGCCCAAATCAATTACCAATTGCCATACCGCTGTTCAACGCCTATGATTTTCGGGTAACTATGTTTGTTCCTTCTTCGTGGATTAAAGATTGGACTGGATTGCAAATTGCAGCAGATCAGGGGCACGAAATAGCAAGTCATACCGTCACACATGCCAATCTTGGAAATTTGACCAAAGCACAGCAACTGCCTGAGTTGAAAAACTCTCAGGAGGAAATTAATGCTCACATTAAAGGTCATTCATGCAGAACCATAGCTTATCCGTATTGCGTTCCGGGAAATGATTCACTCTGTACAAGTTATTATATTGCGGCCAGACATTGTCAGGGGTATATCGAACAGAAAACTCCTGCCGATTTTATGAAGATAAGTTCTGTAACCACGGGAACTATGTCATCAATTCAAACCGTTCAGAATTTTAATGTCAAGGTAGAGCAAGCCGATTCACTAAAAGGATGGTGCGTGTTTTTGATACACAGCATTGATAATGACGGTGGGTACTCTCCTACCCAATCGGCAGTGCTCAGGTCACATCTTGATTACATGAAATTGCATAGTGACCGTTTTTGGGTTGCTACTTTCGGTGATGTTGTTCGCTATATCCGTGAACGGAACGCTGTTACTATTCAGGAAGTATCAAACAAGAAGACAAGCATCACGATACAGGTATCCGATAAGCTGGATAATTTGGTATATAACTATCCTGTAACTGTAAGAAGACCATTACCGAAACATTGGAAATCGGCTACAATTACGCAAAATGGACAAAAGGTAAAAACAAAAATATCAAGAAAAGGAAAAGAAAAATATATCATGTTTGACATTGTGCCTGACACTGGCGAGATAATTATATCAAAACATTGAGTTTGTACACACAAAAAAGGTCAGAAAGAGCTATACTTTCTGACCTTTTTTTGTGTGATAATGTAACCTTATTCCGATATTTCTATTTTCAGAATTTTATCGCCTGCACGAATAGCATCAATTACTTCCAACCCCTCAACTACCTTGCCAAAGCAAGTATGCTGACGATCCAGGTGAGAAGTGTTTTTGCGCGAATGACAGATGAAGAACTGAGAACCACCGGTATTACGTCCGGCATGAGCCATCGATAATACGCCTCTGTCGTGATACTGATTACCACCATCCAACTCGCAAGGAATGGTATAACCGGGACCACCTGCACCTGTTCCATCAGGACATCCACCCTGAATAACAAAATCCGGAATAACGCGGTGGAAAGTCAATCCATTGTAAAAGCCACTTTCTGCCAGTTTAATAAAGTTTGCAACTGTTCCGGGAGCATCCTGCTCATAAAATTCAACCTGCATGTCACCTTTTTCGGTACTGATTTTTGCTGTTTTCATACTTATATGTTTATAATTATTTTAAAAATTGGAGCGCAAAGGTCGTGATGTTTTTCGTTATTTCCAAATATCGGCTGGTTTATTCGTTTTATTTAAAGACTAAACTTAATCGGATGAACTAATAAAACGCTCTGTATAAATTAAATATTTCTTGCTGATATATTAATAAAATCGACTTTATATATTATATTTGTCATCTACATATCATATATTTATACTGTACAGTATAAATATTTAGCCTGTACAGTATATTTAATTGAACTGTACAGATCAATTATAAGTTATACTGATAGCTCTGCTAATGATACCTGACTACTTTCATAAAACATATTGTTCAATTATATAATCCATTATCAACAATGAGCATACAATACAAAATGATTGGGAAAAACGATAATCTGAATCCCAATGAACTTATTTACATTACAATATGCTGAAAAACAACTATTAAATTGAATAAGTATATAAAAAGAAAGGTTACTATCCTGCTGTAGTTCGTAAGCAAACAGTAGGTATAAAAGAACTTGCCGAAAAGGCAGCACGGCGTTGCAATCTGAATAATTTTGAAATGGAAATGGCTATAAATGTAGCTTTAGAAATCATACAAGACGAGTTACTGGATAGCAATAATGTTTGTCTGGAAGGCTTTGGAACATTTTCGCTGAAAGCCGAAAGCAGGGATGTGGAAACTCCCGACGAACTTCGGGCTGAATCAATTTTCGTCAAAAAGATTTCATTTAAACACTCGCCCATCTTACTCCAAAAGATGAAATCAGCCACTTTTGTAAAATATAAAACACCCAAATAATTGTAAGACGACCAAGTTGTTTTAGGGAAAATCTTATATATTTGTCTGACAAATTGAACCATCTCCATTTCTAAATTTATACTATCATGAACCACAGAATAAACCGCTTATTCATAAGTACATTGTTCACATTGACAGTGATATCACCTTTTACTTCAATAATTACAGCTCAAAATCTTCCAAAAGTAAGAGTGGATGCCGACAAGCGTAATTTTGTGAGTCCGGCTATCGAACAGAAAATCACGCAAATGCAGTCGGTCATCAAAGATCCTGAACTAGCGTGGATGTTTGGTAATTGCTTCCCCAATACACTCGACCGCACGGTTACTTTTACTCAAAAAGACGGCAAACCGAATACGTTTGTTATCACTGGCGATATTTATGCCATGTGGTTACGTGACTGTTCGGCTCAGGTTTGGCCATATATGCCTTACATGAAACAAGACCCTGCATTGCAACAACTTATTGCCGGTGTAATTAATCGTCAGGCTGAATCGGTATTGATTGACCCTTACGCCAATGCATTTAATATGAACAAAGAAGGTGGCATGTGGATGAGCGATAACACCCGGATGCGCCCGGAATTGCATGAGCGAAAATGGGAAATAGATGGATTGTGTTACGTTATCAGGCTGGGATACCACTACTGGAAACTGACCGGTGATACTTCCTACTTTGACAGCCGATGGCAAGAAGCTATGAAGCTGATTGTAAAAATATTCAAAGAACAGCAACGTAAAATCAACCAAGGTTCATACAGCTTTATGCGCCGAACAGAGCACCCCATCGACACACAGTTTGGTAACGGATACGGTAATCCGGTTCGCCCTACGGGAATGATTTGCTCCGCCTTTCGTCCGTCCGACGATGCTACCATTTACAGCTACCTGATTCCTTCCAACTGTTTCGCGGTGGTTTCCCTCCGCCAACTGTCGGAAATGGTGGCGAGCATTAAACAAGATAAAGCTTTTGCCAATGAATGCACTGATCTGGCTAATGAAGTAGACGCTGCAATAAAAAAATACGCCATTGTAAATCATCCTAAATATGGAAAGATATATGCTTTTGAAGTAGATGGTTACGGCAATTACTTAATGATGGACGATGCCAATGTGCCCTCGTTGTTGTCATTACCTTACCTAGGTTATACGTCAATCAATGATCCTGTTTACAAAAATACCCGAAAATTTGTGTGGAGCAACGACAACCCCTATTTCTACAGCGGCAAAGCCGGCGAAGGTATAGGCGGACCACATGTTGGGGTAGATATGATCTGGCCTATGTCTATCATTATGAAGGCGCTTACGTCGAATGATCCTGAAGAAATAGCCGCTTGCCTTAAAACACTGAAACATACACATGCCAATACCGGTTTCATGCACGAGACATTCCACAAAGACGATCCTGCAAATTTCACCCGTTCGTGGTTTGCCTGGGCTAATACCTTGTTTGGCGAATTGCTTATCAAGACAGAAAAAGAACATCCAGAGGTCTTAGAAAGGGAATATTGATTTTTTTGTAGAGACAACGCATGCGTTGTCTCTACAATTTTAGTTATTTTTGTTGCCATTATTACCAGAACATAATTCAATATGAAACGAGAGCAGTATATTCCATTTGATAAGGAATTCTTACTTGAACAACAATTAGCAGAATATACTGTAGATAAGAAGGAGGTTGATGATTTCATAAAGCTATTCGACATCCTCGAACATTACTTTCACTACGAAGCATTTGGTCTTATACGTAAATTGAAACAAAACTATGCTTTATTCGACCCGGATTTACTACCACAGGAACGAGCAGGATTTGATGGTAAAAGCACTTTGCCGGTTTTTAAAGAAGCCCTTCTTAAAGTGCTTGAACGAGGCAATTACAGTCAGGTTGATCAAGAAACGCTAAACCAAGCCTTAACAAATTCAGATTTGATAGGTTTAAATCTTTCCATTGACTTTAACGCGTATAAAGATTATAGATTGTACGTTCGGGGTCATCATAAAACAACTGAAAAGGTACCAAAACTCATTTTCTGGAAAAAAGAAATAGAGATTGAATACTATGACCGTGTGATGATCTATCTTAATTACAAGGAGGTGGATTACTTTGAAGAAAAGAAGGTTCGTTTAGATAAACTACCAATTGATCCCGGTTGCATAGTATTAAAGATCTTCAAACGCGTTCCGGTAAACGACCTTGAAACTGTATTTCCGAATGCTATCCCCAAGATGTCTACTACTGATAAACTTTTATTCTGGGTACCGGGTATTGGCGGGGGCATTTCATTATTAAGCACTCAGGTAATCCCGGCACTGATAGGAATGTACGGGGCTTACAAATCGGGTGAGGCGATAGATTTATTAAATAGCAAAACCTCGCTCAATCACGGTTTGATAGCACTTGGAGTATTGGGAGCTTACTTGTTTCGTCAATACAGTAGCTTTGTAAATAAGAAAATAAGGTATTCAAAAATGCTTTCCGACAGTCTTTACTTTAAGAATGTAGGAAATAATAGCGGAGCGTTTTATTCATTATTAAACTCTTCGGAGGAAGAAGAATTTAAGGAAACTATTCTGGCTTACGCCTTTTTAAATAGAAGTAAGACCCCACTAACAGCAGAAGAACTCGATAACCAAATTGAATCGTGGTTTAAGACTAAACTTAATACTGACCTTGATTTTGATGTGGAAGATGCTTTATTTAAACTAAAGAACATTGGATTAGGCATAGAAACGAATGGAAAATGGGAAGTTATTCCTATCCATCAGGCACTCGTTAGAATTGATGAACTGTGGGATGGGGTTTTTGAGTATAATATCTCGTAAAGGGAATATATTTTATCATGCATAAAAAGCCCAGCATTCAAATTTAGATTGGATGCTGGCTTTCTTTGTTGTTAGTCGGGGTACGACTTGAAGTCGTACTCCGACTAAATTATAAATGAACGTTTTAGTTCAAGAACAACTTCATATCTTCATCAACGCTTCCAATAAAACTTAGCAATATAATTCACCACTATCTTATGCCCATTCCTCTTTAAGCACATCGCCCTGAGTACCGATAATGACTAGTTTCAATGGGATTTTTCGACCCGATTCGGCTACTGCTTTATTGGCTAATTGTAGCAATCCACCACAGCAAGGTACTTCCATAATGATAACGGTAAGTGTATTGATTGACGATAGTTGAATCATGTCTTTAAGCTTTTCAACATACGATTCTTTATTCGAATCGAGCTTTGGACAAGCAATGGCCAATATTTTTCCTGCCAGGAAACGGTTGTGAAAATCGGCAAAACTAAAAGCCACACAGTCGGCAGCCAACACTACATCTGCTCCACGGAAATAACCGGCTTGTGGATTTAGCAAATGCAACTGCACAGGCCATTGACGAAGTTGTGATGCACTAACTGCGGTAGCTGAAGTAGCCATTTTGAAAGAAGGAGCTGCTGCAGGATTAAATGACATCTCACGACTACCGGGGCAACCACCTCCAGCATGTGCAGGTTGTGGGGCTTCAACCTGTTTTGAAGCACATCCTGTACCACCATGATTGTGCACTTGTGCAAAATCAATCTGAACACCATTGGCTCTCAGATAGCCTACACCTTGTTTTAGATAATCTATCTCACCATGATCTTTCAGATGTTTCAGGTGAGCAATAATAGTTGCCTCCCCTTTAGGTATCATGCGTTCGATGGTTGCAATTTCGTCATAAGGCTCTGCCTCACGTTCTTCAAGCGTAATGGCTCCTGCGGGACAATCACCGATACAAGCACCCAACCCGTCGCAAAACAATTCGCTGACCATGCGGGCTTTACCATCTATCATCTGAAGTGCACCTTCATGGCAACCACTTACACACGCTTCGCAACCATTGCAAAGCTCTTCGTCTATTTTTATTATTGTTCGTTTCATTTGACCCCTGACCCCTAAAGGGGAATTAAGTTAGTATTGTTTTATTTCTGTAATAGTATTATTCTTTATGTAGAAACTGTGTCTTAAAGCCCCTTTAGGGGTTTGGGGTTTATTACTTTATCATTGTCAACAGCATTTTAAACTGCTCAATAGCAACCACTGCATGTCGAACATTGGCTGGCATGATAATACTTTCGCCTACGTTTAGTTCGAAGACTTTACCATCAATTACTACTTCACCTTTACCGTCAAGCACCTGTACAATGGCGTCATAAGGAGCTGTATGTTCACTAAGAAATTCGCCTTTATCGAAAGCAAACAATGTTACGTTTCCACGTTCATTGCGAATAATTATTTTGCTTACAACCGAGCCTTCGGCATAAGCCACTTTATCTGTCATGCTGAATTTCTCAGCGGTTGGAAATGCTTTATTTTCCTTTTTGGGTTGATATTGTAACTCGCTCATATTTTAGTACTTTTGTTGTGTTATATTGTTTTACGATGCAAAAGTATAGCTACAAAAACTTTTAAAGTGTAACAGATGTTACACACTGGAAAATAATTGAATTTATGACTAAAAATAATAACCCCGAGTGGACTGGTTTCGAAAATTTACGAGATGATAATGAACTGTTTCCATCGGATTTGAAATATTCAATCAAAAACTATCCTAAAAATGAAGTCGTTTTCCGTCAGGGTGATGTGTGCGATGCGCTCTATATTCTGATTGTTGGTTCGGTAAAAACAGAGATGATTACCGAAAATGGGAATATACTTGGCATAGAAATGATTAGTGCTCCACGCCCACTTGCTCCTGCTTTTTTATTCTCGGATAATAATCGCTTTCCGGTGGACGTAACAACACTGGAGGCTATTGAAATACTGCGAATTCCAAAGGATGAAGTGATGCGACTGATGACTACACAGCCGGACTTTATGAAGCAGTTTCTGACGCATAACGCCAACCGAACTCAGTTTTTGACTAATCGTTTACAGCTGTTATCAATCAAGACTATTAAAGGGAAACTGGCACATTTTCTGCTTGAGAATTTTATAGAAGAAGGTAAACCATTTGAGATTAGAAGGAATCAAACCGAGATGGCTGACTTCTTTGGTGTAGCTCGTCCCTCGTTAGCCCGAAGTTTATCGGAAATGGTACAGGAAGGATTGATTAGTATTAATAAAAAAGAGTATGTAATCCTGAATTCAAAAGGATTACGGGAGCTATTAGTTTAAATACAAACACCGCTTGTTTTTTATCCGAAAAAATATTTATTGTTTTTTCGATTAGATATTCAATTGATTTCTATTGAATAAAACCGTTCCGTCGTTAAAACTTTGATAAAAAGTTTCAATGACGGTTTTTGTTTTATAAAAAATGTACTACTTTTGCATCGCTTTGGTTTTAGTTATAGATATCTCAATAACTAAATTAAAAGGGAAACAGGTGTAATTCCTGTACAGTCCCGCTGCTGTAAGCTCTTTAAACGTTTTGAACAACACTTTTGCCACTGAAATTCTCAGTAAGCAGTGAACAGTGAACAGTAAACAGTCCTATACAGACTGATAACTGATAACTGATAACTGATAACTGAAATCGGGAAGGCGTTCAAAAACGGGAGTAAGTCAGAAGACCTGCCAGACAACAATCAATTTTCAGAAGCTTTCGAGGAAAAAGCGACGAAACATCAGCAAAAAAAATATCATTTTGCCTTTGTGAGGTCATTTTCGGGAGCTATTTGATCGGTTTATTCATCGTCAAATAGTTATAACTGTGTTCAAAAACTTTTTATTCACATTTGTTTTATTCCTATCAGGAACTACTTCGGCTTTTTCAAAAGTTTCGGAAACAGACTCTGTTCATACTCATGAATTGCAAAATGTGGAAGTAAATGGCTCAAAATCAACGATCATACGTGCAAGCATGCCAACTCAGGAGATTAGTTCCAAAGATTTCCTGAAAATTAATGCAATAAATGTTTCGGATGCTGTAAAACATTTTGCAGGCGTAACGGTTAAAGACTATGGTGGTGTTGGAGGATTAAAAACAGTTTCCGTACGAAGCCTTGGTGCTCAACACACAGCTGTAGCTTATGATGGCATTACGTTGAACGATACTCAGACAGGTCAAATTGACTTAAGCCGGTTTTCGTTGGATAATGTAGAAACAATCTCGCTAAGCAACGGACAACCCGACAATATTTTTCAACCGGCACGCATGTTTGCTTCAGCAGGTGTGATAAGCATAGTAACCAAAACTCCTGATTTTAGCAACGGAAAAAGTATTGAGGGACAAGGAACTATGAAATTTGGTTCTTTTGGACTTCTCAGTCCTTCCTTATCCGTCAGTAAAAGAATAAACAAATATCTTGCTATCAATTTAAATAGCGAATATCTCCTTTCGCAGGGAAATTATCCCTACACTATGTATGGGGGTGTGAATGATAGTACTGCCAGAAAAAAACGTTCGCATAGTGATGTTCATTCATTCAAGAATGAGTTCAACGCCTACCTTCAATTGCAAGAACGCGAAAAACTAAGTATCAAGTTATACAATTTTAATGGAGAAAGAGGCTTACCCGGTTCCACCATTTTGTACAAGGAAGATAATAATGCACGACTTTGGGATCAAAATTTCTTCACTCAACTGCATTACGAAAATAAACAATCTCAAAAACTACAAACTCAATTTTCGGCTAAATACAGCCAATTTGCTAACCAATACGAAAATATAAGTATCAATTTACCAAACGGCAAACAAGAAGATAATTACTCTCAAAAAGAGTACTATTTTTCCGGATCTGTATTTTTTCGTCCAAAGGAGCATTTGTCTGCTTCATTTTCTACGGACGGCTCGTATAATACCATGTACAACAATTTCTCTGATTTTGCTATTCCAAAAAGGATAACTGTTCTGAGTGTTTTAGCATCAAAATACATCATTGAGAGACTGGATATAACAGCAAGTCTATTGCATACTTATACTCATGAAACTGTAGAACGAGGTACTGCGTCTGCTGACCGGAATCGATTTTCTCCAACCATTTCAGCTTCATGGAAACCTTTTGAAAATAAAAACCTAAGCCTTCGGGCTTTCTACAAAGATGTTTTCAGAGTTCCAACTTTTAATGACTTGTATTATCAACGCATGGGAAATCCTAATTTAAAACCGGAAAAAGCACAACAATTCAGCGTAGGAATAATTAGTACCGATAAACTATTTTCATTCTTGAAAAATTCGACATTTAGCACAGACATTTATTACAACCAAATTTCAGATAAAATTGTAGCTCTTCCAAAAGAAAATCTCTTTGTCTGGTCAATGATAAATTTGGATAAAGTTAAAATATACGGTGCGGATATTAATTTTAAAAGTGCAGTTTCCATCAACTATAATACGGAGATTCGATTCAGCATGGGATATACTTTTCAAATAGCACAAGATGTTACACCGGGAAGTAAAACTCATGGTAATCAGCTACCTTACACTCCATTTAATTCTGGAAATTCATCCGTATCAATCAATACAAAATGGTTTGAATTAGGCTATTCTGGCTGTTACTCAGGAAAAAGATGGAGTAGAATAGAAACCGATGTTCCTACTAACTTGATGCACGGTTACGCTGACCACTCAGTTTTCATATCGAAAAAGCTTGATTTAAAGTTTTGCCAGTTGAGTTTAACAGGAGAATTGTTGAACTTATTGGATAAACAATATGAGGTAGTTCAATACTATCCAATGCCCGGTAGAAGCTTTAGAATTACACTCTCTACCCATTTTTAAATTAAAGTCGACTTTTACATAATATTTTACTAATAAACAAATTATCAAAAAACATGAAATCAAATTCAGTCTTTAAAAAAGCAGTTTTTTTATTGCTTTTAGTTCCGTTCTTCAATTCTTGCACAAATGATAATACTCCCGTTGATGTACCAACAGTCAGTACTGGTTTGCTTCTTCTTAATCAGGGATCGTATGCAGGTAACAATGCGGAATTAACTTACTATGACTTTACTACCAATACTGCTACAAATAACTTTTTCAATAGTGTGAATAAACGAGGATTAGGTGATACCGGACAAGATATATTGAAATACGGATCCAAAATCTATATTTCGGTTTATGGTTCGAGCCTGATTGATGTTATAGATTTAAAAGGCGTATCGAAAAAGCAGATTATACTTAAAGATGCAAATAATAATGTTCAATCTCCCCGCTCCCTGGCTTCTTACAATGGCAAAATTTATGTAACACTATTCGATGGTTATGTAGCAAGGATTGATACTACGACTCTTGCATCAGAAGCAGAAGTAGCTGTAGGATCAAATCCTGAAGGTATTGCTATTACAAATGGTAAAATATATGTTGCAAACTCAGGAGGAATGAACTATCCGAATTATGATAAAACAGTTTCTGTGATTAATATTGCTACTTTCACACAAACAAAAAAAATTGATGTGGTAATTAACCCCGGTAAGTTGCAGGCTGATGCTTATGGCGATGTTTATTTAATTTCAGTAGGAAATTATGGTAGCGTTCCTTATACATTTCAACGTATAAACAGTTCGACCGATGTAGTTACCACCATTCCCGATGTTGTTCCTTATAACTTTACCATCTTTGGTGATAAAGCCTATTGTTATTATTACAATTATAAGACCAAAGAGAAAAAATTCATAGTGTATGATGTAAAGAATGAAACTGTTATATCTCAAAGTTTTATTACAGACGGCACTACAATTGCAACTATTCCATATAGCATTAACGTTAATCCCGCAAATGGCGATGTTTACATTGGAGAATCAGATGGTAACACCACCGGAAAAGTAAACTGCTATTCATCAGAAGGTAAGTTTAAATTCAGTTTTGATGCAGGTTATCAACCTACAGGAATTGCGTTTATCACCAATAAATAAAAGAAAAACAGGCATTTATTCTAAGCAAACAATGCATGGTTTGGAATAACTGAAGCTAAGATGCTGCCATATCTTACGCTCAGTTATTCCTTTATTTTTAATTTTTTTATTTGATATGAAAGGATATATTCAGGTTTACACCGGAAACGGTAAAGGTAAAACAACTGCTGCACTTGGCCTTGCAATAAGAGCTTTGGGTGCAGGCAAAAAGGTATTTATCGGTCAGTTTGCTAAAAGTAAACAGTACTCTGAGCTTGAAACTATCAATAAGCTCTTGACTGATATTACAATCAAACAATACGGCATGGGCTGCTTCATTTTTGAAAAGCCTAATGAAGAAGATATTCAGGCTGCTCAGCAAGGATTGAAAGATATTATTGAAGCTATCGAATCGGATAAATACGATGTCATCATTCTGGACGAAGCCAACATAGCCATATATTACAATTTAATCAGTGCAGACCAACTGATTGATGCAATCGGTAAGAGAAGTGAACGAACGGAAATCATTATCACCGGACGGTATGCAACGCAGAAAATAATGGACTTTGCCGACCTGGTAACCGAAATGAAAGAAATAAAACATTACTATCAACAAGGTGTACAAGCCCGTGTTGGAATTGAAAAATAGAATATAGTTACGAGGAAATAGTTACAAGTTACGACTGTTCTTTGCTCTTTATTCTCTTGTAACTATTTCCTAATAACTCGTAACTAAAATATGACTCACCTTTCCCCTCTCATGTTTGCCGGAACCGGTAGCGATGTAGGCAAAACTATTATAGCAGCAGCATTCTGCCGGATATTTAAACAAGATGGCTACTCTCCTGCTCCATTCAAAGCCCAGAACATGGCTTTGAACTCCTTTGCCACTCCCGAAGGATTGGAAATAGGACGAGCTCAGGCAGTACAAGCTGAAGCTGCCGGAGTGCCTTGCCACACCGACATGAATCCTTTATTACTTAAACCGACTACCGATACGGTTTGCCAAGTGGTTCTGAATGGTAAATCCATAGGAAATCAACATGCCTTTGACTACTTTACGTCAAACAATAAAGCCAATCTACGAAAAGAAGTCTGTGCAGCCTTCGACAGGCTGAAAACCCGCTACAATCCTATTGTAATTGAAGGTGCCGGAAGCATTTCAGAAATAAACCTGCGGGAAGTTGACCTGGTAAATATGCCCATGGCTGCTCATGCCGGAGCTTCGGTAATCTTGGTGGCTGACATTGACCGGGGAGGTGTATTTGCTTCGGTTTACGGCTCTGTTATGCTTCTTACAGAAGATGAACGAAAACTGGTCAAAGGAATACTAATCAATAAGTTCAGGGGCGATATACGCTTGTTTGAATCCGGGATAAAAATGATTGAAGATTTATGCAAAATACCTGTTATAGGAGTTGTTCCTTACTTTCGCGACATATACATCGAGGAAGAAGACTCGGTTATGCTTCATACGAAAAACCAATTCGCAAAAGAAGGAAAAGTAAATATTGCTGTGGTATTACTCCAACACATGTCCAACTTCACTGATTTCAATCCGTTGGAACAAGACGAACGTGTTCATTTATTTTATACCAACCAACCTAAAGACCTGGAAAGTGCCGACATCATAATTGTTCCTGGAACTAAAAGCACCCTGCACGATTTACAGATTCTACGCCGTGATGGTATGGCTCAAGCCATTATTCAGGCAAAAAATGATGGAAAAACAGTGTTGGGTATTTGCGGTGGTTATCAGATGCTTGGAGCAGAACTCTCTGATCCGAATGGAATTGAAAGCGACATACAACAACTTCCCGGGTTGAATCTGCTTCCTTTAAGAACGACTCTCGAAGGTGAAAAAATTACCCGACAAGTAAGATTTACTTTTCATACAGGAAAAATCAACTGTGGAGGTTATGAAATACATAATGGTCGTACAGAAATTTTGTCTGCAGATGCACAAACTCTGAATATTCTCGAAGACGGTTCGGAAGATGGTTGTATCAACGGTAAATGCCTTGGAACTTACATTCATGGCATACTGGATAATGCCGGATTCGTCGATTATCTGGTTCAACCCTATTTAGCCCAAAAATCAGTCGGAACAAGTTTTGACTATTTAAAATTTAAAGAAGAACAGTACGACAAACTCGCTGCTCATGTACGTGAACATGTGAATATGGATCTGGTTTATTCAATGATTATGACGACACCTGAATCATGAAAGGGAAATATCACTTTATTTATGAATAACACTATCAACAAGATACAACGTTGTGATAATATAGTTCCACTTCAGGGAGCTAAAGTTTGTTACAATGAACACGGAGATGATTATCAGGGAGAGTTGAAAGCCAATTTCAGTTCAAATGTCTGGCATGAAGCCGACAATACCGATCTGTACAACCATCTTTGTAATTTATTCGCTAAAACCTGTCGTTACCCTGAAACAGAAGCAGAATCGTTGAAAATGGCATTGGCTGAGATATATTGCATTGAATCGTCACACATCAGCATTGGTAATGGTTCAATAGATATTATCTACCGGATTGCACAATCTTATCGGGGAAAAAAATCAATCATTGTTTCCCCTACCTTTTCGGAATATTCCAGGGCATGTGAGATGAATGAGCATACTATAAAGCTTTGTAGCAGAGAAGATATAATGGTTGAAATTGATAAGTTTCAACCGGATCTGGTATGGCTTTGCAACCCAAATAATCCAGACGGAACCTGCTTTGACAGAAAGGAATTACAAGCTATTCTATATACTTATCCACTGGTTACTTTCATCATTGATCAATCTTTTGTGGATTTTACGATGCAGGAAACCATGAATGCAAACTCTGTTCTTGAATTCACCAACCTGATACTTATTTATTCGCTGACCAAACGATACAGCATACCAGGATTACGGATTGGATATGTAATTGCTCCTAAAACAATCATTTACAAATTAGATTACTTTAAAATACCCTGGTCGGTAAACACACTGGGCATAGAAGCCGGAAAATATATTATTAGCCGAAAAGACAACTCTTTTGACTTAAAAACATGGTTAACGGAAAGCATTCGTTTTCAAAAAGAAATCAACCGGATTGATATTTTTGAGGCATTGTCAAGTCAGACTCCATTCTTTCTTGTAAAATTACGTAAAGGAAGAGCAGCAGATCTGAAAGCTTTTTTATTGAAAGAAGGCATTTTAATCCGCGATGCAACAGGGTTTTATAATAACAGAATGCAAATGATCAGGCTAAATACCCTTTCAATAAATCAGAATAACCTTTTAATTGACCGCCTGACCGCATGGAAACAAACCTTATCACTTTAATTGCGCTGATAACAGGCTTTATACTTGATGCCACCGTGGGTGATCCATTGTGGCTGCCACATCCTATTGTAGGTTTTGGAAAAACAATTGCCTGGTTTGAAAAGCAACTGAATAAGGGTTCGCACCGCTTTCTGAAAGGAGCCGCAATGTCAATTCTTTTAGTTAGCTCTACATTCGCATTAAGCTACTACACTTTGGTAGTGTCTGCAAAAATTCATTTCTCTATTGTGTTTATTTTAAGCTCATTTATTGTGTTTTGTTGTCTTTCTGCTTTAACCTTGAGAAGGGAAGTAACGTTGGTTTTTAATGCCTTGCATCAGTCAGTTTACAAGGGGCGAAAACAAGTAGCACGAATAGTAGGACGCGACACCAAAAACCTGAACATGCAACAAATACGAACAGCCGCACTGGAAACGCTCTCCGAGAATCTAAATGACGGGGTCATTGCTCCGTTGTTTTGGTTTGCTCTGCTGGGTGCACCTGGTATGTTGAGTTATAAAATGATTAATACCCTTGATTCCATGATTGGATATAAAAATGAGCGTTACATCCTGTTTGGTAAATTTGCAGCCAGACTAGATGATGTAGCCAACTTTATTCCGGCACGAATAACTGCTTTACTTATGCTTCTTGTCTGTGGAAATATATCTAAAACAGGATATGTATTTGCAAATGGCAGCAAGCACGCCAGCCCGAACTCGGGTTATCCCGAAGCTGCACTTGCTGCCATACTCGGTTGCAGGTTTGGTGGTCCGAGCTACTATTTTGGTAAACAAGTATTGAAACCTTATATTGGCACTACCGATAGAAAATTAAATGATGATGACTTAAAAATATCACTAACTATCAATAAACGGAGTGAGCTGGCTATGCTGATACTCGTATCTATAACTTTATTTATTTCTGCTTTATTTTTATGAAAAGTAAACTCCTCATTCTGCTCACTGCGTTTTGCTTTATTTCGTGTACGAATTCGCACAAGAAACAAAATAGTCAAATCCAAAACTGTAGCCAAAATGCAAAAATACGTTACGCCAAAGGATTTATTATCAATTACTTTCAGGAATACACACAACTTATAGTGCGCAATCCATGGGACTCAACCAAAACGCTGGACAGCTACGTACTGGTAGATAGGGACAAGAAACTTCCGGTTCATTTACCCGGGGGAACTGTGGTTCGGACACCTGTCGAACGCGTAGCCTTTGCTTCTTCGGTTCATGCCGGCATGTGGAATCAACTGAATAAAGCTCAATTAACTGTAGGAGTGTGTGAACCTGAGTATTTCAGCATACCTGTAATTAAAGAAGGACTTAAGAATGGAAAAATCGCAGATTTGGGTATGGCCACATCTATAAATATAGAAAAGCTGATAGCAGCTGCACCCGAAATTCTCATTGTGTCACCCTTCGAGAATACGAAACGCACTGAGTTTGACAAGGTAAAGCTGGTAGTGGTGAAAGATGCTTCGTATATGGAAGAATCTCCACTTGGTAGAGCTGAATGGATTAAGTTTGAGGCTGCTTTTACGAATGAAAATAAGTTAGCCGATAAGATATTCAATAAAATTGAAAAGAACTATCTGGAACTCTGTAGTAGAGTAACTGCAACGAAAAATCGCCCCACCGTATTCACCGAAAAGAAGTTTGGGGATATCTGGTACATTGCCGGAGGAAAGAGCTATTTAGGTCGGTTTATGAAAGACGCCGGAGCTAATTATTTGTGGAAAGAATTAGATCAATCGGGTTCGGCACCATTTTCGTTCGAGAAAGTATATGCTAAGGCCGTGAAAGCTGATTATTGGTTATTAAAATATAATGACCGACAAGGCGATATGACTTACGAAACCTTGAAGAACGAATATAATCTGTATGCAAACTTTAATGCTTTCAACCAAAAGCATGTATATGCTATTAACACGGCAAAAACACCTTTTTACGAATCGGGACCTATGGAACCTGACAGGGTATTGGCTGATTTGGTTCATATATTCCATCCTGAATTACTGCCAGGATATAAGCCTAAGTATTATTTCAACCTTGAAAAAGACAAAAAAAATCAATAATGATTACAAAAAAAATCATATTAATAACAGGCGGACAACGCTCAGGGAAAAGTATTTATGCACAGAAAATTGCATTATCACTATCAGCTAATCCAATCTATTTGGCCACTTCCGCTGTATGGGACGAAGAACACCGCCAACGGATAGAACGTCACAAACGGGATCGCGGAACAGAATGGACCAACATTGAAGAGTTAAAAGATCTGCAAAATGTAGATGTAACAAATCGGGTTGTGGTGATTGACTGCGTAACGCTTTGGTCAACAAACTTCTTTAGCGAAACAAATGGAGACGTTGACTTATCATTAGCCGCCATAACCGAGCGCTTCGAAGCATTCACTCAACAGAATGCCACTTTTATTTTTGTAACTAACGAACTGGGACTTGGTGGAACATCAACCAATGACTTACAACGCAGATTTAATGACCTGTTGGGCTGGGTAAACCAACACATAGCCCGATGTGCCGACGAAATGGTATTGATGGTTTCAGGCATACCTGTATATATCAAATAAAAACCCCAAACATTTAAAGGGGAAAGAAACCCCAAACCTCTGAAGGGGCATTAAAATGCAGTTTTTTATAAAATAATACCAATGTATCTTACTCCCCTTTAGGGGCTGGGGGTTAATTATAAAATAAATACTAACTTCCCTACTCCCTTTTAGGCTTCGGCGTGAGCTCAGTCGAACGGGGCTGGGGGTATATCTTAAAATTATGTCACACAAAATGTTCAACATCAAATCACCCAAGAAGGAGATTATAGCGTATCTGATCGAAAAAATTGATAATCTGACCAAACCAAAAGGATCATTAGGTCGATTGGAAGAGTTGGCTGTTCAGATTGGTACCATTCAGCAAAGCCTTACTCCCTCTATTGAAAATCCATATCACATCATTTTTGGTGGCGATCATGGCATTACTGCCGAAGGAGTAAGTTATTCTCCACCCGAAGTAACTCCACAAATGGTATTCAACTTTATGGAAGGCGGAGCAGGAATTAATTTTCTGGCGCGTCAACACAACATAAAAATGAAGGTGGTTGACTCCGGAATTAATTACGATTTCAAAGGTTTAGACCGTTTAATTGACCTGAAAGTGCGTAAAGGAACCCGTAACTACTTACACGAAAAAGCCATTACGCAAGATGAATTTGATCTCTGCATTGAGCGGGGAGCGCAGATGGTTATTGATTGTTACAAAGAAAGTTGCAATGTCATAAGCTTTGGTGAAATGGGTATCGGTAATACCTCATCATCCTCCTTGTGGATGACTTGTTTTACACAGATTCCACTCGATTTATGCGTAGGTGCCGGTAGTGGATTCGACAGCGAAGGCGTGAAACGTAAATACAGCATTCTGAAACAGGCACTGGATAATTATACCGGAGATAGCTCTGTTGTTGACATTCTTTGCTATTTTGGAGGCTATGAAATGCTAATGGCAGTTGGTGGAATGCTTCAGGCAGCCGAGCTGAACATGGTTATTCTGATTGATGGTTTTATCATGACAAATTGTATTTTGGCTGCTTCGAAACTATACCCCGAAGTACTTGAATATGCCATCTACGGACATCAGGGCGACGAAGCCGGACATAAACTGGTACTTGATTATCTGGGAGCAAAACCCCTGCTAAACTTCGGCTTACGTTTGGGCGAAGGAACCGGTGCACTCTGTGCATATCCACTGATTGACTCAGCCGTGCGCATGATTAATGAAATGAGCACATTTAAAAAAGCAAGCGTTACCAAGTATTTCTGATATATGAAGAAAATATTCTATCAACTCGCAGCAGCTATTACGTTCTTTACACGTATTCCCATTTGGCGAATCATAGATATTCCTGTGGAGAACTACAGCAAAATCATTTGTTTCTGGCCACTGACAGGATGGATTACGGGTGGATTAACAGCTGTTGTCTGGCTGGCTTTTTCAATGATCTTCCCTCCTATGCTGGCAATAATTCTGGCGTTTGTAGTAAGGATATTGCTTACAGGAGGATTTCATGAAGATGGATTGGGTGATTTCTTCGACGGATTTGGCGGAGGAAAAACAAAAGCGGATATACTGCGCATCATGAAAGATTCGAATGTGGGAAGTTATGCGCTTATCGGTATGATACTGTATTATCTTTTACTTGTCAATACCTTGATATCAATTCCCAAAGAGACCGTATTCATGGTTATCTTTGTAGCCGATCCTTTTTCGAAACTACTCACGGCCATGATGATGAATTTTCTGCCTTATGCCCGCACCGAGAGTGAAAGTAAAAGCAAGACTTTGTACGACAAATTGAATGTAAGTAGAATCTTGTTTGCAAGCCTGTGTGGTTTACTGCCTGTGTTTGTTTTATTGAATCATAGAATGTGGTTTTCAATCATTATTCCTCTTGGAATAGTGCTATTTATATACTTCTATGTAAAGAAACGAATAGGTGGCTATACCGGCGACATTTGTGGAGCAACAGCCTTGCTGTGCGAACTGGGAGTTTATTTGGCTGTTTGCCTGATTAGTCGGAACTAACCCCTAAATCGCCTAAAGGGAGACTTTTGAGTTGTATAAAAAATAAAGATATCTTCAATTTCCAAACTATATTAGTCCCATTAGGGGATTTATGGGTCATTATGAATCTAACTCTTATTCGTCATACTTCTGTAGCTGTTGCACCTGGCATTTGTTACGGTCAGAGTGATGTGGATGTTGCCTCCACATTTGAGGCTGAAGCCAGACAGGTGCTTTTGAACCTGCGTGGAAAAACGTTCGATGCTGTGTATTGTAGTCCGTTAAGCCGATGTCGGAAGTTAGCAGACTTTTGTGGATTTACCAATCCGATTGTAGATAAACGGTTGTTAGAGCTTAGCTTTGGCAACTGGGAAATGAAACGCTGGACAGATATAGAAGATCATCGATTAGAATGTTGGTACGATAACTGGCTGAGCGAAACACCTACTCAGGGTGAATCATTTAACACCATGATAAATCGTGTTGAAGAATTTTTATTAGAAATAAAAAAGCTACCTTATCAGCATGTTGCTATCTTCACTCATGCAGGAGTTATTCGTTCTACAGGAATTATAACAAAACAATTCAGTGTCACCGAAGCTTTTGACTACAAAGTTGAATATGGTGAATGCCATGATTTCATTCTTCAATAACAAGGATGATCTCACTACTTTAATATTTTGTAAGGTTCTCTTTCATTGCTGTTTCAGAAAATCCTCACGTACAGGGCTGAAAGAATCAATCAATATGCCACTTTTGAGACAAATAACCCCGTGAATAACATTCGGGGCAATATAAAGCCCATCACCGGCTTTTACTATTTTTATCTCCGAATCGATGTCAAATCTATATGTTCCACTAGCTACATAGGTAGTTTGAGAGTGAGGATGAGCATGAAGATTTCCAATGGCTCCGGCTTGAAATTCAACCTTCACAGTCATTATCTTCTCATCATATCCCATTATCTGACGACGAACACCTTCCGAAACATCTTCCCATTCAATTTCATTTCCTAAAAGAGTATTAGCGCTGTTCATAAAATAATTTTTATTAGTAAAAAAACATGCCACCACAATGTGGTGGCATATTCATATTCAAAATTTATTTTGTAATCGGTTTTTAATTGTTATCTCTTCCCTCGTAATAATTGATAAAAGCCTTATTTACCAATCTATTACCACCCGGAGTTGGATAATTTCCCGAAAAATACCAATCGCCCGAATGGTTTGGACAAGCCTTATGAAGTCCGGCAATAGTCTGATAAACCAACTCAACAGGACAATCTACATCTGCCGGAGTCAACATTTCTGCTATCTTTTTAGAAACCTCATCCTGCGTAAAAGGTTCATATATTTCAGTCACATAATTTATTATCTGCTCCTTGGGCAGGTTTTCCTGCGCTTTGGATTTATGATACACAGCGTCAATTAAGCTCTGTCTTCCAGATTCCTTCAACAGTTCAATAGCAGCCCTGAAAGCACAAAACTCATTCATACGAGCCATGTCAATTCCATAATAATCAGGAAAACGAACTTGAGGCGACGAAGATACAATTACAATTTTCTTCGGTTCCAATCGGTTTAGAATTTTTAGAATGCTTTGTTTCAAGGTTGTACCACGCACGATTGAATCATCAATGCAAACCAGATTATCAACCTTTCCGCGGCGAATAGAACCATATGTCACATCATATACGTGAGTTGCCAAATCATCACGTTCGTTATTACTCGAAATAAATGTACGCAATTTTATATCTTTAATAAGCACTTTTTCAACACGAATCGGCACATTTGTAGCCGCTTTGATACCATCTTTCATACCATAAAAAGCCACTTCGGCTGTATTTGGGATGAAAGAAAAAACAGTATTTTCGATATCGCTACCGATAGCTTTCAGAATCGGTTGAGCCAATGAGCGACCCAGTTCTTTCCGTTCACGATAGATGTCAATATCACTACCGCGCGAGAAATAAATTCGTTCAAACGAGCATTTAGCCAATTCGGCAGCAGCAGGACGAATTGTTTCAAACCGTACTGTGCCATTCTTCTTTATAATCATGGCTTCACCCGGTTGTAATTCTTTGATATCTTCTTCTTTTACGTTCATAGCCGTTTGAATGACAGGACGTTCCGAAGCTGTTACAACGATTTCATCGCTTATATAATAGAATGCAGGACGAATTCCCTTCGGATCACGGAAAACGAAAGAATCACCATGCCCCAACATACCGCAAATCACGTAACCACCATCCCACATTTTCTCTGATTTGCGGATAAATGATGCTATATCAAGGTTTTCCTCAATTTTTTGGGTGATAATTAAATCATTTGAATAACGTTGTTTTATTTTATCATATTCTTTTTGAACTTCCTGATCGAGTTGAAATCCCAACGACTCCAACATAAGGAATGTATCACCTTTATCACGTGGATGTTGTCCTTTCAATGTTAAATGCTCAAACAGTTCATCAACATTTGTCAGATTAAAGTTACCTGCCAGAACCATGGTTCTGTTTTTCCAGTTATGGCGACGTAAAAACGGATGAACGTACGATAAACCGCTTCTTCCTGTTGTACTATAACGCAAGTGTCCCAAATAAAGCTCTCCGGCAAAGGGTAATTCCGCTTTAGATTTTTCAACACTTCTGTAAACGTCTTCTGTTGAATCAGACATTTTTTTATTTATTGTGGCAAAAATTTCCTGAATAGCATTTTTACCTTCTACACGTTCGCGCCATATATATTCCTCACCGGCAGGCATATCAAGCTTTACAGTTGACAATCCGGCACCTTCTTGTCCGCGATTGTGCTGTTTTTCCATAAGCAGATACATTTTTTGCAAACCATATTGCCAAGTTCCGTATTTTTCCTGATAATAATCCAACGGCTTCAAGAGCCTAACCATTGCTATTCCGCACATAATATAAAAGTTACAAGTTTTAAGTTACTAGCTACAAGACAGTAAACAAGTAAACGAGTGAACAAGTTGTTTGAGAAATAAGAAAAAATGCTTAATACTGATATATTTTGTAAATTCAGCTTAAAGCCTGTTTCTTTTAGTTCAGTAATTTTTATTAAATAAAAAACCCCAACGTTTAAGCAGGGGTTGTTTATTACATTATTCAACAGTCACAGATTTTGCCAAATTACGCGGTTGATCCACGTCACAACCCTTGACAACAGCTATATGATATGCCAACAGCTGCAATGGAATAGCTGCCAATAAAGGCACCAGACATTCTTCTGTATTCGGAATACTGATTGTATAATCAGATAAATTACTCACTACTTCATCGCCTTCAGTAACAATTGAAATAATTTTACCTCTACGCGCTTTTATTTCCTGAATGTTGCTGACTACTTTTTCGTACATACCGGCACTGGTGGCAATTACAACTACAGGCATTTCCTGACTTATCAATGCAATAGGTCCGTGTTTCATTTCAGCTGCAGGATATCCTTCTGCATGAATATATGAGATTTCTTTCAATTTCAGAGCACCTTCCAATGCTACTGGAAAATTATATCCACGACCTAAATAAATGAAGTTCTGAGCATATGTAAATGTTTTAGCAAATTCCGCAATGCGGGTATCCTGTTTCAGAATTTCTGTAATCTTTTCAGGAATACGTGCTAATTCATAAACTATTTTCAGATAATCCTCTTGATTCAATGTTCCCTTTTCTTTACCAATCATCATAGCCAGCATGGTAAGTACCGTAACCTGAGCAGTAAATGCTTTAGTCGAAGCAACACCAATTTCGGGTCCGGCATGTGTGTAGCAACCTGAATGTGTGTTACGTGGAATAGAAGAACCCACCACATTACAAATCCCAAAAATAAAGGCACCTTTGGATTTAGCCAATTCTACAGCAGCTAAAGTATCGGCAGTTTCACCCGATTGGGAAATCGCAATCACAATATCATCAGTATTAATCACAGGTTTGCGATACCGAAATTCTGATGAATATTCTACTTCAACAGGGATACGTGCAAACTCTTCAATAGCATATTTACCAATTAATGCTGAATGCCAGGATGTTCCACATGCTGTAATAATGATGCGCTTGGCTTTCAAAAACTTTTCTTTATTGTCGATAAAACCGGCTAATGTAATATTGTTTTCATCAATATTTACACGACCACGCATACTATCAGCCAGGGTTTTAGGCTGCTCAAAAATTTCTTTAATCATGAAATGAGGAAAACCACCTTTTTCCAACTGACTCAAAGTCATTTCGAGTTTTTTAATCTCCGGAGTTTTTTCAACATTTCCTATTGTTTTAATTTTTAGCCGTTTGCCACGTTGTAATGTTACTACTTCCTCATCTCCAATATATACTACCTGATCTGTAAATTCAACAATCGGAGTTGCATCGGAAGCCAAAAAGAATTCATCATCACCGATTCCTACCACCAGCGGACTACCCTTACGGGCTGCTACAATTACATCTGGATGACCTTTTTCAATAATCGCAATGGCATAAGCACCCACTACCTGATTAAGAGCTAATTGTACAGCCGTTGTCAAATCAACGTCATTTGATTTCTTAACATACTCGATTAGCTGAACCAAAACTTCGGTATCCGTTTGGCTTGAAAAAGTATAACCATGTTTCATTAAACCTTGTTTAAGCACAGCATAGTTTTCAATAATTCCATTGTGAATCAATGCTAATTCTTCCGATTGGGAATAATGAGGGTGAGCATTCACCTGATTAGGTTCACCATGAGTTGCCCAACGGGTGTGAGCAATTCCTATAGTTCCATCAATATCCTTTTGCTCAGCAAATTGAATCAAATCAGCAACTTTTCCTTTTGCTTTATAAACACTCAGTTTGTCGTTATGTATCAACGCAATTCCTGCACTATCATACCCTCTGTATTCCAGTCGTTGAAGACCCTTGATAAGAATGGGATATGCTTGTTTATTCCCAATATAACCTACGATTCCACACATAATTCTTCGTTTATTTATCTTCCATAATTCTCAATAGAATTTTTTGAAGAAATTTGATAATTTAGATTAATAAAATATTAAACGTATATTGATAATTTTATATTTATTTCCTTTTTAGATTCCTTTTCTAAGTCTTTCAATAGCTAAAAGCGTATCTTCCCTGCTGCTAAATCCGGTAAAGCGCATATAGCCCTCACCCGAAGAACCAAAAACCACGCCAGGAGTTCCAATGATATGATTTTCATATAGTAATTGTTGAAAAAATTTCCATGACGATTGATTATAAGCTGTCTTAAACCATACGTATGGCGAATTAGTTCCACCATAAACCTCAAAACCAATTGAGAGTAATTCATTTCTGAGAAGCGAAGCATTTGTAAGATAATAATTTACTAACTCCTGAACTTCAGCTTTACCTTTTCGGGAATAAATGGCCTCGGCACCACGTTGAACTATATACGAAACCCCGTTTGTATAATTGGCATTTCGTCGACTCCAGAGCTTAATAAGCGGAACAACATCGCCATATTTTGTATAAACCAATAGCTCTTGCGGAAAAACAGAATAACCACAACGAAGGCCAGTAAAACCAGCTGTTTTTGAGTAACTTCGTATTTCTATCGCAACCTTTTTAGCTCCTTTAATTTCGTAAATACTCCGTGGAACATTAGGTTCATTTATATATGACTGATAAGCACCATCGTACACAATAATACTCTGATGTTCAATTGCATAATCAACCCATCTTTTAAGTTCCAATTTTGTCATTACCGTTCCCGTAGGATTATTCGGATTGCACAAATAAATTACATCCACTTTTTCTGATGGTAATTCAGGAACAAAGCCGGTTTCTTCAGTGCAGCGTAGGTATACCACATTACTCCACTTCTGATCATCGTTCAGCACTCCTGCCCTTCCGCTCATTATCGTTGCATTTTCGTAAACAGGATAAACAGGATCAGAAATCGCAATAATATTATCACGCCCTAAAACATGTCCAATATTTCCAATATCCGATTTAGCACCATCATTTACAAAAATGCTTTCTTTATCCAGAAAAACTCCGTTAGAACGATATTCTTTTAATATTTTTTCAATCAGAAAGTCGTAACCTTGAGGTGGACTGTAGCCTCTAAAGCCTTCTTCATGTGACATTTCATCTATTGCTTTGTGCATAGCCTGCACAACTTCATTAGGCAATGGACGAGAAACGTCACCGACTCCTAAACGAATAATTTTTGCGTTGGGATGTAATACTTTGAAAGCGTTAACGCGCTTCTCAATTTCGTCAAAACAATAGATTTCGGGAGTTTTTAAATAGTTCTCGTTTGCTAATGCCATTCGGAGAAGGGTTATAAAAATGAGGTTGAAGTGCTACTAGAAATAAAGTGCAAAATTGCGTTTTTTTTTTCATTAATAAAAGAGTTTTGATTAAAAAGATTTGAACATTGATTGATTTCCGGGGTTTATTCACATGCAAACGTTCAATTTAACCTTTAATGAATTTGGTCAGATACTGTTTAATATGAAAATCAACCCTGAAAAGCCTTATTATTCAATCATTTTTACAATTGTCCGCCCTTTTAATTTACCTTCCAGAATTAAATCAATATGGCTCATAATTTCATCAATTGATATTTCTGTGTACAAATCAAGAAGATTTTCTGGTTTCCATTCAACTGCTAACTTTTGCCACAAAGGTTCTCTAAGCTTTGCCGGATAATTCTGAGCAGACACTCCTATTAAAGTTATTCCTCTTAAGATAAACGGAAATACAGTCATATTCAACTGAGTAGACGAAACACTTCCGCAAGTTGTAACAGCACCCAATGGCTTAAGTGTTTTCAATATATTTTCCAAAATAGGTCCCCCCACAGTATCAATTGCTCCGGCATATTGAGATGAAAGCATTGGGCGTTTATCAACTGTCTGAAATTCATTTCTCGGAATTATTTCTGTTGCTCCTAATTTATTTAGATAATCAAATTCTTTCTCTTTCCCTGAAATCGCAACTGTCTGATAACCAATTTTTGATAATAGTGATAATGCAACAGATCCAACACCACCAGTTGCACCTGAAACGATAATTTTTCCATCCGAAGGTTTTACCAATTCATTCAAACGCAATAATGAAATACCGGCAGTAAAACCCGCAGTTCCAATTATCATGGATTCTTTCATTGTTAAACCCTGAGGTAGTTTCACCACCCATTCGGCAGGAATACGAATATATTGCCCAAAACCTCCGGCTGTATTCATGCCCAAATCATAACCAGTTACAATTACCTCATCTCCGACTTTAAATTTCTCATTTTCTGAATATTCAACTATTCCGGCAACATCTATTCCGGGTGTATGAGGGTATTTTTTTGTAACACCTTTATTTCCTGTTGCCGAAAGTGCATCCTTGTAATTTATAGATGAATAATGAACGCGTACAAGCACATCTCCAACAGGTAAATTACCGGTTGATAAAGTTTGGACAGTTTGGATGAACTTACCATCACACTCTTCCACTACAAATGCTTTATATTGAATATCTTTCATTGACTTTCAATTTATTTTATTTAAACAAAAACGTTGAAGTAAATATACCTCAACGTCGTATGATTTATAACAGAATAACGAGTATTCGTTATATTTTAATAGTTTATTCTACAGTAGTCAAACTTACATCATCGTCTTTCATAGAACAAGTTCCATTAAATACGGCATTTGGTTCTACCATCAAAACTTTTGTTTTAACTTCACCTCTAATTACAGCAGTGCTTCGTAGCGAAAGAGTTTCTGTTACCACAATGTCTCCTTCAACAGTTCCAATAATCTCAGCGTTAACACATGAAATTGAACCTTTCAAAAATCCTTTTTGACCGATAACCACCTTTCCATTACAGGTTATGGTTCCCTCAACGTCACCATCAATTCTGAAATCGCTATCAGCGAATATTTTACCAACAATTTTACTGCCATTGGTTAGTGCGTTATACATTGCACCCGTATTTGCCACTACTTCTTTAGCCATATTATTTCGTTAACATTAGTTTGAAAGTTCAAAATTACAATTTTCTTTTTGAATAAAAAAAATTATTCATTAAAATTGATAAAACCTCTTAGACTAAAGGATAAAATCTATTTCTCTTCATTTCAAATTAACAGCAATTTCACATGGTAATATGACAAAAATCAATTACTTTTGCTTGTACATCTGTTAAGTCCGTTTACATGAAGTTAAAACATCTACGAAACAAATCTATCGATATTAAGCGTTGGGATAGTTGTATCGCACAGTCAAAAAATCATTTGACTTATGCTTTTTCGTGGTATCTGGATGTTGTATCTCCCGATTGGGAAGCACTTGTAAGCACAGATTATGAATATGTTATGCCCCTACCGGTAAAAAGCAGATATGGTTTTCCATATCTGGTACAACCTATTCTAACCCAACAGCTTGGAATTTTCTCGATACATGAAATCAATAAAAAGGTGGTCGAGGAGTTCATGAAAGAAATTCCCTACTTCAGTTATGAGTTAAATTTGAATGAGAAAAATTTCTATGATAAAGCACTTATTTACCCCAATTTCATACTGGATTTAAATAAACCTTATGAAGATATTTATGCTGCATATTCAAAAAACTGTAAGAGAAATATTGATAAATCAAAAGCAAACAACTTAAGAATCCAGCAGAACATAACAAAAGAAAGTTTTTTGTCCTTCTACTTCTCAGCAGATAAGCATTATTTATCTCCTCACCAACCGATTTTAAAAAGATTAATTGAAAAAGGAATATCAGAAAACACCTTGAAACTTTATGGAGTGTTTTCTTCCGATAATAATTTAGTGGCAGAATTGTGTTTGCTAGAAAGCAACAAGCGGCTAACCTATTTACTGCCGGCTTCCAATGCTGAAGGGAAAAAATTATCGGCCATGTTTTTCTTAATCGACTATCTGATTCATAAAAATGCGGACAAAAACTACATTCTCGACTTCGAAGGATCAAGAATTGAAGGTATTGCCCGGCTATACAGAGGATTTGGAGCTAAGTACCATCCCTATTTTATACTGAAACGGTTTCGACCGTCGTTTCTGATTCGCAAATGAAACTTAAATTGATAAAAGTACTTTTTCTTTCGCAGTGGTATCCGCATCGAAACGATCCAATGCTTGGCTTATTTGTTCAGAAACATGCCGAAGCAGTGAGTTTACATTGCGATGTCAAGGTTCTTTATGTTCAATCGGATGAGAATATTGATGATTTTGAAATGACAGACAGAACCCAAAATAACTTACGCGAACTAATCGTATATTATCCGATCAGTAAGCAGAAAACTTTTTCAAAGTTCAATAACACAATTAATTATTACATAGCATATTGGAAAGGGTATAAGAAGATTTACCCAGAAGGTTTCAAACCTGATATTATTCATGTCAACATTCTTACCCGAACAGCATTTGTTGCTTATATGCTTAAAATATGTAAAGGCATTCCATATATCATTACAGAACATTGGTCCCGGTACCTTCCTGACAGGAACTCTTTCAAAGGTGCTTTTCGGAAATTGCTAACCAGGTTAGTTGTCAAAAATGCCAAAGCTATCCTACCTGTTTCCGAGAATTTAAGACAAGCCATGCTTGCTCATAAATTACTAAACAACAATTACATAGTGGTAAATAATGTCGTTGATAATTTTTTCTTTAGTGAAAGTCCTACTGTTCATCGCACAAAAAAGCGTATAATTCATGTTTCATGCTTTGATGAAGAAGCCAAAAATGTAAAAGGAATAATACGAGCAACGTACGAACTATCAAAAAAACGTCAGGATTTTGAATTAATGCTGGTAGGAACCGGCGTTGACTTTCAGAATGTAAGACAGTATACTGATACATTTAATTTTCCAAAAGGCATAATTCATTTTTTAGGCGAAAAAACTTCAGAAGAAGTTGCAAACTGGATTCAAAATAGTGATTTTTTTGTTCTATTTTCAAATTTTGAAAATTCGCCAGTGGTTATTTCTGAATCACTTGTATGTGGCAAGCCGGTAATTAGCTCAAATGTTGGGGGAACGCCGGCACTTATTAATGATTCAAACGGAATACTAATTAATGCAGGCAATGAAGACGAACTTTTAAATGGAATGAATTATTTGCTTGACAACTTTCAAAACTATGATTCAGAGATTATTAAAGCAAATGCAAGAGATAAATTCAGTTATGAAAATATCGGAATGCAGTTAACAACAATCTATAAGAATTCTATTTCGGGAAAACCATGAATGCTTTCATCGATAACAAGCTAAACATTTTTCGACAGTTTCAGCAAAAAGGATTCTTCCATCTTTTGTCGGCCAATGTCCTCATACAGATTGTAGCATTTGCATCTCAACTTTTTGTTGCCGGAATTTTAGCTCCCGATGATATGGGGCGTATTAAAATTATTCAAACTTATCTGTCTGTTTTTTCAATAATTGCCGGGATGGGTTTCAACACATCGGTTTTAAAGCTTTGTTCCGAGAACAGATCTTTGGAAAATAAAAAACTTTTATTTCAATATGCTTTATTTTTCACAATTATAAGTACTGTAAGTCTTTATTTTATAGTACTTATTTTAAATTTATCCGGAGTTTTCAGCAACGATAAAATTATCAAATGGCTTATTCCACTTGGGTTATTCCCAATAATAAGCAACTCGGTTTTCATGGTATTTGTCTCTTATTTTCAAGCTATAAAAAACATAAAACTCATATCTAAATTAACGATATCTAACAAATTAATATCAATAACCGGAATTATATTATTGACTTATTTGCTGGGAATTAAAGGTTACTATCTGGCATATAATTTAAGCTTTATATTAATGTTATTGGTAAGTTTTAGAGTGTATGGTTCGACTTTAAATGCCGAAACATTCTCTATAAAAAACTTCTCACAATTTTCAACTCTTTGGAAATATGCCAAATCGTCAATGTTTGCCAATTTATTCTCAGAGATGTCTGCTTATGTTGACATTATACTGCTCAGTTTTTTCATTAAGGATATGCAACAAATAGGATATTACAGCTTTGCATTAACCATCACAGTAATACTCAGATTATTCCCTGGTACTGTTCAACAAATAGCTTCGCCCTATTTTTCATCATTAGCAAACCAAAAAGCAGATTTTATTCAAGCATTTGAAAGATACAACAGATTACTTTATATCGGCGTTACATTATCGCTTGTGGTTGTATTAATAATCACACCTTTTTTCACTCACTGGATATTTAAAGGTAAATACGACGAATCAATGTTGTATTTTCCATTTTTAGCAATTGGCTGGAGTTTACGGCAACTTACTCAACTTCAGAGTGGTGCCATATTTGGATCAGGCAAAATACAGTATAATGCATACGTTAGTTTAATTTCTTTACTTTTCAACATTATATCCATTTCCATCTCACTTTACTTTTTCGGTTTAATGGGAGCAGCATATGCTTCTATCATAAATGGTTTAGTATTCATGGTATGTTCATGGTATTTTTACAAGAAAGTTAAAACGGAAATTTAGTTCGGCAACAAGTCAATTACAAGTTTAAAATAAAACAACTCTAATTCATAATCAAATTTTCAGTTAGTTATCATGGTTAATTCTACATTTATCCAAACAATTCAAGTATCAGAAAATCAAACCGCCATTTTTTTAGGATCAGGAACATTGCCGGTTTTTGGTACGCCGGCTTTAGTTGCATTAATGGAAAATACAGCAATGCAATTGCTATCCGTTTTACCTGTTGAAAATACAAGTGTGGGCATCTCCATGAATATGAAACATTTGAAAGCCAGTCCTGTTGGTGCGTCCATTGAATGTTGTGCAACTATATCAGCCATAGAAGGTCGGAAATATATATTTGCTATAAAAGCTGTAGATGCATCCGGCGATTTAATTGGAGAAGGCATACACGAACGTGTAGTAGTAAATATAGATAAATTTATGAGCAAAATATTGTAATAAATTTTTAATATGACTATAAAATAATAGCGCTTTTGGATATTCTAAATTCAAAAAAGGCGTTAAAATATCATTGCCTACAGACCGAATAAAAAAAATAAGACTACCTTTGCGCCGTAATTAATAAAAACATCCAAAATGGACGACGACCCTGCGATACGAAATTTACTAAGAATCATCCTGATTTAAAAGGTCGCTTGTTCGCATCTATCCTAGAGCCGACCTTTTGAATCAATAAAAAAGAGGTGGCAATGACATCACAAATCACATTTTACTTAAGCCAGATTACTGGCTCTAAGATCTATGACGTGAACGGAACCCGTTTGGGCAAAGTCATAGACGTGGTTGTTAACACAACCCAACATGGACAGTCTCACGATGAGGCTTTCAGACCTGTTATTATAGGACTCAAAACTAAAATAAAAGGTGAAACAAGGTATCTGAATTTTGAATTTATCAAAATTGAAAGTAAGCTAAGAAGCTTCTTTTTTGTTTGTTCTCAACTTGATTTCCTTCCCGAATCGCTCATCGATAATTCTTTACCATTGGTAAAAAATATACTTGACCGTCAGATTGTTGATATCAACGGACGTAAATTAGTGCGTGTGAATGATATTCGATTAGTGTCAATTTCTTCCGGGACTTATGCTATCGCTGTTGATATTGGCACAGAAGGTTTATTCCGACGAATGGGGGTTGCTAACTTTGTAAATACTGCCTTAGGCTTATTTAAACTGGATCTGCCAAATCGTTATATATTGTGGGACGATGTTGAAGCACTTGACAGCACAAATTTCAACATAAAACTCTCACAATCTACCAGTAAGCTTCAACGACTACATCCATCCGACTTAGCCGATATTATTGAGGAGATGGGGGCTAAATCGCGTACAAAAATATTCGAGTCGCTTGATGAAGAAAAAGCTGCCGACGTATTGGAAGAAATGGAACCTTACGCACAAGCACAGATCATTGAAAGTTTATCTATTGGAAAAGCTGCCGATGTATTAGAAAAGATGCCTGCTGACGAGGTTGCCGACTTATTGGATGAGCTCAAAGACGAAAAGGTTGAGTTACTCTTGAATGAAATGGAAAAAGAATCCTCGGAAGAAGTTCGGGAATTGCTTGAGTACGAAGACAAAGAGGTAGGCAGCTTAATGACAACCGACTACCTTTCATTCCGCGAAACAATGACGATAGAAGAAACTCTGCAGGAACTGCGTTTGCAAAAACCTGAAGCAGATATGATTTATTCATTGTTTATAACTGATGAAGCAGAAAAACTTATTGCAACCGTATCACTTAGAGATTTGGTAATATCGTTACCAACAGTTACCCTTGGAGATATTATGAATAAGCATATTATAAGTGTGAATGATGAAGATAAAGTAGACACGTTGGGAGCTATCATTTCGAAATACGATTTATTAGCTATTCCGGTTACCGATTCTCAAAACACGTTGGTAGGTATGGTTGTGATTGATGATATTGTAGAAGACTTAATGCTGGAAGGAAAAACCAAGAAAGGAGGTCGGTCATGGCGTTAGTAAAATACACCGAATTCACTAAAAGAAGAAAAAATATCTGGCGTAATCTATTGATGTTTTTGGCAATTTTAGGTCCGGGAATAATAACCGGAAGTGTGGATAATGATGCCGGTGGTATTACTACGTATTCTGTAGCCGGAGCACTTTATGGTTATAACTTGCTTTGGACTATGATTCCGGCTTTTTTTGTTTTAGTAATCGTTCAGGAAATGAATGCCCGTATGGGTATAGTATCTGGCAAAGGATTGGCCGATTTGATTCGCGAAAATGCAGGAGTGAAAATTACATTTTTCATTTTCGTGGGACTGCTAATTGCTGACATAGGTAATACAACAACTGAATTTGCCGGTGTAGCAGGCAGTATGCAGGTGTTTAATATAAGTAAATACATAAGTGTCCCTATCTCAGCCGTGCTGGTATGGTGGTTAGTAGTGAAAGGAACTTACAAATTCAGCGAACGTGTATTCCTGATTTTCAGTGCATTTCTTTTAGTATATGTGGTCTCAGCCATTATTGGGAAACCTCATTGGCATGACATTGGACAAGCAATGATTAAACCGGACATTCAATATAACAAAGAATATCTGGCTATTGTTATCGGTATTATTGGAACCACCATAGCTCCGTGGATGCAGTTTTATATGCAATCGGCAGTGATTGAGAAGGGGTTGAAAATAACTGATTATAAATATACACTTTGGGATGTTATTATTGGTAGTGTTATTACAGTTGTAGTTGCATTCTTTATCATTGTTGCTTGTGCCTCTACACTTCATACCAATGGAATCGTTATCAATGAAGCTAAAGATGCAGCCATGGCATTAAAACCCATTGCCGGTGGTTTAGCTTCTGTTACGTTTGCCTTCGGATTATTCATTGCCTCTATCTTCTCGGCTACAATATTACCTGTTGCTACAGCGTTTTATGTTTGTGAGGCATTTGGATTTGAAGCCGGTATAGACAAAAAATGGAAAGAAGCACCACAGTTTTATTGGTTATTTACCTTTATCATTATTATTGGAGCTGCCATTATATTAATTCCAAATGCCCCACTGATTTTAATTACATTGTGGTCACAGATAGCAAATGGATTGCTACTTCCTGTTGTTTTAGTTTGTATGATATTACTTGTAAATAACAAAGAGGTAATGGGTGAATATGTAAATAAACCTTGGCAAAATATTATTGGTTGGGGTACTATTGTCATTTTAATTGGATTATCTATAACCTTACTGGTTTCTTCATTCTTTTAAAACCAACAACATTCATTTATACAAAACAGATTCTAATCAAAAATTAGAATCTGTTTTTTTTTTGACTTGTTTTCCCCAATACCTACCATTCAGTTTTTTGCACAAAAAAAGAGATTCAAACCGAAGTTAGAATCTCTTTTTTTTGAGAGCGGAAGACGGGACTCAAACCCGCGACCCTCAGCTTGGAAGGCTAATGCTCTATCAACTGAGCTACTTCCGCGGTATTAAAATGCTATTGAAAATTGTGGGCAGTGAAGGATTCGAACCTCCGAAGTCGAAAGACAGCTGAGTTACAGTCAGCCCCAGTTGGCCACTTTGGTAACTGCCCATGTCTTTTTCAAAAGCAGTACAAAGATAGCTTTATTTATCCAAACTACCAAACAATATTTGCCATTTTTATGGCTGTCACAGCGGCTTCTATGCCTTTATTTCCATGTTTTCCACCTGCACGATCAAGTGCCTGTTGTAAGGTATTGGTTGTGAGTACACCAAAGATTACCGGACATCCATCAGTGCGTGTATTCAGGTTAGAAATACCATAAGTCACACCCTGACAAACATAATCAAAGTGCGGAGTATCACCCTGTATTACGCAACCGAGCACAATAATAGCTGAATATTTGTGCACTTTAATGCTATCGATAATACAATAATAATCATCAAGCAATTGCTTTGCTGCAAAAGTAAGCTCAAAAGTACCCGGCACATGAACAATCTTAATTTGTGAAAGCTCAACTCCATTCTCAACAAGAGAATCAATAGCCCCTTGTAATAAAGAGTGTGTTATTTTAGAATTCCAGTCAGCTACCGCAATAGCGTATTGTTGTGTTGACACTTTCTTTATATCGGGCATTAAATCCGGATTATAATCCGATAAATTTTGATATTGTGTGGCCATTTATATTTTAGTGTTATATGAATTAAAAAAGCTACTTCGTCTTACTGAAGCAGCTTTTCATTAACGATTTATTGTTTCAAAAAATTACTTTTGAACTCTTGCCAGATATTTATCAATGTCAGCAGCTTCTGTGCTTTTTGGATATTTATCTTTAATTGTAGTATAAACCTTTTCTGCTTTTTCAGGTTGATTGAGTGATTCGTAAACCAGACCGGCTTTTTTAAGATACACAGGACTCATTACTGCATTATCTTTATCACCGGCTTTTTCAAAATAACCGATTGCTTTTGATTTATCACCTAGTTCTACGTAACAGTCACCTGTTAAACCAATAACAGAAGCTGTAAAATAGTTATCTTTTCCATCAAACTGAGAAAGAAATTTAATTGCATTTTCGTATTGACCCAATTTGTAATAACAAATGCCTGCATACGCTGCAGCTAATTTACCTGAGTTTGTAATTCCATAATCAGAAGCAATTCCTTTAAACCCGATTGATTCAACACCAGTACCTTCGAGCGCAAGACGAAAAGAATCTTTAGCGAAGAAATTTTGTGACTTGTACATTTCATTTTCGGCTGTTATTTCGCGAGGCTCCAAATAAAAATTACGGAATGCCAAAACCACTAACACAATCAGAACAATAGCACCAACTCCCATTAAAATTTGTTTCTGATACTTCTCAATAAACGCTTCGGTAGAAGTTAACGCATGTTCGACATTTACTAATTCGTCGTGTTTTTTTTCCTCTTTCTTCGACATAAGATTATGATATTAATTACTTCTTGTTAATTTGTTTTATTATTCAGAGTTGCAAAAGTAGATATTTTCTTTTGGATAACGAAATTTTAGCTTGAGTTTTTTTGAGAGGCATTATAAATGATATTTCAAATGATAAAATACATCGCAAACAAGCACATTTAACTATAAAAACAGATGAAAAATGAATATTAGAATAAATAATACTTTATCTTTGTATCAAAGAAAAACAACCGCATTGTTCTGAGATTGGAAAACTCAACGTTAAAAAAATTAACGAGTAATGTTCGGTTTTTAATGGCGGGCTGCGCCTTCGGGTATCCCTTGTGGACGGCAGATTACAACGAAAACTAACATCTCAAATCCTATTTATAGGAGTTTTCTCAACTAATGGCAATGCGGTCTTTTCATCCCCCCCAACTAATTGATTTGATTGGATCAAGTCAATTAGTTGTGGGGGATGAAATTTAAGCATATATTTTTGATAGTCTAAAAAGGAAGAAAGGGATCAAGTCAAAAAGTTGTGGGGGATGAAATTTAAGCATATATTTTTGATAGTCTAAAAAGGAAGAAAGGAATATCTCTCACTCCTCTGAATTGAGATCTGAAGGCTTTTATTTTTGCATTGAAAGATTCAGCCGAAGCATTGGTATTTCT
>Ga0302296_1000271_pt1 | contig 45551 bp, 45 predicted proteins | sample III_Fen_N3_1_FD_194546 | JGI IMG/M metagenome (GOLD analysis project Ga0302296, IMG submission 194546) | Peat permafrost microbial communities from Stordalen Mire near Abisko, Sweden - III_Fen_N3_1 | ecosystem: Environmental > Terrestrial > Soil > Wetlands > Permafrost | place: Sweden: Abisko... | reverse complement strand
AGTATTTGGCAAATACACATTTCCTGCATTTCTTCAGATTATAATGCAGAGATGAATAATATTTGTAATTATCTGATTAACTACAAACTACATTTTTCAAATATTGGTTCTTAATGAACATTCTGGTCCATCAAAAGCTTTTTTACAACATCATCATAATAAGGTTTTTCTTTCAGGCTTGAGTGAGAACCAGGAAAATAAAGGATATCCAGCTCAATAAAATTGGGGTAGTCGAAATCACGCATCACCAGTGCAATGCGCATATCATTGGACAGACGGGTGTTATCAATCATAGGAAACTGGAAATAATCTATAGTGAATTCCTGAGTCACCATATTTACAGACTTATCATTTAAATAGGTCTCAATATCCACTCTGACATTCACAGTTTTTTCAGCCACATTATAGCTCTGCGCTTTCAGATATACGACCCGTCTGTATATATTGCTTTTGATTCCAACTTTGACGCTATCATAAAACACCTTGGAATCTGCCCAATCTATTGCAACTTCACCGGATACTACTGGTTTATGAGCGATTGAATCACTTGGGAAGGTGATAAACATTTTCTGACTGGAAGAGGCACCTTCAAGACTCGAGATCTGCTTTGAGATAACATCATCTGCCATCCTGTACAGGCGTTCCCGGTATTGCGCTCTGAGCGCCGGGTTTTTTTCTCTGACGATTTGCCTTTCCATGTAAAGAAAAAGTGGCATCAGGTTGAGCGACTCATGAAAATTATATGCCAGCAGTTCGAGTTGCAAAAGATTTTCATCCAGTGAATGGGTTTTTTTCAGAATAGTACCAAGAATTGAGTTGAACATATCTTTCCGCAAGGCGCTTTCCGATTGTTCCCGGCTGCTCATTAGTTGGGTGTAAAGGTTTATTTTCGATTCATCGTTCTGCTTTTTATTCAGATAATTGGAACCATAATAACTTACCAGTGCGATTGTCAGGGCGGTAATCAGGCCACCGACAGGTTGCATGACAATTTGTATTTTGTCCCACAGGTCCCGCTTTTCCTTCCTGGGATCTAAAGGCTCTTCAGTATCCATTTATCACCGGATTTATTCATGATTAAAGTGTAGCGGGTTGACTTGTTGGATGAAAAAACCTCAACGACGGCGCCTTTGTATCCAACTACTTCAAGATTATATTTCCCAACATCCTTTATTGAAATAGTAAAATAGCCGTTTACATCAGTTTTTGCTGAAGCTATCATCTTGTCATTCAGCATAATTTGCACTACCTGGTTTGCTAATGGCTTCCCATCGTCACCCTTAATTGTCCCATAGATATCTCCGGCATAAGAAAGAATTGGGACAAGCAAAAAGATTAAAATCAGAATTCCTTTTGTTTTCATGATACCTCGTTTAATTAATATTCAGCAAAAAGTGCTAAGAAATTGTAAATGGTCAACTTAAATAACAGATTAATGGAGCTCTTTGTTCGTCCAATAATGATAAGTCTGAAAACTTAAATGGGGTAAAAGATGAAATCGTGTAAATCTTTGATAAAGTTATGTAACGATTTGCTTCAGAAAGAGTCTGAACTTTGCATCAGATACTTGATGGTAACAAAAATGCCATTCTCAAGTATGAGAAATGAATATTAATTTAATATGAATAGTTATGAAAAGAGCAATATTAGTTATGGTAATATTAATTGGAGCTTTGGTTGTTAATGCACATCCATACGCCTCCACGGTAATGTCAAACGTAACCACTGTGTCGATGCAAATGGCTGAACGCACTCCTGTTAAACCAGAAGATCTTATGAAGCCAATAAAAGACAATCTTGCAAAAGATTATGCTGGTTATACAATTAAGGAAGCTACAAGCGTAAAATCAGATGACATTAACACCTTTGAAGTAGTCGTTACAAAAGGAACATCAAGTCTTACACTGGTTTACGACAAGGATGGAAAATTCCTTAAAAAGATGGAACCGAAGATGTAAAAAACCATAGTTCGCAGTCTATGATTTGACTGACCGACTGATGCAAATTCTAAAGAGGGTGTCACAAAAAGGACACCTTCTTTTTTTAGATGTTCATTCCTTTTTGTTCGTCCAAAAAGAAACGAACCAAAGAAAAAGGGCGCCGGAATAGACAACCTCAAACTTTTTTGGCAAAATGCCTTAAGCATCACTCGCCCAGAAAAGACTGAAGTTCGCGCCATTTCCCGTTTGCCACCGTAAGTTTCCGCTCGAAATTACTGTTAATAATTAATGTAGAGGCTTTTGTAAGATACCAATACTTCCATAAAGAACAGAGTAAAAAATGGAGAGAAGATCCTTATAGAACTGAGAATCTACTGTATAATGAGAAGAACGATACTTACACCTGCCCAGTGGGACAACAAATGAACTTTATAAAAAAGAAGATACAGATTACAGATAATGGGTTTGGACCGATAAAACGATTATATCAGGCAGAAAACTGTAATGGTTGCCCAGTTAGAGATTTATGTAACAAGAGCAAATCAAACATAATAATAGAGATAAACGAAAGGCTAAATCACTATATATCAATAATAAAAAAAGACTTACCATTGAACGAGAGAAAAAATATCGAAGTCAGCGTCCCGTAGATATAGAAGCTGTCTTTGGAATAATAAAGAGGAACAGAAACTTTAGGAAATTTTTGCTCAGAGGTCTTGAAAAGGTAGAAACAGAGGTTAGATTATTAGCTTTATCACACAACTTAAGCAAAATAGCTGCAAATAATTAGAAGAAATCCTTGCTTTTTTGCAAATCCATGCAGAAATCTTATTAAAATCATAAGTTTTTAAAATCATCAGAAAAATCTCAAATAATAAACTGTCTCAATTATGATATGAGACGGCCTCTTTTTATGCCCGTGCAAAGAATGAAAGTCGTGATCAAATCATTTTTGATTATACTCAAAAATCCCATCCCAGATTTCATCAATTCTTATTAACGCCTTATCTAATGGCAGGACTTTCCACTTGCCATTTGTCTCAATGCCAAGGCCAATATTTTTTAACTTTTCCAATGCATCTTCAACATCAAAGTCAAGGTCTGTATTCAGCTTCATTTTAAACCATGACTCAATTTGAATATCAACCTCTTCTGAAGTAAGGGGACTCTTGCTTTTATATAAAAAAGCATATGCCAGGATAACCTCTTTGAGCTCTTCTTCCTCCGAAGAGTTCAATAAAGAATAAAATGCACCGCTGTTATTCCCCAGGTTTTTGAAGTAAAGGCTATCAGATAGCATTTTTGAATATCTGATTTTTTTGTTGACAAAGTTATTGTATTGACGGAAAAGGTAAGCGCTCAATATTCCCAATGCCACCAATCCCTGATAGAGTCCTGTCTTGCTATTACCCAGATCAATAGACTCCCCTGCTTTATAAGCCGCATACATCGCAATTAATGACGGTATCACTTTTGTGCTTAATAATGAGATCCCGCCAACAATAGCCGGGACCCAGAATAACAGTTTATCCGTATTTGACATTTTAGGAACCGCATTCGGAAAAATAGTTTCAAGGTCGTTCATAGGAACGCGCTTGAATATTTTCAAGACGATACAGCCCGGATCAAAAGGCAGCTTGCTGATGTCAATCTTTTTATCATTGAAGTATGATGCATCCTTGTAGTTCAGGTAAATCATCACACGGTCATAATACTCAAATTCAAGTTGTTTCTTCCAAAAATAAAATTTAGATACTTTTTCCCTCGATTTGTGGTGACCCCTGACATATAGTTCAAAATCATTAAAATCATCCAGATCAATTGCAAGTTTCAGGCCTATCAAATCTGCCTTTGTGAAAGCTTCATCTAAAGTCTCCTGATCAACACGTCTGTAATTGCCACGCTCAAGTACCTTCAGGAGAGTCTCTTTAAAGACAGCAAGTTCACTTTTTCCACGATACTCAGCTCTCTCCTTCTGATTTAAGTCAGGGTCGAATACTGCATAATTCTGTTTCAGCAGGCGGATAAGATTAAATGCCTCATCATGAAAGTAGTGTTCCAGAATATCAAATAGCTTTTTGAAATCCCCGGCTTCGTTTTTGTCTGATATAAACTCAGCTGTTTGTTGTTCAAGTAAGAATTCCTTATCAAATGGAATATACTGTTCGCGTTTCATACTTCAGACCTTTAAAATTACAAGCGCTTTGTAACAATCAAAGATCATGAATTCTTTTCAAAGTTCATCTATGGTGAAAAGTGCCATTTGCCCTCTCATCCTTTCTCCATTTCCAGGGTGGTACTGGTTTTGGATCTTTCCACAAACCTAATTTGCTTTTTCTGGCGTTTTCCTGGGCAGCAGCATATTCCTTATTTGAAAGATACTTATTATAGTACCAGGCATACCCTTCTTTTACCAATAACAGATTTATATCCTCACCATTAATAAAAAGTGTTCCTAATTTTCTATGATACTGATCTGTACTGACAACTTTTAACAAAGCCTCTTTATGGAGGAACCGCGCAAGAAATTCAGCGGATTCTTTTCCAAATGGCTGATTCCCTTCCGGAGCATCAATACCAAACATTCTGACTTTGACAGACCCTGTTGCGGTTTTGAAAAAATATGTATCACCGTCAACAACTTCAGTAATTTTGCCGTTATAGGATTGGGAATATCCCCACAGACTTAAAAATATTAAGTATAAAACAAAACCTATTCGTTTCACATTGAGGTTTTTTAGGTTTTCTAATACGATAACAACTTTTCGATATACAAATAAAGAATATTTAAATTATAGGCTGATAAACTTATAGCCCGACTAACATCAACCTATTAATTATTGTTCAATCTAAAACTTCCAGGTCAGTCTTGCTCCTGTCATGCGGGGTGGCACGGGGACAAAAGCAGGTACTTCGAACAGGTCCCCGGTATTTCCGGCACTGGTAATAAAATGTTCATGGATGTTAATGGAAAATGTGCCGTATTTATTACAATTCATCTCTCAATTACGGCAAGCCGAAACCTTATTCCGAATCCTTAAGGATCCTTATAGGAAATGCCTTAAATATTATTGATACGAAGTTGTCAGCTATCCGGTAACAATTTTTACACAGATCAGTAACCCCACTTTTGCATAGCTGCGAGATCATCTTTAGCACAATCCATAGGACTTTCGTTCTGGTAGGATTCCTGCTCAATTATCATTAACCACGCACCGTTTTTTATAGCAAGTGACACAACATCTTTAACATTCAGAACCCCTTTTCCAAGAATTGTACTGTCATGCCCGTTATCCTTGTTCTTTTCTTTCAAAACATCTTTAACATGCAGAGAGGGAAATCTGCCGGGATACTGCTTAATTATGTCTCTTGGATCAGTACCCGCAGCATTATAAAGGTTCGCAATATCAAATTGCTGAATGGTTAAAGCCGGATCGGAATACTTCATAACTATATCATAAATCTTCATATTCTTAAGTATGGCATCTTCATTGAAATCATCGTGATATCCGAATTTCATGTCGCTTTTCTGACAGAGTGCCCCGCATTTATTCCAGAGGTCAATAACTTTCAAAAGAGTATCGTAGTCTTTCTGGGCTTTATCATCAAGTTCGGGAGTGATTACATATTTCTGTCCCATAAAAGCTGCATCTTCCACAGTCTTTTTCCATTTATCGGTAAAATCCTTTTTAGATTCATCCCAGGCTGTCATTCCGAAATCGACATGGCCACTATACATTTTCAGTCCCAGATCTCCCAGTATTTTTTTAAAATCTGCCGGACTGTAGCCGTAAAATTTCCCATCCGCATAACCTGCATGTTCAACAACTTTATATCCCATTCCTGCAATTTTCTTCAACGATCCCAAAGGATCACTTTTCATATCATCCCTTACGGAGTAAAGCTGAATCCCAACCATTTCTTTTTGCGCGATAGTAGTAAAAAATGTCCGGGGAAGAATTGCTGCGCCAAGCACTGCCATGGCGCCCGATTTTAAGAATGTCCTTCTTGAATTTTTCATTGATATAAAGTATTAATTCAGTTAAACGGAAGCTGATTAAAATTAATAAAGGATAAAGTTACATATTCCACCAACACAAAGAAACTGATATTGTTTAAAGCAATCATTTTACAACCTTTACACACATTAACCGGCTTTGATCCCTTATCAGAAGTTTGCCGTCGGCAAGCGCCAGTGGTGCCCAGTTTTGATTTGAACCAGCGGTAAGTAATGCTGCTGATGCAATTGGTTTAAAAGCTGTAGCATCTGGCTGAATAAGATATAGCTTTGTGCTGCCATCGGTAGCGAGAAGCAAACCATCAGCTATGATAATTCCGCCTTTATCGAATAATGGAGTCCTTCCTGTCTTCCATTTAACCTGACCATCAATACTCATGCAGACCAAACCGTCTTTTCTTTCATTGGTTGTATACTGAGCATAAAAATTTCCTTTATATAAAACCGGCTGTTGTGTGTGCGCGCCAAAATCAGGATTTTTATAAAGCTCTGAAACACTGTAGCTTCCATCTACCTTTTTTGCCACTTTTATCATAGCCGCACCAGCCTGATAACCACCGGTGATCAGTATTCTGCCTTCACCGGCATCAATTGCAGCCGGGACAGGAATTCCACATTGCCAGTTCGTATACTCCCAAAGAATTTTCCCGCTAAGCGGGTTAATCCCGACGACTTTACCACCGCTTGCATCTGCTCCTCTACCTGCTGAAGCTGAAATCATCACAATATGATTCTCCCCGCTCACCTTTACAATTGCGGGACTAACATATCCAGCCAGACCAATAGATGGTGTTGTCCATTTAACCGTGCCTGTGAGTTTTTCGTAAGCCACAACACCTGCCTGCGGTGCCTGGGAAGCCACAATGAGTAAATCGCCATAAACCAGAGGACATTGAGTAATTGCCCATCTTGGTATTTCACTTCCGCCAAAATCCTTCCATACATTCTTGTTCCAGATAGCCTTATGCGTATTGATATCAATGCAATACAGGTCTCCGTACGGTCCGCAGGAATAAATCCTGTTCCCGTCAGTAGCCGGAACGCTTCGTGAGCCAGGAAACATAACAGATCCCGGAGCAGCATAGTCAAAACTCCACAGTTCTTTCCCACTGTTAAGGTCAAAACACCTTAGCTTATCACCAACCTTATCATCCCTGTCGAGTAAATATACCTTCCCGTCTTTGACCACCGGTCCGCCATAACCTATTCCAATGCCAACTGTCCAGAGGACTTCTGGTCCTTTCTCCGGCCAGGAGTGTAATATTTCTTTCCGGGCAGACACGCCATCTCTGTCAGGCCCAAAATATTGTGGCCAATCCTGCGCATAGGTATTCGTTATACTTAACAATAAGGTCACCAACGGAATAATTTTAATTATCTGTCTCATTTTTACATCAATTTTTAAATTCTAAAATCAATTCTTGTTCAATCAGGCATTGATTCTCTGAGAAATTGAATCGTTGCATTATTGAACTCTAAAATAAAGTGATTTCCCCGAGCTTTCATAACAAATATCAAATCACTTTTTCCTAATATCAACTGGCAGAGAATTTTGTTTTATGATATTCAAATTTAATTTAAAGATACATGCAGGGAAAATTTGGAATTACAATCCTGTCATTCGTTCCATACTTTCAGGATAACGTGCTCCCTGAATTGTGATTTTTGAAGAAGAATCTTCAATTTCGAGGAGATCATCAGCTGTAAGTTCAATATCAACCGCACCGAGGTTCTCTTCCAGCCGGGCAAGTTTTATTGTGCCGGGTATCGGGACTATCCAGTGCTTACGGGCAAGTAACTATACAAGAGCAATTTGTGCAGGTGTATCATTCTTCCTTAATGCAATATCTTCAAGAAAGTCAACAAGCACTTTATTTATATTACGGTTATCTTCACTGAAACGGGGCACAGAACTGCGGAAATCAGAGCCATCTAATTTTGTACTTTCATCAATTTTGCCAGTCAGAAATCCCTTTCCAAGAGGACTGAACGGAACAAATCCTATTCCAAGTTCTTCAAGGGCGGGAAGTCCTTCGGCTTCAGGGCTTCTCGTCCATAAAGAGTATTCACTTTATACAGCAGTTACCGGAAGTACCGCGTGAGCCCGGCGTATCGTATGCACTCCTACCTCCGATAAACCAAAATATTTTACTTTTCCTTCCTTTATGAGGTCTTTCATTGCTCCTGCCACATCTTCAATCGGAACATTGGGATCAACACGATACTGATAATAAAGGTTAATCGCATCAACTCTCAATCCTTTTAAAGATCCTTCCACAACCTTTTTTATATGTTCAGAATGACTTGCCAAAACGGAAAATCTGCCATTCAGGTAATAAATTTTAACGGTCAATCATTTTAGCGCTGCCCTCAGAATATCTGTCGCCATGGGGCTTAAGCGCCGATGCCGCAGTTTTAATTTTCTCAAGTTCAGCTGGTGTCAGATCAATTGAAGCGGCACCAATATTTTCAGTTAACCTGTGAAGCTTAGTCGTTCCGGGAATTGGAACAATCCATGGCTTTTGAGCCAGCAACCATGCAAGGGCAACCTGGGCAGGTGTCACATCTTTTTCTTGTGAAACCCTGGTCACAAGATCAACAAAAGCCATGTTTGCTTTAAGGTTTTCAGCTGATAAGCGCGGAACAGTACTGCGGAAATCCTTACTATCGAAGGACGTATTCTGGTCCATTTTGCCGGTAAGGAATCCTTTCCCAAGAGGACTAAATGGGACAAAACCGATTCCAAGTTCTTCAAGCACAGGAATAATTTCATCTTCCGGCTCTCTCCACCATAGAGAATATTCACTTTGCAAAGCTGTTACAGGACATACTGCATTTGCCTTCCGGATGTTCTTGACACCGGCTTCCGACATACCAAAGTGTCTTACTTTACCTTCCTGTATCAAATCTTTAACAGTTCCGGCAACATCTTCAATCGGCACATTAGGATCAATGCGATGCTGATATAGTAAATCTATCGTGTCTGTCCTGAGACGCTTAAGGGAGCCTTCAGTGGCTTTTCTGATAACTTCAGGACGGCTGTTCAGTCCGGGTCCATTCATGTTAAAACCAAACTTTGTAGCTATCACAACCTGATCACGCAATGGTTCCAGGGCTTCTCCAACAAGTTCTTCATTTAAAAATGGTCCGTAAACTTCAGCCGTGTCGAAAAAAGTAATCCCCTGTTCGAAAGCGTTGCGGATAAGTATGATCATTTCCTGTTTGTCAGCAATCGTTCCATAGCCGAAGCTCATGCCCATGCATCCGAGTCCCAATGCTGAAACTTCAAGGTTGCTTTTACCTAATTTACGTTTTTTCATTTTCGTGTATTTTATATGCCTTATCTAAAGAAACAAAAATAGACACTTAATTGATCAGAAAATAACCAAAACCAAACTACAACTTGCGAAATTCAATTATTTCTGAGTTTCAAAGCATTAATAATGATTTTCAAATAATTTACTTGAGTCAGGGACTCAGATATAATGATGTATGACTTAAATCAATTTCTGTTTGATAGTAAGGACAATTAAGTAATATTGCATCTAAAAAGAAACAAAATGGACATAGAATTATTAAAATCAAATATTAAATCAAACGTATATCACATTACCAAGGATAAGGTTGTAGCGCTTCATAAACATCAAAAGTATGATGAAGTTTTCTATTGCCTGAAGGGAAAAGGGTTTGGTGTATTAGAGAATCAGGAGAAAGAACTGAATGTCAGTGATGTTTTTGTTGTCAGGGAAAACACAATGCATGCCTTATGTTCGGACTCTGAAATGTGGGTTGCCTCTTTTCTGATTCCAGTGGCTGAGTAAGGACATTGGAATTCTACGTTTTAAATCCTTCTTCCTACAGTTTGGAGATTATCACACACAAAGCCGCTCTTCGAAAAATTTAAGAGCGGCTTTAAGATCATTTATATACCAGGAAGTTATTCAAAAACGCGAATGAAATGACTATTCTTTCTAATTCTTATCAAATTTAATGTTTCTTGTTCGGCCCCCGCTTACCTTCATTCCCATTATCTTACCTTCAGAATCCTTCAAAAAAACTACCTGTCCGAAATACCATTGATTACCCGAGAATTGATCAGGCTTAGATGCGGTAAGATTAACATCGCCTGTTCGGAAATGCCTTGCTATCAGTTTGCCGGATTCCACCACAAGTGAATATTTAGTGTCTAATTCCGGGCTGTAGAAGTCTCCTGTATATTCTGACAGGCTTACTTTTGAAGGATCAAAATCCGGAAGTCGTAAAGCAAAAACTTCCTGCCCATTCATGTTTACTTTCATCTTAGCGATTTTACCTGAATCACCCTTAAGAAATGTGACTCTCGCTCCTACTACCTTTACATCAAATTCGTTTTCTGAAACTGTATTCATTGGGGTTTTATCCAGGCCGGGAGCAGCGGCAAATAAGGTCTCATTCTCCATTGAAATTGTAGCAATATTCCCGGGTTGTAATTCATATTGTCCGCAATATGAAACCATCAGTTCATGATCAATCTTAATTTCTTTGGCTTCAGCAGGGGCTTTGCTCTCATCATCGGCTTTTTTTGGATTTTCAGCAACTTCTTTATCCTTAAGATAAATATCTGCAACAGCAAGAGCCAATCCGCCCGGATCAAATGAAGCCAGGTTGCTTAGTACATTAACCGAAAATTTCTGGTCGGGAAATCTTACAAGGAAAGTCCTGTAACCTGCATCTGCACCACCATGTGCAATCATCCTGAGTCCCTTATACTTAGATATATCCTGACCCATAGCATAAGTTATTGTATCTCCTTTGTTTAAAATCCCACGTAAATTCATTCTGGCGATAATGTCTTTGTCTCCAACCACCGGATTCTCAAAATTCACAGCCCAGCGGCAAAGATCTTCAGCTGTTGTGAAAAGGCTTGTGGCTCCAACATTTGAATAATTAAGATTGCTCTTTTTATAACCGGTACTATCGAGGTAAAATGAATATGCCCGGTTCCTTACAATCTTCTCACAATTGTCATAAAACTGAGTGTTAGTCATTTTAAGAGGTTCGAAAATATGAGTCCTGGTAAACTCGGCAAACGGCTGACCCGAAACCCTCGACACAACCTCTGCCAAAAGAGTAAAGCCGGTATTACAATATAGAAACTCATCTCCGGGAATAAAATTCAACTCCTTCTGACGGCTTACGATCCTGAGGATGTGATCTTTGGTAATATTATCATCGAGCCTCCATCCTGCCATAGCAAGAAGTTCCCATTGATCCCTGAGTCCGCTAATATGGTGCATAAGCATATTAAGCGTAATGACTTTACCAAAATCAGGAACTTCAGGTATATATTTCCGGATATCATCATTAATAGATAACTTTCCTTCCTTTTCGAGAAGAAGTACAGAGAAGCAGGTAAACTGTTTTGATACTGAAGCTATATGGAAGACAGTTGAGGGAGTAATCGGTATATTGTATTCAAGTTCAGCGCTTCCGTATCCCTTTTTGAAAACCACCTTACCATCCTTTTCTACAGCAATCGCAGCTCCTGGTGTATTTAAAGTATTCCAGGAAGAAAAATACTGATCAATCCTTTTTTCCGGTGTTGATCCCAGTGGTTCAAATCTCTCCCAGCTAAGGGTATATTTGCCCTGATGACCCTTTTCTTCCAGAGCAGTTACTTCGAGTACATAAGCCCCCTTTTTATCTGCAATAAGCGTAACAGGTTCAGGGCCCTTTCTCCCATTGGGACTATCAAAACTTCTCATCCTTTTCCCATCAGGATCAATGGTTGTAATCATAGCGTCAACACCATCCTGCATAAGGATGAAGGTTGCAAACATGTTAGCCTCAGTATTTACGATATAACGGTGTTTCTCACCGGCTTTCAGTAATTCTGTTACAAGCACTCCTTTCTTCAGCACGGATTGCCTGTCCTGGCCTTTAAGCGGTAATGAAAATGAAGCAACAAAAAGTATGCTTAGCATCATGTAAAGTAACTTTTGTGATCTCATAGTAATAGGTTTTAGTTTTTCCCGACCCAGAGGCAGGTACTATTTAAAATTAATAAAATATTGTATATGCAATCCTCTGAAAGACGCAGCATCTCAAATAATGTTGCAATATTTATTACATTTCATAAGAGAAAATACAGTATTTTTAGTCATTAATCATAAATCAATTAATTATAGGCAGCGATTATGAAAAACTTAGTAATTCTTATTGTATTAGTTATGGGTTTCACATTGACCGCTAATGGTCAAAAAGTTGCTCCGGAAAGTGTCAAAAAAGCGTTTGCGCAAAAATACGCAACAGCAAAATCAGTTAAATGGGCAAGTGAAGAAGCCAATGAATGGGAAGCTGAATTTGTTATTGATGGTAAAGAAATGTCAGCATCGTATGATAATACAGGCAAATGGCTCGAATCCGAAACAGAGATATCTTCAAAAGAAATTCCTGCTGCAGTCTCTGCCACTTTGACAAAAGAATTTGCGGGCTATAAAACTGGTGAAATGTCACTTTTGGAAAGTCCTGAAATGAAAGGATATGAAATTGCATTGACGAAAGAAAAGTCAACACTGGAAGTAGTAATCGATGTTACAGGAAAAGTTCTCAAAAATAAGACAGTTACGAAAAAAACTGAAAAATAGGCGGTTGAACCTCAAAAAAGCTAAACAGGAAGGCTCCAAAAGAAATTTATCTTAAGGAGCCATTTTTATTTCTCAATCCAGTGATTTCTGGTTATTCTGTCATTTTACCGGTTCGACAACCAATACAGTAAAGGACCCTGGCTTTACCGATGGACGAGGTCTGGGATTGTCAGCTGTTTTTTCGGGGGTTGGTCCGAATTCAGCAGTGGGCAGATAAATCCTATGTGTTTTTGAACTTACTGAGATAGTTCTTGCACCAGGCTGAGTAGGAACATTTGCCAGTACCTTAAATGAATTGGGATTTTCCTCCTGAACAACCGTAAGGAGACCTTCTCCACAGGAGCTATAGGCTCTTTTTAAAACCGGATCAAATCCCGCTCCATCAACACGCCCCCCCGTGGGTACGGTTGTAATGACCTTCCCGGTTTCGGAATCAAGTATTACCATAAGCTTATCAGTTGCACTGAAAAGGCGATGGTTTTCAATGTCGAGAGCAAGTCCGCTGGGTCCTTCTCCCGGACTAATAGACCATGTTTGTTCTACCTTCCAGGTTTTAACATTGATCATTGAAACTTCACTCTTGTCTTCAATGTTCACAAATACTTTCCCTTTCCCGTCACTTACCGCAGCTTCAGGTTTTCCGGCAAGAGCGATAGTCTGAATTACTTTATCGGTCTTTGCATCAATAACAGTAGCGTTTGACGAACGTCCATTCCAGGTAATTATAGATTTTGTAAATGGCTCATAAAGAATTGCATCAGGATTTTTCCCTGTAACAGCCACTTTTTCGATAACACTGAAATCTTTTGTGTTAAAAACGGTTACGTTACTGTCAGCACCGTTGCTTATAAATCCTTTATTCAACTCAGGTGCAATGGCTATCCCATGAACACCATTAACATCAGTTATTGTTGCAACACTTTTCCCTGTTTTCAGATCTACAACATTAACCATCTTGCCGTGTGAAACATAAAGCATCCCAGTAGCATCATCGGCATTCAGATAATCCCAGAAACCATCTCCTTCAAGATTGATTTTCTGAACTATCTTATAGCCATTGGAAGCTTCCTGGCCTAAGAGACCAAAAAAAGGCAGGAAAATACCTGCAATAATAAAAATCATCTTTTTCATTAATTTGGATATTAAGTTATATAGAAGAGTTACGGACTTTCCGGCAGGAAATTAATCAGAATCTTATTCCTTCTACACCACGTCTACTCCTGAATCCACAAACAGTTTATAATAGTATATGTTCAGTAAGACTCAAACACATTTGTATTTTATCTGTCAATTATAGAATAAAAGGGAAAATTGCTTTTCTCTCAGCCGGATAATTCTCAAAATGCTCATTGTACCATTTATGGTGTGCAAGAGCCCGGGGAACAAGATTAGCAATTGTCCACACGAGAAATGAAATTGCGGGCAGGTTCCAGCACATAATTGCATAACCGGTCCATTCAATAACTTCTCCCAGCAGGTTCGGACAACTTATTAACTCAAATAATTTACCCTGGGGAATCAGATAATCTGTCTCGTCCGGTCTACGAAGGTGGATAAGCTTATTATCATAGTTCCAGTTGACAACAACCCCCAAGATGAAAAGGAATGTTCCTGTTAAAAATCGCATCCCGAATAACTCACTATTATCATATTGGGAAAAGTAGCCAAAATAATATCCGATCAGAAACCCGTTAACAAGATTGAATGAAACTCCGGATGTTACAATCAGGACCGGTATCTTCTTCCCCTTCGTACGGATTCGAAACGGGAAAATAAACGTCCGGTTGATATAGTGAAACATAAAGAACGCAATCAGGGTCCAGGACATTGCTGTTTGCCTCGATGAATTTACAATCACAAAATACATCAATAATATCATGGCAGGCGCCTCCATAATTACCCATCCCAGATTATTGCTTATCTGTATTCCCCATTTTGGGGTTGCATACCTGCCATAGGGAGCAGTAACGTTAAGCAATATCACAAAGATGCCTGCCCCAAGCGCCATCCACATGTAAATCAGGTTTTGAAAAGTCGGGTAAGTCATAGTAGTAAATTAAACCAGGGATCCGGTTTGTTTAAACCAATTTATTGAATCTGCAATTGTTTCCCTGAGAGGTCTGCAGGTATAACCAATCTCTGACGCGGCTTTCCCACTGCTTATATTCCTATTCCCATGTATCAGTGTTGATAGCGATTCTTTTGTGTAAAGTGGTTCCTGATTGTTAATTGCGGCTATCAGACGAATGAATGGTAATCCTGCCCAACTCGTCCAGGATGGTAAAACAGGAACCTTCTTCTTTTCACCTTTTATATCCATTATGATTTGATGAAGTTCGATAAGTGAATGCCATTTCCCGGATAAAAAATATGATTGCCCGTTACGGCCTTTATTAATAGCTTCAACTACACCCTGAGCAACGTCACGGACATCGCAAAAATCAAAACCTCCCCTGATCAGAGAAGGAATTTTCCCGTTGTATAAGCTCATGATCGCTCGCCCCATAAGTGATGGTTTATAATCGAAGGGTCCGACAACACCTGTCGGATTCAAAACCACAACCTCAACCGGACCGGAAGATTGCTGCAAAATAAATTTCTCAGCATCCCTTTTTGACTGATCATAAAACGGAGCTTTATTGGTACAATACTGACTTGTTTCATTCAATAATTCATCGGAAGGCTGCTGGTTATAAGCATGGATTGAACTCAACTGAATAAAACGTTTCACCCCGGCTGTTTTGGAGGCGTTGAATATATTCATAGTTCCCTTCACATTTGTTTCATATACTAAATTATCCCTGTTGCTGCTTATTGAAATCATTGCTGCACAATGGATCACCGTTTCACAACCCTCAACCAGTTTTCCCAATGATACCGGATCCGAAAGACTACCTTTAATTGTTTCCTGTGAAGTAAAATTTATTACGGGGGCTTGTTTATAGTGCAGCACTTTTATATGGTAGCCCCTCTCTCTCAGCAAGGGAATAACCGATGATGCAAGATGGCCTGTGGAACCTGTGATAGCAACTGATATCACGGCGAAGTAGTTTTTTTATCAAATATAGAAAACTTAAAATATAATAGGGTGAATACCAACGACTTTATTGTGCCGCAATAACAATATTTTGATAAGAGTATCAAATTTTCTCCCTGAATAACGGGACTACAGTATACCAGGAAATTGCAGGGAAAAAGAGCATCGGTACAGCTAACCCGGGGAAAAGTTCAGGAAATTTCAGGTCAAGCGGCAATGAAACAGAGATGGGTATAATTATCATGGCGAAAGAGAGTATTGAGAACAGGAAATTAAATACTATTTCGCCCGTGTTTTTAAGCCATTTTACCAGAAAAAAATTCAGAAATGCTGCCACAAAACAAAAGAAGATATTGAGACTGATAATCCTGGAGATACCCAGAACTCCCGAGAAGTCAGCTTCTGTGGCAAAAAAATAAATCCGGTCATAGATATTGGCTGCCAGAGCAGCCAATATTCCTGCAACCAGTCCATGTAAAAAATATCTTTTAAACATGCTATCTTGAAACCGGAACGGTAATATCAACTTTAATGATTGATCCCCCATGATTGGGTTCTGCTGTATTAATCTGGTAATCCAGTCTGTTAACCTGAAATACACCTTTGAATATATTATTTTCGAACGTAAAGGGAAGTGTTATTTCTTTCTGGACACCATGCATATCGAGAGTACCTTTTGCGTCATATCCGGTTGCTGTCTTTGCAATGGAGGTGGAGGTGAACTTTATTACAGGATATTTGGCAGCATCGAGCCATTTATCGCTTACAGCATGTGTGTTTTTCATCCCGTTTCCTGTATTGATTGTAGCTACATCGATAGATACATCAAAATTAGATGTTCCCAGATTGTTGGGATCAAAATTAATAGTGCCTTTTAAACCCTTGAATTCACCGGAGGGATCGCCACCGTCAAATTTTACAGAATAATTTTCTCCAATTTTAAAGCCATTTGATTGAAAAGCTGTAAACGCTGACGCAGCCATAATTACAATGGCTACAATAACAAAAAATTGTTTCTTCATTTTACTTCATTTAAATTTTAATGATTGTACCTGATAGAGATTCAAATAATTAATACTATCAATTAAACAACGATTCAGACTCATTGTTTACAGGAAATTATTAAAAATAAATGTTGAATGGCTGAGCTATTGCTTTAAACAACGAACAGATTCCCCACGCTGACGTGGACTGCTGCTTCTTCCCAGATTCGCACCTGAGGCAAGGTAATGGTCGAAGGCTTCATGAGACTTGTTTTCTGTTGAGGTCCACCAAATACCGGTACTACCTATATTTTGAAATAATCCGTTTTCGATACGGTAACCTCCCGGAAAGCCAGTAAAGCCTGATTGATTGGTTCCATTGTAACCTTCATCCCATCCTGTAATGCTTTTCATTGTGGTTCCTACACCTCCGTGTCCTCCCAGATAATTAGCCAGCTTTGTCCAGTCCTCATCACTGGCAATGGCCCAGCCATCAGGGGCAAGTCCTCTTGGGTCATTAACTGCATACCAGTTGTACAATTTCCCATATTTTTTCCCTATTGCAAGATCATTATTATAATAACACCAGGCAGGTTTTCCGGCATCCCCTGCTGATACCCATTCTTTATTTGATTTTGCCTCAGGTATTGTATCTCCATTCCGGAAAGCCCCTACATTCAGATTTGCCAGCGCCCAGTTTTGTAAACCGATAGTGATGACTGCCGGATCCCTGACTTTCTTTGCCGGTTCTGCCTTTGGTTCCGGCTTGACAGTTTTTGCTCCTTTTTGAGCTGATTTTGACGACTGTTTTGTTTTTGAATTTACCTGTTTTGATTTTGTGCCGGTCTGGGTAGTCTTTGTCTGTACAGTTTGAGCATTAAGGTTCGCAAGTGATAAAAGAAGTATAAAAACACCGCTAAATACTACAATCTTTCTAATATTTCCCATCATTCTGAACTTTAGTTTAAGTACCAACGATCTGTCATATAGTAAACGTCATGATACATATATTATTATGTTCATCGATGGAAGAAACCGGCGTTCCGTGTCATTCGGGCATATGTAAATTATATATTAATTTTTAATCTGGCTCTTCAACCTGACATACTTTTCAATATTTATCCTGTTCACTCCTTCAGCTTCAATTTTCTCAATCCCGCTCTGGATAAGAGTATCACTTTTTATTGAAACTGTGAAACTGAAATCATTGTCTTCCCATTCCCTTGCACTGCAATACTCAAGATGTTCTGTATACAAACTATCCTTAAGAGTATAACTGCCTCCGCCTGAACTGAAAGATGCCACTGAGTCCTTTCCTTTGCTCAGATCGTGCTGCAGGAAGGCGAAATGGGTATCATTAATGATCTTAATGAACGACTGGTTTTTTGTATAATGAATAACTGTCGCAGTGCCTTTTTCAATTGTGGTGCCTGTTATAAGCCTCCATGTTCCTTCAATTGGTATTCCAACTTGCTTTGAGAATGTAGGTTTAGTCTTTTCTGCACATGACATAAGAATCGTAGCGGCAGTTATAATTATTATTCTGAGTACTATATTCATCTGTCAAAATTATTCAGAATTTAAATCCGACTTTTGCGAAATAATATGCACCGCTGAATCCCATTTGCACTGCATCCCATATTCCACCTGATTCAGTTAATCCCGGATCATGTTTTGTTGGATATTTATTAAAAATATTTACTCCTCCGAGAGTAAATGTGAAATTACGCAGATTGTAGCCTGCTGATAAGTCGGTTGAAATTTTAGGAGTATATTTATCCACTTCACCGGGATCTGCTATATTATCTCCATTATCACTCCAGTTGATCAACTCTACTTTTCCAAAACGTGTAAGTTTCAGGTTGGCGAAGAAATTTCCGGATAAATAATCTACCCCAAAGTTATATTTACTCTTAGGAGCTGACGCCAGTAAAAAATATTGTTCCCTGAGACCGAAATATGTATTTTCTTTCCCCTGCAGTTTCTGATTGGTGTAAATTTTGTCAATTACCATGTTATTAACATTGGCTGCCAACGAAAATCGCAGTGATTGATTTCTTGAAAATTTTGTTGAATATGCCAGTATTATATCTGCTCCTTTAGAAGTTGTATTGACTGCATTAGTGAAAAACTGTGCAGCCCCAATATTAAGCTTTTGAAGTTCCGTTCCAATAATAGGGTCATCGCTGAGGAATGCACCGGTGAGTACAATTCGACCAGTTATCTGGACATAATAAGCATCAACTGTAAGCGTAAATGCTCTTAAATTGGCTGTAAATCCCAGGCCCACATTAGTAGAAACCTCCTGTTTCAGAGCCGGAATACCAAGTGCCCGTGTGATAGGGCTGTTATTTTTTGCTATAATCTTATCAATAGCCTGTCCTGCAACAATATCGGTAAACGTGGTATTGAAATACAGCTGAGCCAGGGATGGTGCCCTGAACCCGGAACTTACGGAACCACGCAATGAAAAATTATCAGATATTTTATAACGTGTGGCAAATTTCCCGTTAATAGAATTACCAAAATCGCTGTAATGTTCAATTCTGCCTGCAGCGCTTACTGTTAATTTTTTTGTAGCATCCAGTTCAAGATCGACATAGGATCCAAAGTTGCTGCGTGATTCTTTTACTTCGTTTGCCGGCTGGAAGCCCGGAAATCCCTGTGAACCACCAGGTCTGAAAGTTGTATCTGCACCATTTACGTTAAATACTGGATGTCCATATGTTTTATATGATGCCTCCTCACCTGCAAAAATCTGATAGGTCTCTATACGATGTTCTACCCCAAAAGCAAGATTTAATCCACTTGCTACAGTAGGAATAAATCTGGATATATCCAGAACTGTTGTATTCTGGGCTAAAGAAAAACCACCGGCGTCAAACCGTGTGGGCGATTTCTCAAGTAATGAGGAATTAAGTGTATTGTCTACAAGGTAATGGAAATTATTAGCCCCGAAGGTATTGTTAAAATCAAGCTTCCATCCGTTAACCATGGTCTTCATACCAGCTGAAATAGATTTATCAGTTATCACTGACTGGATCCGGGGATCAAACCCATTAGGGTAAATTGAGAGTACATTCCGTTCTTCATCTGCAACACGACTAAATGCGAAGGCATCTGTAAACCTGTAATTATATCCTCCGAACATGTATACTTCAGTATTTTCTCCGGTTGAAACGGAGGAATTAAAATAGGTGGCAAAATTTTCAGAAGCCGCATCGCCGAATTTATCACGATAAACCCCGTTTTCAAATTTGGCAGGGTCGGCACGCCTGTAAGTATGATCGAGCTTCGAATAATCAACAGTCACATTTACAAATCCTTTGTCTCCAAGTTTTGTCCCATAATTTCCACTTAACTGGGACAGTAGCCCGTCAAACTTATGTGGTTCTTTAAGAACATCGTAGCTGGCAGGTGGTGCAGCATTTCTGAATCCCTGCGTAAAGTCACCTGTAAATTCGTTTGTATTCGTTTTCAGAACAATATTAATAACTCCGGCTATGGCATCAGAACCATACTGTGCTGCAGCTCCGTCACGAAGTATCTCTATATGATCAATGGCTGATATCGGGATTGCATTTAAGTCAGTTCCGGTATTTCCTCTTCCTCTTGAACCGAAGAGATTGATAAGCGATGACTGGTGCCTGCGCTTTCCATTTATCAGCACCAGGGTCTGGTCGGGACCCAGACCTCTGAGAGTTGCAGGATCAACATGATCAGCGCCATCAGCACCTGATTGCTTATTGGAGTTAAAGGATGGGGCAACATACTGTAGCATCTGATTGACATCCGGTTGTCCGAGTGTCGTCATCAATCTTGAAACTTCAATAATATCGACAGGAACAACACTTTCAGTAGCTGTCCTGTTTGGTCGTCTTGAGCCTACAACTTCAACCATGCCCAGCACATTACCGCTCACCATGGTAATGTTCAATTCCTTTTGTTTGCCTGCAGGTATTTCCTGACTGACCAGTCCTACAAAGCTGAATACGATAATTGAATTCTCGTTTCTGTAATTAATGGAATAATTACCATCATCATCGGTAAATGTGCCATTATTGGTTCCCTTTTCGACAATGCTTACTCCGCGAAGCGGTAGTTTTTGCTCATCTGTAACTTTACCCTTAAGAACGGTCTGTGCTGTTACAATGTTAACATAAAGCATAATTGTAAGAAAAAGAAGTGTTTTTTTCATAATTTTATACCAGAGGTTAGTTTTACGTTAAGGATTGCAACAAATATATACTATTTTTTAAATAATATATATAGTTGAACAACTTAAAAAATATTTATTCAATTCCCTGAAAGTTGAGTTGTCACAACCCGGAATAAAAAAACCGGCTTTCTCAGCCGGTTTTCAATTTCCTGCATATAATCTATAAAGCTGGCACTTCTGAAAACAGATTATGCTTAATTATTTTTCGCCACAGATAACCAATGTACTGGTATCAAATCTTACCTCGCCCTGTGCATATTTCTGATTCACAGCTTCAAAAACTTCGTTCCTGATTCTTTCCTTCATCTTATCATCAGCTTTACTAAGCGCTGCAACAACCGGGGCTACCACTTCAGTCATAAAATGCCAGTAAGATTCAGTGGTTCCCATATTCATCTCGCCATTGGTTTCAATTTCCTTAATATTTTTAAACCCTGCCTGATTAAGGATGTCAGCGATAAATCCGCTTTTTGAGCATCGAAACAGTCCGGGAGCCCCCGGTGGTGGCGGTATCAGTTGCAGATCTCTGTTGATGACATTAATGGCAGCTGTTGCCCAGAAGTTCTTTTCAGGTGAGTTCCAGACCGCTGTTGCAAATTTGCCTCCAGGTTTCAATACCCGCAATATTTCTTTGGCAGCCAAATTCATATCCGGGAAAAACATAAATCCTAACCGGCAGCTGATAGCGTCAAAACTGTTATCATGAAACGGCAGTTCCGATACATCACTGGCTATGAATTCAACGTTTTTTATCCGTCGTCGTTCAGCATTCTCCCGGGCAACATTAAGCATTCCTTCCGCAAGATCAGTAATAACAACTATTCCCCCTCTCAGTAAGGTTGCTATAGTTAGTCCAGGTTCTCCGGTCCCTGAGGCAACATCCAATACTACATCTTCATTCTTCGGATTTAACAGTCGGATTATCTCATCGCCGGCTGTCTTAAGGAACTCCATCGTAAGATCGTCCCATTTCTTCCAGCCTGGAGAGAACCTATTCCATATTTCCTTCTGTTGATCCCTTATCTGTTCAAGTTGTGTTTCCATTTTAATATCGTCAGTGATTAAAGTGCTGACACCGCACTTTTAAGTTCATTTCTACAAATTTCACTAACACTTACCCAAAGCAGATTAATAAACAGATGGAGCTCATATTATGTTTTGACAAGGCTGGTATTGTTAGTTGAAAGTCTGGTTGTTAATGCATAACAGGATACAATTATAACTACCAGGACAAAGGCCAAAACAAATATTGTGTCAACTCAGACGGCGGTCAGTACATCTGTAAAAACTGCAGATCTCCTGAAACCGATATCGGAAAATATCGCTAAAGATTATGTTGTGTACACAGCTAAAGAAGCATCGAGTGTTAATTTAAATAGTGCATTAAAATATGAGGTTGTTGTTGCTAAATGTATTGAAACCTAGACACTTGTTTATAACAAAGATGGTAAGTTTCTGAAAAAACCGGAACTGTAGCCTTTTCAAAATACTGAAATTCAAAAAGGCAGTTGAATATTATTCTTCTGCCTTTTATTTGTTTTATTTTTACCAGGAATACCTGTTCTATTTCATAAGATCAGCCACTACGTTTTAGGTATCAGGAGGAAACAGAATCATTTTTCTAGGTGGCAACACTTCTGTTTTTTTGCCGTCTTTAAGTCAATAAATGCAAAAGGATCTCATTATTAATAAATTTAATTAACTGGTTATGAAAAGAATCGCTTCAACTATTTTTTCGGTATTAATCTTCATGGTAATAACATTATCCGCCTCCGGACAGAAATCTGATTTTCAGGGCACATGGAAACTTGACAGAGTAAAATCAACACTCCCGGCTAATCTTCCAACACTTAATGGCATTACAATTAATTTAAAGGGCGACAGTTTACTTACTGAACGGGTTTATGACGGGCAGGGAGGAGGGGAATATCCCTTCACCGAGAATATGACTCTTGATGGTAAAGAATACAAGCTTACAGTTTATGATATGCCAAGGAAAGTAAAAGTAACATTATCCGATCAGGAGAAAGCGATCAATCTTGAATCCACAACCACTTTCAACGGTCCCGATGGTCCTTCGGATTTTTTATGTAAAGAGACATGGAAAGTCGATAAAGCGACAAATATCCTAACCATTAACTATGTAAACACGGTTTCAGGATCAGAAGAAAATGGGGCTTTTGTCTTTACGAAAGCAGAAGGAGTAAAATAATTTCTGCCCGGCAATATATCTCAGGCAGCTTAATGGTATATGTATACAGGCTTAAGATCAGATTTTACGACTACATAAACATTAAGCTGCTCTTTTATTTCTTCCTCAGGCTGGTCCAGGAACCACCATTATAAACCTTTTCAAATCCGTTGGATTTTAAAATTCCTACAGCGGAAGAGCTTCGCATTCCGGAAGCACAACAGGTAATTATGGTTTTACTTTTGTCGAGTTTTTTCCAACCTGATGTTAATTTATCAAGAGGTATATTGAGTGAATTTTTGAGATGTCCTTTCTGATATTCCTCCTTCGTTCTGACATCAATGATAATAGCCCCGTTCGAAATTAATTCCTGAAAATTTACTTTCTCACCAAAAATCTTTTTAAAAAAATTGATCATATCTCCTTTGCTTATTATTTCAAATATCAGGAGGCAAAGATAGCAATCAATTATTCAAAATCGGGGAATCATTGTGCGAATCAATGATTTATTAAATATCGGGGGTTAAGCAGATTCTGTGCAAATTTGATTTTAATAACTTTTTAGCAGGAAATAATAATAACCCTGATATATTTCATCAGGATATAACCATTTCATCGCAGTTAGTAATGTCACAAATGCCGTTTTTATTTTTAAATTGTACTCGTCTGTGCGCAATTGACAGGCATTTAATATACTCATCAATATCCTCAACGTTTGAAGGATTTCGTACTACGAGGGGGATCACTCCAATTATTCCGGAATCTGCCGGCTCGATATCAGGCTGCCGGCAAACAAAATACAATTCTCCTTCAATCTCTAATGATTCCCCGTCTGCAGGAATATAATCAACCGATATTTTACAGAGGTCTTTTTTAGTAACTACATCGTGTGGTATTATAACTATTTTTTTCACTTGCTTAAATTCAGATTTAATTTAATAAAAAGAATAACTGACATTTAACCGGGCTGAACCGGAACCTCTCTTCACTAATATCTATTTAGCTGACAGGCTGTTTCATATATAATTTTTTCATTATAAAATTATGAAATTTAAATCAATTAGCATAAATTTGTTGCAGTTGCATTTAACATTCAAACTGGAATTACAAAATATATCAGGAAACAGGCGGCACTTATTATCTCTTCCTGCCAGACAGGAATGCACTGAGATATTGACTTTCACAACTAACACACTTAAGTGCCGCCTTCTTTTTACCCATAATTTAGGTTAGTAAGATTAAGCCATTCATGGGATAATAGAATAATCCTAAAGTTGCTTCATCAATTTGATATTTGATGACAAGAAGCCTGAACTAAAACGGGATGAACTTAAACCGGTCCCGTGTGTTTATTGTAATTGAAGAAAAAATGAATGTTATGAAAAAGTTCTTCTCATTAAAAATAAGTATTCTGGTAAGCGCAAGCATGCTTATTGCCCTACTTGGAGTACTGCAAAGCTGCACAAAGAGCTCTATGACGGGCACGACAGGAACGACAGGAACAAACGGAGGTACAAATGGAATGGGCGGAACCGCTGCAAATGAAGTTCTCATTCAGGGAATGGCATTTAACCCATCTATATTAAATGTTACAGAGGGTACGACTGTTGTCTGGACCAATAAAGACAACGTGACTCATAATGTTACATCTAATCCGGCTTTGTTCAGCAGCGGATCACTTGCCACAGGGGCAATGTATTCCTACACATTTAATACAGCGGGAACTTATTCCTACTCGTGTACTATACACCCCTCAATGGTGGGCAGCATAGTTGTTTCTCCGGTAGCAAGCACTCCAGGTTACTGAGTATTTGCAGTTTATTTGGTCTCGCCTGCGGAAAAAACTGTCCATGGTTGAAATGGTCTGTCTTTAATCAGTCCATTCATCCAGTCGAACTGCGGATGCTTTTCCAGGAAATCTTTGGCATTAAATGGAATACCACACGCTGAACCCCATCGTGCGGCAAATGACATCTGACCAGCCATTTTTGAATCTACAACTTTTCCATCGATTGTACCCCATGGTGAATAAGGTATATCAACACCATATGGATCAGCATCCAGGTCGGGATGAGAACAGAGTGTTCTCATATCAGGAGTTTTTGTATTAAGATATGTATCATAATGATCCGCTTCAAGCGTTTCACCAAGTTCAAGATTTATCCTGCCGGCATTTTCTTTCATAAGCTGTTTCCACCGGACACGTCTGGCAACAGATGATACTTTAATATCCTGTTCATTGGATTTAGTTTCGAACCTCAATATTTTCAAATCTTCCGCAACATTTGATCCGACGAAATAGCCGTCTTTCTTCTTTTCAAAACCGACATATTTTAATCCAAGTTCAAGCCTTGCAATCTCGTTTGTATTTATATCACCAATCAGCCAGGCGTTTGCATAACCTCCATTATTACCTTCTTTCATGATTTTACACCACTCGTCAATATTTGATGCATATTGTGTAGCATGACGCATCCGTGCAAATTCAGGAATTCCTTTCTCATCGAAAGGAAAGAATCCACCGATTGTGGTTTCAGATCCTACCAAACCGGCACTTGTTATAAAGAAATCAGTTTCACTATGTATTAATCCAGCAACTGATTGCATTAATATCCTGTATCCTTTCTCAGGAACAATATCCATTATTACATTGCATGAAGGATAATAAAATGAACTCATTGTGTTGTGTCCGAGCACAATTTTCCCATCGGCTGTCATGCTCCCTGTAGCGATGAATGAACTGCACGATTCTTTTTTAGGGTCAGGGGAATTTGGTGAGATGCTATCCTTCACCATTGGCCACCAATAGCCCATAAATTCAGTAGATGCATTATAAGCAACAATTTCATTCAGTGTAGTAGACTCGCCTGCGGCTTTCATACCCTGAACTATTCCATTCATTTCTGCCATGTTTTCCGTATCAATATGTGGATTGAACATCGCTGCACTCTTGTCAATAAGCCATTGCCATTCCATCGCAGTCTGATAATGCCAGACTTCATTCATTTGCCTCAGCGCTTCTTTTATCTCCTTTGCCAGAAGATACCCATGCTGGAAACCACGCTCCTCAGGCTTACCTTCAATATGCAAATAAACCCAGCCAGCTCTTTCATGGCGGTTCGCTTTGGTTAACCAGCTATTCTGTTCTTTGCTCAGAGTGCCGGTTGACTGACTTTTAACAAGCTGGATAGCTGTAAGCACAACTAAAAGAAGAATTATTGTTTTTTTCTTCATCGGATTCCGTTTTTAAAATATTTGAAAGATAAATGTATTAATTAAAATCTATTTTTACTGATCAAATAGTTGCCCTATTTTCGTCAAACCTTATATAGCGTAGATTCTAAAGTTTTTAAAACAGCTGATTCAAGATATCAATAATAAAAAATCCTATGAAACGAAAATTATTCCTTATCACCTTGCTGTTAATTATCATAAGTCTCACCCCCTTTGCTCAATCATCCGAAAAAAGTGTAACGGAGATTAAAAGCAAATGGAAAATGCATAAATTCGGGAATAACATGTGGTATGATGCCACCGTTCCTGGTTGTGTTCATACTGATCTTATTGCAAATAAACTTATTCCGGATCCATTTTACAGAGAGAACGAGAAAAAGCTTCAATGGATTGATAAATGTTCCTGGGAATATGCAACTGAATTTATTGTTGAAAAGCCGGTACTCGATAATGAAAACATTGAACTGAACTTTAAAGGACTCGACACCTATGCCGATGTATATCTGAACGATAAGCTCATCCTGACAGCTGATAATATGTTCATTGACTGGAGGGTGGATGTAAAGAAAGCTATCAGAGAAGGAAGTAATTCCCTCCGGGTTCATTTTCATTCGCCGGTTATTATGGGCCTCCTGCACAAAGATAAGTGGAACATTGAGGCACCTCTTGGATTCAATATGGATTTTGGACCAACTGCCGGGAGTGCGACAGGATCGGCTTCTGATTTTCCTTCAGTAATCCCCTATGTCAGAAAAGCTAGCTACATGTTTGGATGGGATTGGGCTCCTTCACTGGCTACGAGTGGAATATGGAGACCCGTTTATCTTGAAGCCTGGAATAACGCCAGGATTAATTCAGTTCAGGTTGTTCAGAAAGATATCAACAGTAAAAAAGCAAATGTAATAGTGATGGTAGAAGTTGAAGCTACCAACCCTGAAAAAGCTAATCTTATAATAAATTATGGCACTGGTGGAATCATGAAATCAACACTTCCGGTTGCAGCCGAACTGAATAAAGGTCTGAATACAATTCCTATTGAAATTTCAATCGATAAGCCTTCAATATGGTGGCCAAATGGAATGGGGGAACATCCGGTATACGAATTCAAAGCCACGCTTAATAACGACAGTCAGGAGCTTGATAAAGTATCCACTAAAACAGGACTGAGAAATATAAGACTGGTTACAGATCCTGATAAGTTCGGAAAATCATTTTATTTTGAAGTGAACGGGATCCCTGTGTTTGCAAAGGGAGCCGATTATGTCCCATCTGATATATTCCCTTCAAGAACAAGTGTTGAACACTATAAGACCCTTATTAAGTCTGCTGCTGATGCCAACATCAATATGTTAAGGGTGTGGGGCGGCGGAATTTATGAGTCGGATTATTTCTATGATTTGTGTGATGAGAATGGAATTATGATCTGGCAGGATTTTGCATTCGCAATTTATATCGGGCCAAACGATGAACCATACCTGAATAGTATCAGGCATGAGCTCACTGATAATATCAAAAGGCTTCGAAACCACCCAAGCATCGTATTATGGTGCGGAAACAATGAAACAGAGGTTATCTGGGATATGATGGAAAAGAGATTTTTCGGTCTTGGGGAAGGAACATCCTTTATGCCGATACTGACAAACCTGCTGAAATTCATACCAGTTACACCGGTAAAAAAAGAAACTACTGAAAACGTTTTGAAAGCCTATGATGATGTATATTACAACATAATGCCCGGGATTTTAAAGCAACTCGATCTTAATAATAGACCCTACCGTCCGTCGTCACCATGCGCTGACTGGAAAAAAGTTATAAGTCCCACTGAAGGTGATATGCATTATTATATAGCTTATATGGATGCACGTTTTGAAGAATATTATTCTGTAAAAGCAAGGTTTTTCAGCGAACATGGATTTCAATCCTTTCCTGATTTTAACACAGTAAAGAAGTTCACGACACGCGAAGACTGGAACTATTTATCACCTGTTATGCAGCATCATCAAAGGGCCATGGGCGGAAACCAGGTTCTTGACAAGTATATGAAAATGTACTACCATTACCCTAAAGATTTTGAATCCTATTTGTATGTAAGTCAGGTGATGCAGGCAGATGTTATGCAATTATCATTCGAAACTCACCGCAAAAGCCGTCCATATACCATGGGGACACTCTACTGGCAGCTCAATGATGTATGGCCTGTAGCCTCATGGTCATCGATTGACTACCTGAATAACTGGAAGGCTCTTCACTACCAGGTAAAAAGATCATTTGCGAAGGTTATCCTCGCACCCGTCTATTACCATGATTCATTCAGTCTTCATCTTGTTTCCGATTCATTGAAAAGCTTTAAGGCAAATGCGGAGGTCAGAATATTCGATTTTAATGGCAGGGAACTGAAGAAGTTAAGTGTTCCTGTTTCTATGGAAGCTAATTCCTCCAGGCTCATATTTGAGAAGACCGGAAAAGAAATGATCAGCGGAATTGATACAACCAATGCAGTCTGTATTGTGAAACTTGTCCAGGGAAAAAAAGTTATTACAACTAATTATTGCTATTTCGCCGCAGCCAAAAACCTTAATCTTCCGAAAGCCAGTATTTCCAGAAAAATTACCCTTAATTCAAATGGATATACGATAGAGTTAATGAGCGATAAATATGCCCGTTATGTATTCCTCAGTATCGATAAAAAGGGTTTTTTCTCTGATAATTATTTTAACCTCATGCCAGGTGAAAAAAAGTTGATAACATATACAACCGATCAAAAGCCTGAAAACTTTGAAAAGGAGTTAAAAGTAATATCTCTGGTGGATACTTATTAACCCTTGAGTGTGAGTAAGGGATTGCTTCGTTGTACTCGCAATGACACTGCGTAAAAGTTCAATGCTGGTTTAAACTTAAACTTAAGCATTGAATTTACAGAGTCATTACGAGGAACACAATGAAATCGGGAGACGAAGCAATCTCTTCCTTATTTCCTCAATTAATCGACAATACATCCCATCAAGGTCAATATTTACTTTTTGGCGGGATTTCCACTAAGAAATTCAAATTCTTTTTTGTAAAGTCCCGGGGTCAGTTTTGACTGGTCACCTATTTCCATAATATTACCGGAGGCTTTATCATAAGCTGTCCATTCAGGAAGGCCTTCTCCGTTCGGATTTCCGGTTTTCACGAAATTTACCCAGTAATTATTCATTGTTTTCTCAACTGAGAGGTCAATATCGCGCCATGGCCTGTTCCAGAGATGAAGTGTATGAAGTGCAAAAGGCACCTCAGATGTATGAAATGCTCCATAATTCGGAAAACCTGGTTTATCGACAGGTACATGACTGAACTGATAAAGCCAGGATTTGCTTTTATTGAATCCTGCCCAAAGATAGGAAGGAAGTCCTGCAAATTGCATGAGATTTAATTCTTTGAGTGAAGCAGCAACTTCTTCATTTGTATTACCGGGGAATAATTTAAGATATTCCTCTGCTTTACCGGCATATTTGTCAACTGCCTGGGCTTTATATTTTTCCGGTGTCATTTTCTGTTCTCCCATGAGTGACCCATCTCCAGTAACCCATCCTGAAATCATGTTTACATCATTATATTGACTTGCCTTAAAAGCTGCGAATACATCCTTTGGTATCATATAACCATCGGAAACCGGACTAAAGCTCCCTCCTGCAGCGATAAGTTCTGCTGCAGATTTCTTCCTCAGATCAGAAATATTTGCTGCTTTCATTTTTTCCATGAATGCAAGACCGGCTTTTTCAGCATCATTAAAATTTCTGTTCATAAAGTTGGTAAGAATCCCTCCGCTTTGTGCAATAGCTCCCCGGAATAACCCTTTTGTCAAGGGTGAGGCGACCAATGAACACACACTCATTGAACCTGCAGATTGTCCTGCAATTGTTACCTTTTTCCTATCTCCGCCGAAAGCTTCAATATTCCTGCTGATCCATCTCAACGCTTCAACCTGGTCAAGCAATCCGTAGTTCCCGGAAACCTTATTATCAGATTCACTGGTCAATTCAGGATGAGCAAGGAAGCCAAGCACCCCGACACGATAATTTATGCTAACAAATACAATTCCCTTCTTTGACATTTCTTCCCCGTCATAAATAGCACATGCGGCAGAACCCGATGAAAATCCGCCTCCATAAATCCACACAAAAACGGGCAGCTTTTCATTTGGTGACTTTGCCGGGCTCCATACATTCAGATAAAGACAATCCTCATTAAGTTTGTCCGGGGGAGAAATAAATTCTTCAGTCCACATCATAAAAGGTTTGGGATTGCTTTGCATCGGGCTTGCTGAAAATTTATCGCATTTCAGGATGCCAGTCCAGTTTTTTACCGGCTGAGGTGCTTTCCATCTTAATTCTCCTACTGGAGGAGCAGCAAAGGGAATCCCCTTAAATATGCTGATGTCGCCTGTCTTGTATCCCGAAACCTTCCCGTTCGCAGTTTGTATTACAGGTTCCTGGGCTGATAGTTTTATTAAACTGATTGTTAAAGCGAGACTTATTAGAAATAAGTATTTGCATAATGTTTTTTTCATAGTCTGAGAATGGATTTATAATATTTCCAGATACAAAAAATATCTGTCCGACTAAATTAAAGAAAAATTACTGACCGTATAAGCATCAATTTGCTAAAATAGATGTCATTTAACCAGGAATGAAAATATTTGTTAATCAAATCAAACTTTAGCATAATGGAAAATTCAAGAATGAAAAAGCATGTAACAGTTGTCGGATCTATTCAGATAGGATTCTCTGTTCTGGGTTTATTGGCAGCTTCTGTTATATTCGTCTCCCTGACATTTGCAAGGGGTTTTGCAGAAGGTGATGATACCGGCCAGATGGTTTTGAGATTTTTATCGATAAGTCTTCCTTTGCTTATCGGGTTTTTGTCAACACTCGGTTTAGTAGGGGGTATTGGCTTACTTGTTTATAAACCATGGGCAAGATATATTGTAATTGTTGTTTCTGCCCTTGGCTGTGTGAATATACCTTTCGGAACAGTAAAAGGGGTATACTGCATATGGGTATTAATTCAGGATGATACAATAAAATTATTCAATACAGATCAACATCAACCTGCACCAGTAATTGCATAATCACATTTGTAGCAGGGAAGGGTCGCGATCCTTCCCTGCATCTTATTTTATCCTTTAATGGAATGTGTGGCTTCGTCCCAATAAACTGTTTTCTGACGGAAATAAGCCTCATTGGCCATATGACAGGCGATAGCAGCATGATTACCAAAAACAGCATCTTCCACAACCGGTTTTCGTGATTTCACTGCCTGGAAGAAGTTGTTCATATGTGGTATCATATCATCCCAATCGTGACCTCTGTAATTAACCTCATCATAAAGTGGTTCTTTCCCGAGTTTAGGGGAATGTTCTGCATACCACTTGCTTTCATATTCGGCCCTCATCTCATGAGGGAATCCGGTAGCATAATAGCTTGGGCCAAGGTCAATTCCTGGTTGAGGGGCATAACGCAGATTAAACTCTCCTGCATCAATAATACCTTTCGGACCCATAAAACGTGCAAGTTCAGGAGTTTCGGTCCCAAGACCTAACCTGCAGTAAACAGGAACCCCGTGAAAATCGAAAAGTACTACATGAAGGTCGGGCATATTTCTGCCATCTTTCCAGCGGAATATTCCACCAAGGGCTGTTGCTGATCTTGGTGCTTCATTCCAACCAAGTGTAAACATCATACCACTAACCAGGTGAACCATCAGATCACCTCCTACTCCTGTGCCATATTCCTTCCAGCAGCGCCACCTGGCAAAATGCTCGGCGTTAAATGGGATTTTGGGCGCATCGTACAGCCATGTATCCCAGTCAAGAGTTTTAGGTGACAAATCTGTCGGGGGAGGATACTCCCATGCACCTGTAGGATCGTTTCGGCCAAGAGTAATCTCGACCTGTTCAACGTCGCCTATTGCTCCACTACTATACATTTCCCGTGCCTTTTCACAAAGCATTGAACTTACTCTCTGTGATCCAATCTGAACTATCCTGCTGTTTTTTGCTGCTGCTGCAACCATGTCAAAACCATCAGGAATTGTATGGGACATTGGTTTTTCGCAATAGATATCTTTCCCTGCATTACAGGCATCAACAACAACGCGTCTGTGCCAGAAGTCTGGAACAGCTGCAATGATACAGTCTATGTCTTTACGATCGAGCAATTCCTGATATTTCCTTGTTGTATAAAGGTTGGGATTACCTGTAATCTCCTTTGCAAGGGTATGCCTGCCATCATAGAGATCAGCCGCGGCAACACACTCGACTCCGGGTAACGTAATTGCACCGGTTAGCAGCCCTGAACCCTGCATACCGATACCTATAATTCCGATACGGAGCTTGTCGCTGGGAGCTACAGTTTTCTGATTGGAAGCATAAGGACGTGCTTCCAGGTTAATGGTTCGGGATGCAATCAGGCCTCCTGTGGCCATTGCTCCCGTTTGGAGAAATTTTCGTCTGGTAAGATTGGTTTTCATAAGCTTTACCTCCATTTTTAGAGTTGGAATTAAGTTCCCTGAATTGTATTATACAAGTTTCATATTAACAGGATCCCAGTTGATAATTTTTTTCTGGAAATAGCTGTCGTTACAAGCCAGACAAGGCGCGCAGGCTCTGAATCCGAACACCGGGTCCTCAACAACTGGTTTGCCGGTCCTTACTCCCTCAAAGAAATTTGTAAAGTGCTCAACATGTTCATCATATCCTTCAGGTGCGGAATATTTTGAGCCTGGTTTAACTGGACGTTGCTGCTGCTCTTTTGTGTATTTTTCATTGTACTGCTTTAACAATTCCTGCTGCATAGCCTTAGGATATGTATCAAAGGCATCCCAACCGCCAATGCCAGGCGCTTTAGACATAATGCTATTACTTACAATGAAGCCGTTATCAGTCATTTCAATTATTCCTTCACTGCCAATAAACCTTGTAAGCCCTTTATCCCCGTTCCCACTTACAAAATTCACTCTAAGCATAACCTGGAATGAACCATGTTCTTTCGATTCGGGGTAATGCATTATAGCCACCATCACATCAGGAACATCTCGTCCATCTTTCCAATAAGTGAGCTGTCCTGAAGCAAAAATCTTCTCCGGACCTTTCGAATCGGTCAAAACATGAATTCCTGAGAGTAAATGCACAAAGAGGTCTCCGGCCACTCCTGTGCCAAAATCCTTGTAATTTCTCCACCAGAAGAATTTTTTTGCATCGTAAGGAATCTTCGGAGCTCCTGAAATATATCTGTCCCAGTCCACTGTCTGTGGAGATCCGTCGGTAGGCATTGTATATTCCCATGCACCGAGTGCATCCTGTCTGTCGAATGAGGCTTCAATACAATTCAGCTGGCCAATCACCCCCGATTTATAAAGTTCTTTGGCTTTCCTGTAAATAATACTGCTGACACGCTGACTCCCAACCTGCATTGTTTTTTTTGTTTTGTCACGTGTTGCAATCACTTCCAGTCCTTCACTCAGCTTATGAACCATTGGTTTTTCACAATAAACTGACTTACCTGCATTCATCGCATCTATGGCAATTCTTGCATGCCACAGATCAGCAGTAGAAATAACGACAGCATCAATATCCTTGCGATTCAGGATTTCCCTGTAATCTTTTGTTGTAAAAATGTCTTTCCCGTATTTTTCCTTAACTCTCTCGAGCCGCCCTGAGTAGAGGTCACAAGCAGCAACTAGTTCAACTCCCGGCACTTTAAGAGCAGTGTCGAGATCAACGTTTCCCATGATTCCCATTCCGATACCCGCAATACGAATTTTATCACTGGAAGAAAAACTTTTATCATAAGGAATAATATGTTCTTCCATTTCATTATGGGAAGCAAAGCCCCTCAGAGGTGCTGCAGAAAGCAGTAATGCAGTTCCCCCAAGGTTGCGGATAAATTTTCTCCTTGATGTCTGAGATTTCATAATAACTATAATTAAGGTTTGATTAATGTGTTAAGATAACAGATTTGAAGAGTTGAAGATAAAAGATAAATTTCATCTTATGATCTCATTTTATTATTTTATTGAGATCTCAAATGATATAAAACCGACAGAAAATCAAATATTCCACGACGATAAGAATTCAAAACAGGAAGCCAGAAAAAACAACGGAATGACAAGAATATAGATATATATCAGATCTTTAATACCTGATTTTTGAATTTTATACTTCCAAAACTCCCAGCCGTTTACTCTGTTATTATTGTAAAAATCCACTCCGAATCTGATCCCGCATCCAATAGCTAATGAATATGGTATAAATTGTAACATCAATACCAGCAGGTAATAAGCTGACGATTTGAAATTTTTAAAACGGCTCTTGTGCTGTGAATCAACAGACACAATTCCTCCGATCCAACCCTGACGCAAAACAGTAAAATATGGAATAACAATTCCAAAACCCATCAGTGTCTGAGGTACAGCACCAAGAAGCAAATTTCCACAGAAATCATATAGAGCCGCGTTAATATTATTGCCTTTAAGATAACTAAGCGATGCCTTATCATTTTCAACTGCTTGACCAACAATTCTATCCCTCGCTGTAAGCGCAAAGTTATTTCCGGTATGTGACATTATTATTCCTGCTGCGCATGATATCCAGTAGGTCATAAATATCGATAAAATGAAAAACCGGGAGCGTTTCAGGGTCAGAAGGATTGAACCTATCATTGTATGGATGATGTTTTTCAACTTGATTTAAAATTAAATACAGGATTACCTGTCATCCCCTTTGTTTTAACCTGTTCTGTCTCTTCATTATTCAGAGGCTTTATGCGGTCTTTCAGTTTCAAGGCAGTTTTGAAAAGTGCAGGTTCTCCGGGTGGAATTGCACTGGTTATTGGGTGGGATAATGTAAAACGCAATCCTGTCAGAATATCTTCCTCGTTAGTAAGCGGTTCGTACCAGCATTTATGATAGCTTGTATGATCTGCACCTGCAGGCCATAAACCTCTTGCCATTGATTTTAAGGCAATTATACCCATCTTCCTCTCCAATGCAAGAGAGAGTACCTGCGGTCCAAAATTTCCCCCATACCATGTATAAAGATTAAACGGAAACATAATTGTATCGAAATCGAAGCCTTTAATCATCGCCGTTGCAGCTTCCACGGAATGAGCGGAAAATCCGATGTATTTTATCTTCCCTTCTTTCTTTGCCTCAAGACATGTTTCTATAGCTCCGCCTTTGCCAAGAATGGAGTCGACATCCTCCATTGTTGTAACAGCATGTAGCTGATAAAGATCGAAATGAGTGGTGTTAACATTTTTGAGTGATTGCTCAAGCTCCTTCCTTGAGTCTTCCCTGTTCCTTCCATCTGTTTTACATGAAAGAAAAACTTTTTTTCTGTAGGGCCCCAGAGCTGCTCCCAGTTTTAACTCTGCATCACCATACGAAGGTGAAACATCAAAATAGTTTACACCCGCATCGATTGCCATTTTCACAGACTCTGACGCCTCATCAGGGGATACACCCATAACAACTATCCCTCCAAACCCCAGAACTGACAGCATCTCACCTGTTTTCCCCAGCGATCTTTTTTCAATTTTCCCTGATTCTGACTTCCTTGATATTAAAGACAGGTCGGGGGGAAAAAGACTCATTGCAGGAGCCATAATAGCCGTTTTTCTGATAAAATCACGCCGTTTCATCATAGCTTAAAGTTCTTAAATAACAGGTCATTAAAGTTACGAAATACTATAAAAGTATAAACTCTTTATATACTAAAAAGTTCAAATAAGACTAATTGGCAGTCTGATTCCAAAGACCCGGATCTCTCCCATCAGAATCAAGTTACTCCATCATTCATTTGCAGATAATAACTGATCATTGGTTTGTTTACAGATGTTCTGTCTATTGTTAATGGCTCGAATGAATGCTGATGTATGAATTCCGGATCAGCTCTTTCTTTTTCCATAACAACATTATCTTTTAGGATTCGTTAACACCATCTTCAACTTCTTGATAATCACATTTTTAAACATAATATTTGGTTCGGACAGAGACATCATGACCGGAACTACAGCTGAATTTCAGGTAATATTGTTTCTGAGATTATTTAAGCATTAATAAACAAACCCAATATTTTTTTGTTTATCTCTCTGGTATACAATATGAATGTATTTTCTCCTCTTTTTCAAAAACTAACCAATATGCCGGATAATTCACCCTTTGAACCCCAGTCCAACGGAGAGGTTTATCCTCCGTCTCCGGAATTTACATCAAAAGCCAACGTGTCTTCATGGGAATCAAAAACAATTGACGCAGAAAAGGATCTTGAAGGATTCTGGTCAGAACGCGCTCTTGAACTTGAGTGGTTCCAGCCATGGAACAAAGTGCTTGATGACAGCAATAAGCCTTTTTATAAATGGTTTACAGGTGGCAAGGTAAATATTGTCCATAACTGTCTCGATCGCTATGTAAAAACATGGCGTAAGAATAAACTTGCGCTTATATGGGAAGGGGAGCCGGGAGACCAGCGTTCCTTTTCATATCATGCCCTGAACAGGGAGGTGTGCAAATTTGCGAGTGTGATAAAGGCCATGGGAATTAAAAAGGGTGACCGTGTTACAATTTATCTCCCCCGTATTCCGGAGATAGTAATAGCAATGCTCGCCTGTGCAAAGATCGGGGCAATACACTCGGTTGTTTATGGCGGTTTTTCTGTTGAGTCACTTCATGGCAGAATACTTGACTCGCACTCCAAGATAGCTATTACTGCCGATGGAGGATGGATGAATGGCAAAATTGTCAAGCTGAAAGACATGATGGATGAAGCTCTGAGGAGATCTCCCAGTGTAGAACACGTCATAGTAATAAAGAGGACGGGGCAGGATGTTATGATGGAACCCGAGCGTGATTTATGGTATCACGATCTGATGGCTCTTCCTATTGCAAGTCCAAAATGCGAGACCGAAATGATGGATGCTGAAGATCCGTTATATATTCTTTATACATCCGGTACTACCGGTAAGCCCAAAGCTGTTCTCCATACTCATGGAGGTTATATGGTTGGGATCTATGCTACTATTAAAGACGTTTTTGACCTTAAGGATGAAGACAGATGGTGGTGCACTGCCGATCCGGGCTGGGTCACAGGCCATTCATACCTCGTTTATGGCCCTTTGCTTAATGGCGCAACGTCGTTCATGTATGAAGGAGCACCAACCTTTCCATATCCAAACAGGTGGTGGTCCATGATTGAAAAATACGCCCTGACAACACTTTATACCGCACCTACGGCAATTCGAGGCTTGATGCGTTTCGGTGAGGCATGGCCAAACAGGCACGACCTTTCTTCACTGCGTCTTCTCGGATCTGTTGGGGAACCAATTAATCCTGAAGCGTGGAAATGGTATTACAGCGTCATAGGCAAAAATAACTGTCCTATCATGGATACATGGTGGCAAACCGAGACCGGAATGTTTATTATTACTCCTAACCCGATCATGCCCCTGAAACCCGGTTCTGCAACCAAACCTTATCTGGGTGTTTCAGCTGAGATTGTCGATGCAAACGGTGTAAAGGTAGCCGATGGGGAGGAAGGCTTTCTTGTGCTGCTAAAACCGTGGCCGGCAATGATCCGGACCATTTATGGAGATCCTGACAGGTATGTAAATCAGTACTGGAGCACATATCCTGATAAATATATGACCGGCGATTCTGCAAGACGTGATAAGGATGGCTATTTCTGGATAATAGGCAGGGTGGATGATGTAATTAAAGTATCGGGATACCGCTTAGGATCTGCCGAACTGGAATCAGCCCTGGGTAGCCACCCCGCTGTTGCGGAAGCTGCCGCAATTGGATTGCCCCATGAGGTGAAAGGCAATTCCATCCATACCTATGTTATTCTGCGTACAGGTTTTGATCCATCCGATGCACTGAAAGATGAACTTCGTAATCATCTTGGTCATGAAATCGGCCCCATTGCCAAGCCTGAATCAATAACTTTCGTGGATAAACTGCCTAAGACAAGATCAGGCAAAATTATGAGACGGCTGCTGAAAGCAAGAGCTCAGGGACTCCCCGATGGTGATATCACTACACTCGAAGATTGAATTACCGGTCATAAAATAATGGCCTTAATTGGTTATATTTACTGTCAGATAAAATATAGCCTTAATTATATGAGATACATATTTCTTTCCCTTATATTTTCATTATCATTATTCCCGGGCGTAAAAAAAGAGAATAATGGACGGCAAGCTGCCGGTCAGAAACCTGACTCAGTAATAATTAAAAAGTGTCAGGATTTTGAAATAACAGGATATGGTACATCAGATCAATGGACGAATACCAAGTGGATAAATCTTCCTCAGGAGGCTGGCAATATATCGCCCCATAAAACTATGACCAAAGTTCTGTACTCACAGAAAGGTATCTATTTTCTATACAATTGTGAAGACAGCAAGCTCACCTCATCAATGAAAGCGGATAATCTTAATTTATGGGAAGGCGATGTGGTAGAGGCATTCCTCTGGCCAGATGAAAGTTTCCCGGTCTATTTTGAGTATGAACTCTCTCCGTTTAATTTTGAATTACCGATAATCGTACCCAATAAAAATGGAAACTTCTTAGGCTGGCTTCCCTGGCATTACGACGGATCAAGAAAAACCCGGCATGCGGTAAGTGTTTCAAGGGTACAAACGCAAAATGAGAATCAGATTACAGCATGGACTGCTGAATTCTTCATTCCGTTCGATCTGCTTACTCCTTTAATTGCGGGTCCACCGGTATCTGGTGACAGATGGCGGGCAAACCTTTACAGAATTGATTATGACAATGGAATAGTCCCGTATTCCTGGCAGAAAACTGAAAAGACATTCCATGAGTATAAGAAATTCGGGATATTTAAATTTGAATAAGCTTACCAATCTGCGGTGAGGTCTTGAAAGGGTAAATATTTTCATTATCAGCAGGTCTGAGACTGACAATAATCCGGCTAGTTGTAATATGCAGGCTGTCGATTAATAAGGTGTGAAAATAAAATTGCTTTAAGAGGAACAAAATCTTAATTTTGAGTATAAATGTAGAATCAAATGTCATGACTGAAAACGGAAAAACAAATCACGAGTATTTTAAAGTCTCAGGAGAGGAGCTCTTATCAAAGATTAAGGAGATAATCAAGGAAGGGAATGCCACCAGAATTATTATCAAAAACGAAAAGGATGAGGTATTAATGGAGTTCCCTCTGACATTTGGCGCAATCGGAGTCGTTCTTGCTCCTATCTTTGCTGCTGTAGGAGCCATTGCTGCCCTAGCCACTCACTGTACCATTGTTGTCGAAAAGAAAAATACCGAGGAAAAGAAAGACTAACTCAATTAGTCTGATAAATTAATGCGATAGTTTTAATTTTATAAATTCACGTCTGATGAAAACTACTAAAGCAAAAACAACCGGTAAACCCAAAAAAGCTGCTGCTGCCATTAAACCGAAAAAGGCTTCTGTGGTCAGTAAAACAGCAAAAAAGAAAAATGAAGCAGCTAAATATCTGCCGAGTGAGGACGAAATTCGTGAAAAAGCAAGGGAAATCTATTACGAAAGAATTTCCAGGGGGGAACATGGAACACCCGAGACTGATTGGCATGAAGCAGAGGAATTATTGAAAAGTTAATAAGAATTGAGGGCCTCTTTTTTCTGGGTTTTTCACTCAAGATCATATGATCTGAACTTCTTCAGGTAATCTATTATAGATGTTCCAAGAACATCTTTTTTGTTTATAATGCCTCTTGAATCAAGAAATTTCTGTACTGATCCTGCTCCTCCAAGATGAGAGGCAGCTATCAGGCCAGATTTCGTTATCAGAATTCCGTTTATTGAATCGCCAATAAAATGTTCGTAATCAGTTAAATGAATAAGATTTACCCTGATTAGATTCCGCAGAACTTTCATCTGTAGTTCCGGAGGGAAAATTTCAGGATTAGCCTTAAACCTGTTCAGGGTGATTGACCTGTAACCCAGATATTTCAGGGTTGATTCATCAAACTGCCATTCACCGAAACAACCAATCACATTAACTGATTGCCAGTTATTGCCTGATTCCCTGTAGCCAAGATCGCGTATAAACCTGGTTAGTTCAGATTCATGATACTTTTGGTTCACCGACTCACATATTGACCGGAATCTTATAAGCTCCAGCCTGAAGCCAATATTCGGAGCACTGCATATATGCGTGATCAGAATAAAAATTAATGTCAGAAATACTTTTCTCATAATAATAATATTTGGGAATTATATTCCTTCAAATCAATCGTTTAATCATTGCTGTAAAATTAGGCTATACATCCTTTGAAGTCAAATTTTGGAAAATTTGGAAATGTTAAAATAAACCTCGTAAATTTTCATTTTATCCTCATAAAATCGCCTTATATCATTAATAACAGGCAACTGATAACCGATCAGGGTTGGTTGGTCAAAATTCCTGAAATATTTATAGCATTTTTGAAACATTTTCGGATGTTACGTGATAAATTACATTTACAAATTAATGTGTATCTGCTTATTATAGCTATCTGAAACTTTTAAATTATTGCAAATTTTAAACCTTACTAATTTGACTAAACCTCAAATAATTTAGATAAATAATCATGATAAATGATCCAAATGACTCTCTGTCCTGGTCTGATTTAAATTAATAAACTGTAACGTTCTTCACAATCTGCAAAATTTAGGAAGACTACCTGAATTTCTGAACGAAAAGTTCAAGTTCAACCGGATGATTTCCTTCAGGTCTCGAGGGTTGAGTATTTCTCTGTTTTGCCGTCTCCGGAGTACGGTCTGAATTATTACCCGGAGGAGGTCCGCCTGGACCATGACCGGTTCCGCCTGCAGCATAGATCACATTTTTAATTACTGCCGCTGCCATTCCATTCCTGGCAAAGCGAAGACTATCCGTTTCTCTCCACCCATCGGTGGAGGAAGGATCAAGGAAGAACGTATTTTTGCGGGATGCATTTTGCTCAGTCTCAGTTGCTCTTTCTCCTCCCATGTAGTACAATACATTATTCAAATTCACAAGATTTCCGCCGCCGCTTCCCAGAGGAAGTCTTGCTGAAAGTGTTGACCATTTCCCGGAACCAAAATCGTAGACATCAACATCTAACACGGTTTTGGCAAAAAACTGTATTTTATTTTCAGGATCACGGAAGCTTGTATTTCTTCCGCCTACAACATACAATTTGTCCTTTACCACTGTTGCAAAACAATGATCTCTTATATGCGGCGCATCCGGCAAGGAGGTCCACTTTTTTGTTTCGGGATCATAGCAGTCAAAGTAATTATTTGTCCCGCTCGAGTGTCCATGACTGATTCCTGCCACCAGGTACAGCTTGCCTTTATACTCAGCCGCTCCCGCACCTGCCCTCCTCCTATCGGAAGGTATTTCACCACCTTTCTCCCAAATATTATTCTTAGGATCATAACAATAAACATTTGCCATTGGTACCTGATTTGGAAATCCCCCTTCAGAAAATGCATCAAGAATATAAATCTTATTGTTTAATACGACCGGCTGAAAATGATGCATTACAACAGGTGTTTCCTTAAGTTGTTCCCATGTAATTAATTTCGGATCGAAGCATTTGACAGACACAGCTTTATCACCATCATTACCAATCAGATAGAGTTTATCATTTACTGCCGCCATCCCGCATTCACTGCAGTCCTGAACAGAATTTGCCGTTTTAACAACCTCCCAGGTCCCCTGCTGTGCCTGTACAAGGTAAAATCCGGATAGTAAGGAGACTGATAAAATGATTTCTTTCTTCATATTTACCCTATTAACAAGAGTTTAATAATGATAATGTAATATATGTTAATAGAGAAGTAACCATTATTGCCGGACGGTTGTTCAATTCTTTTACCGGAATACTGATTAGGATATTATTATAATTATGTTTATCACGGATGATACGAATAAATTCCCCTGGGGCCGGTCATTTCAAATGGAAAGAGAATTCCCCATGACCCTGTTATGGTGGATAAATTTCTTAAGGGTTTGGATTCAAGGACTGTTACAGATACTCTTTGATCCTGTCCCAGTAAAATTCAGTTAGCAGCCCTGAACCATTCCATCTTCTCGCTATATGTTCCATGTTATAGGGGCCGTTATGATCGGCATAATAAAGAAAGATCTTTTCTGAAATTTCAAAGTTAAAGAGATCGTTACTGGAATAATTATTCCCGGTCCGGTTATTGTAATCAATGAGCCTGATCGGGCGGATTTGAAATATCCCTACTGCGTCTTCAAACGGATTATAAGCGAGTGTGTCACCTCTTGTTTCTACCATAGCAATGGCAAATTCAATTTTCTTATACGGTTCAACAGGAGGAGATTCATAAATAGTAATAGAGTTCCAGCAAGGAGCAGAAACCTTCAGTGAAAAAGACACCAGTAGGAAACAAATAATTTCTAACTTTCTTAGGATTCTGTTCATCGCAAAACTCCGAATTATGTATATTAAATGCAGTCCGGTTTGTTTATGTTGTTATTAGCGATTAAATATGAAACCTGTATCGCAATTCAAATTTACAACTTAACTATTTGTAAATAAACGAAATTCACATTCCGTTATAAACAATATTTCAACTATTGCAGTTGATCCAGGTGAATAAGCCGGATACTTAATCGTTTTACGCAGATGCCATTTTATGATTCTGAGTCCTGAAATATGTAAGACCGTTAATTTCTGTCATATCAATAACTTTGAATCCATGTGATTCAAGTAACCTCGAAAAATCAATGCTGTCTATATCAACGTCTATTTTTGCATCTAAAAAATTAAGGAATCGTTTATATAACCGTGAGGTAATATTCTTTCCTTTTTGTGCTTTTGTATCATAAAAGCAACCTACAAAATTTGTTCTGGGTGATAAACCATTATAAAGAGTCTGCAAAAAATCATCAAGATGATTTACAAGGTTCAGCTTCTTAAGATTTATTAAAGTAGTGACTTCTTTCAATTCATCATAATCATAATAATAGTGTAGCTTTGAAGAAAGGATAAGTAATTTATCTTCATTAGCAAGTCCATGCCAATTAAGATAATTCATGAAGTTTTCATCAACTTCAGTGGAATCTCTGTCAGGAGAATGATTTGATCTGGCAGCAACGGGAGTACTTTTTGGTCCGGCCTGGGTTGAACTGCTTTTTCTTGCAGTGTAAGTTGCGGGTCTGTTTAATACTGAAACGTCTTCCATTTTTTTATATCTTAATTATGAAGTAAAAGTATGGCTTAATAGCATACTGGTCAAGAATCAAAAGGCCAACTAGTGGGTTAATGGAATACATCTGAAGTCTCTTTGTCTCCGAATTCCTTACGGTTAATTACAGGAATAAACTGTTTGCACCCCAAAAAAGACTTCTTCGTCAAAAACGATCTGCGTTTTATGACAAAAATCATATATTTGAGACTAACAGTTTCCAGAATGTTCTTTTAAATACTGATATTCAATAGGTTAAAAAATGTAAATTTTACTTATCCCACTTTTTTTTACAAACATGGATTTTGACAAACAGAATTTTAAAAGTGATAAAAAACCTTAAATTCTTTCGATAAACACTAAACAGCTCTTTATTCAATTAGCCTAAAACGTCAATTTTTCAGAAATTTGAAAATAAGGCATCGTAAAAGCTGAAATATTATATTTCTGTTATAACTTCGATTGAATATAAATTTACCTTTCAAAATCAAGTGATATGAAAAGAATAAATCTGGTAATTATAATTGCCATTATAACAATGTGTAGTTACGGGCAGAAACTTCCATTACCCGCCGACAAAAAAGCTACAAAAGAAACGATAGCCCTGTTCCAGTCACTGAATGAACTTAAAAATAAAGGAATAATGTACGGCCATCAGGATGATCTGATGTACGGATATAGCTGGTGGTACCTGAAAGACAGGTCTGATACAAAGGATGCCGTTGGTGATTATCCTGCTGTTGCGGGATTTGAACTTGGCCATATTGAACTTGGCAATGAAAGAAGTCTTGATTCAGTAAGTTTCTTACAGATAGCCGAACAGATCAAAGCCCATTACAAACGGGGTGGTGTTGTGACTGTTAGCTGGCATCTCAACAATCCGCTAACCATGCAGGTAAATGAAAATCTTAATGTTTGGCCGCATGGTACAGCATGGGATGTAAGTTCCAAAGAGGTTGTGAAATCAATACTCCCGGGTGGCAAAAACAATTCACTCTTTAATACCTGGCTTGACCGGCTTGCCTCGTTTTTTATTGAACTGAAGGATGAAACAGGCACCCCGATTCCATTTATTTTCAGGCCTTTTCATGAACATTCAGGATCATTTTTCTGGTGGGGGACGACTATTTGCACCGAAAAGGAATATGCCTCACTCTGGCGTTATACAGTTGAATTCCTACGTGATAAAAAGAATATCCATAATATTCTCTATGCCTACAACACCGATAGGGTAACAAGCCTTGAACAATACCTCACAGGGTACCCCGGCGATGATATTATAGATATGCTTTCAATTGATATGTATGACCGGGGGGAAGCATTTGGAGGTGAACTTGACAAAGCACTCGGATTTGTGACAAATGAAGCAATTTCAAGGCACAAGCTTACGGCTTTAAGCGAAACTGGCGAAAGAAAGGGAATGAAAGACTGGTGGGCAACGGTACTTCTTCCTATAGTAAGCAAATATCCTGTCGGTTATGTTCTGACCTGGAGAGATGCATTTAATTCGAAATTTGCCGTCTCCGGGAATCCAGCCGGGGCCTTTACTGACGATTTCAGAAACTTCTATAACTCTCCCGGAACCCTGTTTTTAAAAAAAGTCTCCAATGCCAATATTTACAGGAGAAAGTAATATCTGAAATGGGCAGATATGCAGCTATTCCTTAATCACTTTAATTGACTTTCTGAAATTTTTATTATAAACCTCAACGATATAAATTCCTTTTGCCATTGTGCTTACATTGACCCGTGTCTGATAACGGCAATTCAGGATTTCTTTAAATTTCTTCCCGGTCGCACTGAATAACTGTATGTTATAAAAATCTTCATTACTAAGTGCAACGGTGAATTCGGTTATTGTTACAGAAGGCCAAAGAAATACCTCGGGATCAGCCGTAAAGTTTGTCCTTTTGACGTACAGATAAATTGAATCGCTTAACTGAACACCACAAGTTCCTGTAACAGTGGTCTTGTATATACCTATATCATTTGCATTAAGATTTGGTATTAAAAACTGCGATGTATTGCTGTTTTCAAGTATATTCCCGTCTTTCTGCCATTGATAATTAA